>ERZ1292625.1793-Hain-H41-01um-R1-1793-length-23012-cov-19_pt1 | contig 23012 bp, 37 predicted proteins | sample MGYA00564400_ERZ1292625 | MGnify/ENA primary metagenome ERZ1292625 (study PRJEB36523, sample SAMEA6512639) | groundwater metagenome | collected 2019-01-08 | study: AquaDiva: Metagenomics assemblies of 32 groundwater samples | reverse complement strand
CGAAGCGGCTACGCGAAGGCGAAGCTGATAGTGACCAAGGGATGGGAGCGGAGGGTGCGGGATGTGGGGGCAAGAGCGGTGGGGAAGTACAACAAAAATTATTCCTGCGGAGCCGGGGTAGCGCGGCGCTCGATGAGGGCCACGACATCGTGATGCACCGCTTCGATAGATTGCTTGCCGTCTATGGTAAAAACGGGGATACCGAATTTTTCGGCAATGTCGACGATGGGCCGTGTGAGCGTGCGGAATTCTTCCATGCGGGTCTGGATGAGGTGCGGGTCGTCGAGCGCCCGGCGCTCCAGCGGACTGCCGTCCTGCGGACACGCGGTGAGATGCGCAAACTCGGGAGCTCCCGGAATGGGATGGCCATTGGCCTTGCAGAACCGGCGGTCAGCGATGCGCTTTTTAATTTCTTCAAAATCAATGTCCAGATATATAAGAATGATATTCTCGCGGCCGTAGAGCTCCTGCAATACCGGCAGCTCCACTTCGCCTTCGTGCGGCGTGCGCGGTGAGCCGGAGAACACGAGACTCTTTCCCTGTGCCGCCAACGGCCGTACGAACTCCAGAATCCACTCCGATACGAGCGCGGGATTATTCAGTTTCCCCTCATCAAAAATCTTCTTCTCCCTCACAATGACGGGATCATCGGGATTTGCCGCAAACTTTGCACGGATGATCTTGGAACTGGGCACCTGCACAAACCCGTATTCTTCCACGAGCCGGTTGGCCTGCGTATCTTTGCCCGAACCCGGCGGTCCGATGAATATCACGAGTTGCATGTGGTCCGTCATGGACTTCAGAATAGCAAATGTAGCTCAGAATCGCTACACCACCATGATCATAATAATGAAAAGGGGAAGCCAGTTGGCTTCCCCATGAGAGGTGGTGGGCTATTCACCCTTCCTTAGCGTCCCCTCAACGATCTTCCCCGCTCATTGCATTATTCCATTCTCCTTTCTTTGGCTGTGGTTTTCAGGCGGGTAATCGGGTAACAATCTAGCGGCTCTTACCCTTCTTCCCGCCCTTCTTCTGATTCTTGTTGTCGTTGTCGCTCTTGTTCTCCTTCGAAGACTTGGCGACGGACCGCATCTCACCGTACTTCTTGGGTCCTCCAAAAGAAAGGGAGCTGGAGACATGGCGGTGAGTGCGGTGTTGCGGCCTAGGCTTGTCGACCCGAGGCTTGGCCTCGTCGAAGGTCTGATTCACGAAACCCCGGTTGTCAGAGCGCTTCAGCGCCGCATTCAGCCGATGCATCCGTTCACGCTCCTCCCAGCAGACTTGCGACTCCCGCCGCTTGGCAAGCTCGCGGGCATTCTTCTCCACCCACTGCTCCATGATGCCCAGCGTGTCCTCGGTGGGGAAGGTCTTGATGCCGAACTTCTCGAACAACCTGTCCTTTCCGCAACTGCGGCAGAACTCCATCAACAGGACTTCCGCCCGAGTGAGCGGATAGGTGGGATATACCTTGGTCCCACGAACCTGCTCGAAGATCACCACCAGGTCGGGCACAATGCCCGAACCGGTCAAGAACTGCGCGCCGCACTTGGTGCTGCGGCAGGTCGAAACTTCCACTCCTTCATCCACTTTGGTCATGTCCGCCTCCTTTTGTAACGATCATCGCTACCCCAGCGACTATGCATGTATTATACACGCTTTACACAACAAAGTCAAGAACGCGCTTTTTCCAAGGAAAAGCGCGTGTTTTTGGCACGCGCTTCGAGCCTCCTCACTTGTCCGATTCGAGCGGCTTGCCTGCCTGCGCAGGCTTGCCGAGCTCGTAGGCATCCATCGCCTTATGTAGCGCCGCCAAGTGCAGATCACTCCTGCCGTAATCCGGTCCATGCTGCCAGTTATCTTCCTCGACAGCACGCCACGCGATGAGAAGCAAGACTTCGATTTCCTTGCGCCACTTCCGATCTGTCTTCCCCTCCGGCCACGGGCGATGGAGCAGGCCGATGAGCTCATCCGGATTACCGAGAAGTTTGCCTCCGTTTTTCAGGCGGATACTGATGACTCCCGTCTGCTCGAACGGTTCGGCGGACTCTGCAGCTGTGAATCGTTCATATTCCTCAGTGAGACCGCGAGACACCACATCTCCCTGCTTCACATCTGCGAACCGAATTGCTTTCACCATATCGTCACCCCCTGTTAATTTCTGTACTACACTTTTCTGGAAAAGAAAAGGCAAGGACGAATCCCCGCCACACGGTTTACTTCTCCAGCGGCTTGCCCAGTTCGTAGACATCCATGGCCGCACGAAGACCTGGGAGAAAATGAGCGAGATTCTGGTGGATCCGGCGCGCCGTGCCGTCCGAAGTCAGACCATCGGAAGGCAGCGCGTCGTCAATCCGTCGAATCATATCCTGCTCCGTCTTCCCCTTCGTCCACGGACGGTGGACAAGGATAATGCGGTCGTCCGGGTCCGAGTTGAGCCAGTGCGGCAGCCAGGACTGGTTGGGCGGCTGGAGTCGCAACGACACGAGCTTGCCCTTCCTGTCCTCGCTCGCCCCAATTTCGAGCACCTTATAGGCATGATCGATTCGGAGGTCGTTCAACCGCTTGCAGACGATGTCACCGACCCGCACATCGCAGAACTTAACAATTCTAGCCCTTTCCATCTCCCGCCTCCCGCAGCCCGGAGTGGGCCAAGGTCCCGAGACAGCATTCAAGGGACACGCATAGTATACCACGGTACAGATGACAGTTCAAGATAGCCCCGACCCTCCGAGGGCGAAGCGATTATCTTGAGCGGAAAGCGGCTCCTCTGCGGAGCCGCGAGCGCCGAGGAGGCCTTGGAGAGGCAGGAACGAAACGAACGGCCCACTGAGTGGACCGTTCGTTGAGTGACGCTGGAAGGACGCGAGCGTATTCGCGAGGCCCCTCCAGACATTAGTATTCGTAGAGAGACAACTGCGCTTGCACCTGTTTCATAACTTCGAGCGCAACGGAGACAACGATGAGGATGGAGGTGCCGCCGACGGTAAACGCGGTGATGCCGGTGAGTCCCTGCACCACATTGGGCAACACGGCGATGGTTCCCAAGAACACGGCGCCGACAAGTGTGACGCGGTTGAGAAGGTGGTTCAGAAATGTCGTGGTCTGGGGACCGGGGCGGATGCCCGGAATGTACCCTCCCTGTTTCTGGATGTTCTCGCTAATGCTCTTGGGGTCGAAAGTGATTGCGGTGTAGAAATAGGTGAACGCAATGACCAGCACGAAGTAAAAGATGCCGTAGTACAACTGATTCTGCAGGAAATTACTAACCGCTACCGAGATGCTGGCGACGATGGCGATTTTTGATGCCGCAAAGAAGCTGGCGATGATACCCGGGAACAACAGAAGCGACAACGCGAAGATGATGGGAATCACCCCCGCATTATTTACGCGCATCGGCAGGTAGGTGCTCACGCCGCCGTACTGACGCATACCGCGCACGCGGCGGGCGTAGTTGATGGGAATGTTGCGTTGAGCTTCGCTGATGTACACAACGCCTGCGATAACCGCAAGACCAACCAATGCAAAGGTGACATAGGTGAACAACTGATCGGGGCTGTAGGTGAAAATAGCCTGTTGAATCTGCTGGGGCACCTGGGCGACGATACCGGCCAAGATGAGCAGAGAGGTACCGTTTCCGAGATTCTTTTCGGTGATAAGTTCGCCCAGCCACATCAAAAACACACTGCCCGCAGTGATGATGGCAAGCGTCGCGAACATCTGCATACCGCCGAGTGACGAAATAACCTGTTGCCGTTGAAGAATGGCAAGAAATCCGTAGCCCTGAATCATGGCCAACGGAACGGTCAGGATGCGGCTGTACTGGTTGAACCGCGAGCGGCCCTGTTCCCCTTCGTATTTATACATCTGCTCCAGCGACGGGAAAATCATCGTCAACAGCTGCATGATGATACTGCCGGTGATGTACGGCCCGAGGCCCAGCATCGCAATCGACAGTGTCGCCAAAGAGCCTCCGGTGAATGTACCGTACAGGCCGAACAGCGCGTTCTGGCTCATGAAGTCGCGCAAACGCGAAGCATCAACGGCCGGAATAGGAACGCTGTGCAGTAACTGTGCAACCGCCATCAGGGCGAGAATAAACAGAACTTTATTGCGGAGCTCCTTCCGTCGGAATATCTGAGTGATGATGTTCATAAGGAAGTGGACTGTTGGGTGTTTACTCTTCGATGGTTCCCCCTGCCTGCTCAATCTTCTGCTTCGCCGCTGCGGACATCGTGATTCCCTTGAAATTCAGTTTTCGTTTGAGATTTCCCGTCGCCAGAATCTTCACCAGATGAGCGTCCGCAGAAATCAGCCCCTTGGTCTTCAGCGTCTCGATGGATACCGTATCACCATCGCTGAAGATATCCAACGCGCGCACATTTACCTCCCACGGCTTGTAGCGCTTGATGGAGAAGTAGCGGTGCTTGCGATGCGGGCTCTTGTTGCCGTGCTTCTTGCTTGCGCCGCGCTGTTTCGGGAACAGCTGCCAGATACGGTTGTCGCCGCCGCGAAATCCCGCACGGACCGTCGCGCCGGCGCGGGACTTCTGTCCCTTCGTTCCGGCTCCGGATGTCGTACCGCGTTTGCCTCCGCGTCCAACACGCTTCTGGCTCTTCCGTGTATGTTTTGCTTTGAGCGTTGAGAGCTGCATATCGGTTGATTACTTAAATTTAACTTTTCCTGCGCGGATTTTGCCCAACGCAACCATCGTCGCGCGTGCGATGTTGATTTTGTTGTTGGTGCGGCCGGTCAGTTTTCCGGTCAGCCCCGCGATGCCCGCCATCTGCGCGACGACGCGCACAGCGCCTCCGGCTTTAATACCGGACTTACTGGGCTTCAGGATAACCGCCGCGCTGGAATACTTACCTTCCACCTGATAAGGGATGGTGCCGTCTTTGATGACCAGTGTCACCAGATTCTTCTTGGCCTGGTGGTACGCCTTCTGAATGGACTGCTGAACATCGCGGCCCTTTGCCAGACCGACGCCCACGCGGCCTTTGCCGTTGCCGGCAACGACGGTGGCACGGAATGAGAAGCGTTTGCCTCCCTTGGTAACACGGGCAACGCGGGCAATATCGAGCGTGCGCTGATCGTATTCGGGCTTCTCAACGGGACGGTCGCGACGAGGACCGCGGCCGCCGGGGCGTCCCGTGTTGCGGCCTCCGCGCGTGCCAAAGCGGCCTCCGGCCATCGGGCGCATTGCCTGCGGGCGTTCGGCCTGAACCGGCGCAGACACGGGCACAGGCGTTGGTGCGACGGGGGTTTCTACCGGCTCTTGATTGTTGGTTGTGTTGTCTTCCATATGTTTAGACGGTGATGCCTCCGGCCCGAAGCGCTTCGGCAACCGCTTGAATGCGTCCATGATATTTGAAACCGGCCTTGTCGAAAATAACAACGGTCACGCCCTTCTCTTTAAGAAGTCCGGCGAGCTTCTTACCCGCTTCCGCGGCATGCTCGGTCTTGGTGCCCGCCTTCTTCAGCTGTGCATCGCTGACTGCGGCAATGGTTTTTCCGGTCGCATCATCAATGGCCTGCACATACACATGCACATTGCTCTTAAACACGGTCACGCGCGGACGCTCGGCTGTTCCGGCAATCTTCGCCCGACCGCGGATGTGGCGGCGTGTGCGGTTGACCCTCTTGGTGATGTTGATATCAGTCATGGTGGTGTGGTCAGGTTATGCGGCAGTTGCGGCCTTCTTGCCGGCTTTCTTCTTGATGACCTCGTCGGAATAGCGGATGCCACTGCCCTTGTACGGCTCCGGCAATCGTTTGGAACGGATGAGCGACGCAACATGGCCCACAACTTCTTTGTCGATGCCGATGACTTTGATGGTGGTCTTGTCGACAACGAACTCGATGCCTTCCGGTGCGATGACAGGAATCGTGTGACTGTATCCCAGCGACAACTCTAAATCTTTGCCCTTGAGCACGGCCTTGTAGCCGACGCCCTGGAAAATCAGTGTTTCGGTCCACCCCTCGCTCACGCCCAAAATCATGTTGCTGATGAGCGCACGCCACAGACCCCACTGCGCACCGAGGTCGCGACTGGGATTCTCCGCCGTGGGTGCCACCAGAACATTCGCACCGTCGACGGTAAGCGAAATTCCGGCAGGCATCTGCTTCACGAGCGTTCCCTTGGGTCCCTTTACGGTGACAACCGAGTCAACGACATCGATGGTCACACCGCTGGGCAAGGCAATAGGTTTTTTTCCGATTTTAGACATATGCGTTCGTTTACCAAATTTCAAACATAACTTCTCCGCCCAAACCGTTCTTGCGCGCATCTTGAGAGGTCATGATGCCCTTGGATGTGGAAACCACTGCGGTTCCGTATCCGGAGCGGACGGCGCGGATCTGGCTTGCCTTGATGTAGATGTGGCGGCTGGGGCGGCTGATGATACGCATACCCGCGATTGCGCCTTCGGTGCCGTCGGTGTACTTGAGCGCCATATCGAGGTATTCGACTTCGGACTTCTTGGTTGTGCGTGTGCGGCGTTCAACTTCACCGATGTAACCGGCGGCGTTGAGCAGCTGCGCAATTTGCAGTTTCACTTTTGAGAACGGGACCGTCACGCGCTCGCGGCCGACGGCCTGCGCGTTCTTGATCCTGTTCAGCATGTCAGAAATGGGGTCCATAGTCAGAAATATTGATTACCAAGATGATTTACGAATTCCCGGCAACAGTCCGTCGTTGGCCAGCTCGCGGAAACAGATACGGCACAGCTGGACCTTCCCCATATAGAAGCGGGAGCGGCCGCAGCGGAAACAGCGGTTCACTTTGCGCGAGCTGAACTTCGGCGTTTTGTTACTGCGTGCGGTTGTTGATGTTTTTGCCATAGTCTACTTTTTGAGAGGAAAGCCCATACCCGTCAGCAAGGCGATTCCCTGCTCACGATTCTTGGCTGTCGTGGTAATGGTGACCTGCAGACCGAAAATATCTTTCACATTCTCCAGATTCACCTCGGGGAAAATACTGTGTTCTTTGATGCCGATGTTCAGATTACCATCGCGGTCAAAGTTTTTCGGATCAATACCGCGGAAGTCCCTCGACAATGGAAGCGCCAACGACATAAAACGGTCGAGGAAGTCCCACATACGCGGTCCGCGCAGAGTGACGGCGTATCCGACGGTGACGCCCTCACGGACCTTGAAGCTTGCAATGGACTGTTTTGCCAAACGGGCTGACGGTTTCTGACCGGAAATCAGCGCCAAGTCCTTTGCAATGCGCTCCAGCGCCTTGTCATCCTTGTGGATGCGCCCGACGCCGACATTGAGCGTAATCTTGGTGATGCGTGGCACCGCCATGACATTGGCAATACCAAACTGCTTCCGCAGGGCGGGAGCGACGGTTTTTTGGTATTTGTCGGTAAGGCGTGACATGGTGTTATAGTATACTCAATTTTGGCTTTCTGTAAAGACTTTCGTTAGATTTGCGTCTTCGTTTTGCGGTCGATACGGACCTTACTCTTGCCGTCGGCGCCAAGCTCCCAGCCGATGCGGGCCGCTTTACCGGTGTCTTTGTTCACCACCGCAACGCCGGCCGCACCCACCCAGCGCTCCACGGAAACGATCTGGCCTTTCTGCCCCTGCTTGCGGGCTTTCAGGTGGCGTTTCACCATGTTCAGACCCTCCACGATGACTTTGTGATTCTTCGGATCGGTGCGCAAAATCGCTCCGGTCTTGTTCCGGTCTTTTCCGCTCAACATGATTACTTTGTCGCCTTTCTTGATCTTCATAGTTCTGGTGTTACACAAGTTCCTGCGCCAACGATGCGATGGTCTGATAGCCCTTTTCTTTAATCTCACGCGGAATCGGTCCGAAAATACGCCCGCCCTTCGGTTCCTTGCCGTCAAGGATGACAACCGCGTTCTCGTCAAAGCGCAGCACGGTGCCGTCTTTGCGATGCCATGGCGCGCGCTGACGGACAACGAGAGCCTTGAGAATATCTTTCTTCTTTACGGCCTTGCGGGGTTCGGCGACTTTGACCGACACCACGACGATGTCGCCGATCTGGGCGTAGCGACGGCGCGTACCGCCGAGCACCTTGAACACTCCGACGCGCTTTGCGCCGGTGTTGTCTGCGACATTTACGATTGAGCGGGGCTGTAACATAGGATTAGGATTTGTTGGTTTTCAGCTTTTCGACGACTTCCCATCGCTTGCTCTTGGAAAGCGGGCGCGTCTCACGGATAACCACCACATCGCCCGTGTGATACTCGCCGTTTTCATCGTGTGCTTTGTAGCGCGTGCTGACCTTGAAGTACTTCTTGTACATCGTGTTCTTCTTCAGGCGCAGCACTTCAACAACGACCGTCTTGGTCATTTTATCGCTCACAACGGTTCCCTTGAGCGTGCGGATCTTCTTCAGTTGTTCGGTTGCGGTAGTCATGTTCATTATTCTATTTTCTATTTTCTATTTTCTCTCGGTTCAACACAGTCAAAATGCGTGCGATAAGGCGGCGAGTTGCAGCAATATCGCTTGTCCGCTTGAGTTTTTTATCAGCCAAATCGAAACGGTACTGCGCAACACGGGCGCGCGCCTCTTCCAGCATGGTCTGCAGTTCGGCGGCGTTGTGAGTTGTAAGGTCGGTCTTTTTCATCGTAGTGGGTTATCGCTTCACAAAACGCGTCTTGATAGGAAGCTTGTGCGCCGCCAAACGAAGCGCCTCGCGCGCAACCTGCTCGGTAACCCCGTCAACCTCAAACAGCATACGGCCGGATTCCACTACCGCCACGAAGTGACTCAATGCGCCGCGTCCGCCTCCCATGCCGACTTCCGCCGACTTGGCGGTGCGGGGCTTGTCCGGGAACACGCGAGTCCAAATCTTTCCGCCGCGCGCGAACAAACGGGACATTGCGCGGCGTGCAGATTCCAGTTGGTTCGCCTTCACCCATGAGCTCTCTTCCGCTTTGAGGCCGTAGGTTCCGAACGACAGCTGCGTCCCACGCGAAGACTGCGCCTTCAGGCTTCCTTTGTGAACTTTCGTGTGTTTTACGCGGCTGGGCTGTAACATAAAGAAAATGAAAGCTTAAAAGTTAAAAATCAAAGTGAAAGTACTTCTGAATCTTTCATTTTTGAATTTTGCATTGTCATTTTGCATTTTGATATTCGCATTTCTATTTCTCGTCGTCGAATACTTCTCCTTTGTACACCCACACCTTTACCCCGATGGTGCCGTAGGTGGTGTGTGCCGTGGCCCGTACGAAATCGATGTTGGCGCGCAGGGTTTGCAACGGCAGGGAGCCCTCTTCCATGTGCTCAACGCGTGCGATTTCCGCACCGTCAAGACGCCCGGACAGCTGTAACTTCACACCCTTCACATCGCGGCTCGCCATCACCTTCAGGATGGTCATCTTCATGATGCGGCGGTACGGAGTGCGCTTCTCGATCTGCTCGATGATGTGCTCGGCGATAACGGCGGCCGAAGAATCCGGACTCTTCACTTCCTGGATTTCCAGCTGAATGGGCACTTTGAATTTAAGCAGTTTTCCCATCTTCTGATTGAGCTCCTGCACACCGGTACCTCCGCGGCCGATAATCAAACCGGGGCGTGCCGAATGAATGGTGACACGGATCGCGTTGTTGCCGCGCTCGATGAGCACCGAGTCAACGCTCATATTCTTCAGGCGCTTGGAAAGGAATTCGCGGATGGCAAGGTCATCGCGGAGGAACTGCGGATACTTGGCGCCGCCAAACCAGCGGGAAGCCCAGTCCCTGTTGATACCCAGTCTCATTGAAATTGGCGATGCTTTCTGTCCCATAGTATTATTTGTTGGCTTTTATCTTTGCTTCCGGTTTCTTTACTTCAACCTTCGGCTCGCGCGACTCCAGCACCACGCTGATGCGGCTGGTCTTTTTCTCAATCGGACTGGTGCGGCCGAAACCCTTCGGGCGGTAGCGTTTCAGCTTGACGCCATCATCAACAGTCATTTCTTTGATGAACAGCGTATCGCGGTTGAGCTTGTAGGTATTTTCGGCATTCGCAACCGCAGATTCAAGCAGTTTGACCAATGGAACGCTCGGGCGCTTCGCCATGTGGGCGAGCTGGTCAAGCGCGGCCTGAACATCTTTGCGCTTGATGAGGCCGACCAGCAACCGCACCTTGCGGGGTGAGATGCGCAGACCGTTCAGTTGTGCCTTGATCTGGGTCATGGGTAAGTTTATTTCTTCGCAGGCGCAGCAGCGGCAGCAGGTTCAACTTTCGCAGCTTTTGCGGAATCAATTTCCTTCTGCTTCGCGGCAGCTTCGATTTCTTTCTGCATGCGTCCGCCATGGCGGCGGAATGTGCGAGTGTGCGCAAATTCGCCCAGCTTGTGACCCACCATGTCTTCCGTCACCAACACGGGAACATGCACTCTGCCATTATGGACACCGAAGGTAAAGCCAATCATTTCCGGAACAATAGTGCAGGCGCGTGCCCAAGTTTTGATGACTTTCCGTTCGCCGACCTTCGCCCTGCCCACTTTGATGAGCAGTTTCTTGTCGACATACGGTCCTTTTTTGAGGCTTCGTGACATGGTTTTTCGTTACTCGTTTTTCATTACTTTTGCCTGCGGCGTGCGACGAACTTGCCGGATTTCTTTTTCGGGTCGCGTGTCTTGCGGCCGCCGGTCACCTTTCCGTGACGGGTCTTCGGGCGGCGGGTTCCGCGGCCCTGGCGGCCTTCTCCACCACCGTACGGGTGGTCAACCGGGTTCTGTGCGGTACCGCGCACCTTCGGGCGACGGCCAAGCCAGCGGGAGCGTCCCGCTTTGCCCAACCACACGGTTGAGTGCTCCTGATTGGAAAGCTGTCCAATGGAAGCGTAGCACTCGCCGGAAATCATGCGCATCTCGGACGACGGCAACTGCACCTGCGCGAGGCCTGCATCATGGGCGAGCACCAATGCACCGGAACCGGCGGAGCGCACGATGACGCCACCCTGGCCCGGGCGCAATTCGATGTTGTGCACCATAGTGCCCTGCGGCATGTTCTTGAGCTTCATGCGGTTGCCCACGCGGACCGGGGTCTTTTCCGAGCTCACAATCACATCACCCGCCTTGAGGTCCTGCGGCGCCAAAATGTACGCCTTCTGACCGTCGCGGTAATGCAAAAGCGCGATGCGGGAAGTGCGGTTGGGATCGTATTCGATACCCGCGACCGTTGCCGGAATATCATACTTGTTCTGTTTGAAATCGATGATGCGGAACAGCCGCTTCACGCCGCCTCCGCGGTGCATCGAAGTGATGCGGCCCTGGTTGTTACGGCCGACGCTCTTGTGGTGGCCGTGCGTGAGCGATTTCAACGGAGCAACCTTTGTCAGATTGCTGAAGTCGTAGCCTTGGGCGTGACGGCGGGACGGCGTTGTCGGTTTATAGTCCTTCATCTTATGGTTGTGCCTGTGCGATAGTCTGTCCTTCCTTCAAAGTAACAATCGCCTTCTTGATGCCGCCCTTGGTGCCCGCGTGCCGGCCCAGCATGATTTTCTTGGCCGGAAGACGAATGGTGTTCACCGAAATAACATCAACCTTGTATCCGCGCTCCACTGCATCGCGGACATCGGTCTTGGTGGCACGGCGGTCAACCTCGAATGTGTACTGATTTGCCGCGAATCCGCGCGTGCTTTTCTCACTCACAAAATAGCGCTTCAGGATTGTTCCCGCGGGTGCCGAAACCGACGGACCCGTCAGAACCTCATCCTGAACCTGCGGCTCCTGCTTGGGCGCCTTGGGTTCTTTCTTTGATTTGTTGAAAAGGTTAAACGCCATGTGATTATTTCTTTACCGCAAATGTCTTTTCGATGATTGCCAGCGCATCCTTGGTTGCTATCACATGCCCGAATGCCAGCGTTGTGAGCACATTGAGATCCTGCGCGCGGATGGCCTGCACATGCGGAATATTCGAAACTGCACGAAGAGTCAACGCGTCATCCTTCCCGCCGGAAAGTACCAACAGAATGTTTGCGCCTACCTTGTATTTCTTGAAGCCCTTGGACAATGTGGCGACCGCTTTGATGCCATCTTTTGTTTTTCCGGTTTCGAGGTTCAAAGAATCAACGGCGAGTAAATTGCCTTCCGCAACGCGGGATGACAACACCGATGCCAGCGCCAAACGCGCGGCGGTCTTGGTGACGGTCTTCTTGAAATTGGCTTCCTTGGTCGGACCGTGTGCAACGCCGCCGCCGACCCAAATCGGAGAACGGATAGAACCGTGACGCGCGCGGCCCGTGCCCTTCTGACGCCATGGCTTCTTGCCGCCGCCGCGGACCTCGGAGCGGGTCTTCGCGTGCGCGAGCACCTGGCGCTTGTTGCTCATCTGTGAAGTCGCAACCTGCCACACGAGGTCAGCATTCATCTTCGCGCCGAAAAGCTTTTCAGAGACACTGGTGATGCCTCCCGCTTTTCCACTCTGATTGTATGTCTTGATATCCATTATGAGATGACCTCTAACAGCGTACCGCGCGCGCCGGGCACTGCGCCCCACACGGCGAGAATGCTGTGTTCAACATCAACAGCGATTACTTTCAACCCGCGCACCGCAACGCGCTCCTGACCGTCGCGGCCTGCGCCACGAGTACCCTTGAGCGTGTGCTGGGGGAAGCGCTGTCCGATGGAACCGACATGACGCAACACATGGTGGTGACCGTGCGATGCGGGCGCACCGTGGAATCCGTGGCGCTTCACCGCGCCCGCAAATCCCTTACCTTTGGTCAGGCCCGTCACTTTGACGACATCGCCGGGAGTAAAGATTGAGACATCGACTTTATCGCCGACAGCCAAATCTTTACCTCCGACCGCGACTGCCTTGAATTCCCGTGCCCAACGGAAACTGCCCAAATCCTTGAAATGACCGCGCAATGCCTTACTCAATTTGGTGGCCTTTTTCGTACCCGCACCCAGCTGGACTGCGGCATATCCGTCTTTATCGGTAGTTTTGACCTGCGTAACGGTATTCGGAGACGCCTGAAGGAGGGTCACTCCGATGAGTTGGCCCTTTTCGCCATAGACCTGGGTCATTCCCAGCTTCGTGGCAAGTATAAATTTTGCGGGAATTTTAGCCATAAACAACATAAATTCCGGCCACGCCGGAATACTCGGCTGAGCCCACGCGGAAGTATCCTTGTAAGGACTTCCCGCATGTCTGAAGCGATGGACAGGGCTCTAACCCAAGCCATCACCGCAGTGGAGACATGATAGCCGATATGGCTAAAAGTGTCAACAGTCTTAAACCAAGACGCCCGTGATGGGCGTCTTGGTGAATGGAGCAATCAGAGCAGAACCTAGGCCTTATCTCCTTTTTCCCTGTTTTCCTGCCAGTGCAGAGGCTGCAAGTTTCTCAAGCTACCACTGCCACCTTTCGAGCTTGGATACTTGTGGTCGATTTCCCAACCAAAATCGCCCCTGGTTCCATAGGACGCGAATCGGATTTTATTCCCCTCCATATCACGCCTCCAAGAGTCCGGGTCTTGCCCCCGGATTTCTTTCGCTTTTTCCCACACTGCAAGAATTGTCTTTCTGTTTGCCATGTTTGTCCCTCCTCTCTATATACCCACTACTCATGGAAACTGGAATTTTTTCCTGCGACATCGATGGATTTTTCTTTGTCGCTTTCTGGTACATTCATCCCAATTTTCTCATGATTTCGACCGCCACCTACTAGTGACCGACACTATTGTCGGCTCTCCACATCGTCACGCAATGTGGATAACGCGCCTTCCTCGGCCATGTATATCATAATATGATATATGCAGTAGGAACCCCAAACTATGCCAAGCGAACAAACATTTAAAGCAGTCTATTTTTCAGACTACAAGAACGACGTCTCTTCTGCGCGAGGCGTAGTTCTTGCATTTGGCGAGAAAAATCTAGACCTATACCACGCAGTTGCGGAACTGAGCAGCTCCGAACTTCGGGCAAAACTCGGCACCGATTCTTTCTACGAACTTGGACAGCGCGCACGCGCAGAAGGTCTGCCAGTAAATACCTACTGTCTGTGGTATTTGAGGAAGAATTTTGAAATTGCTACGGATAATGAAGCACGCCAAGAATCGACAACACCAAAAGAAATAGAAACATTTGTCAATCGCGTCATCGAGGGCGACTGCGTGGAAGTGATGCGAGACATACCCGACCAGTCGATAGACATGATTCTGTGTGATTTGCCCTACGGAACTACACAAAATAAATGGGATAGCATCATACCCCTCGACAAACTTTGGGAACACTACGAACGGGTGATAAAGCCTACAGGCGCGATTGTTTTAACGGCTCAAGGCTTATTCACCGCGCAACTTATGCTCTCAAACCCGGGACTATTTAAATACAAGGTTGTCTGGGAAAAGTCGAAACCAACCAATTTTCTCAATGCAAAAAAGCAGCCTCTACGCAAACACGAGGATGTTTGTGTTTTCTACAAGAAACAACCCCTCTATACGCCTCAAATGTCTGCCGGGGAACCCTACAACAAGGGATTTCGAAAAAACCAACTTACTGGTAGCTATGGCGACTTCAAAACCGTCGAAGTAAAAAGTAGTGGCGAGCGCTATCCAACCGATGTTGTCTACTTCAAAACAGCGGAAAGCGAAGGCGAAGTTTTTCATCCAACACAAAAACCCGTCGAACTAGGGCGATACTTTATAAAAACATTCACAAGACCGGACGACATCGTCCTCGACAACACTTGTGGCAGCGGTAGTTTTCTTGTATCCGCTGTTTTGGAGGGCCGCCGCTTTATCGGCATCGAAAAGAATGAGGAGGTCTACCTTCACAAAAAACATGCGACAAATTATATCGCTATATGCGAGAAACGCATTCGTGACGCAAAACGCGAATTCAAGTCCCGACTTTTCTAAATTCCAGTAAACGGCTCTTCGGGTAGAAGCTTCCCAAGTGCTGCAATCTCGAGATTGGAAACTAATCCTTCGGCCTTGAGCCATTTGAGTACATGGTGATATTGGTTTGGATTCAAAATTGGCTTCACTGTTTTTTCGAGACCTGATTTGCCGATAACATAGTTCAGATGCTTCTTACCAAGAATACCTCGTCCGACCAGATCATAAACGATTCTGACAGCATCAACCCAGGTTACATTCAAATCACCGATGCGCACTTTATCCTCATCTACATTCTTCTTTTCAATATCCAGTAAGTTGCGCACATCGCTCAAGCCATTAAGGTTCTTGTTATAGAACTCAACTTCTTGCCCGCGGTATTGCATCCAAGTTCTACCGCGTTCGCTCAAAGAACCTCTCGGCAAATAAACGCCTTCGCGTGTCACCCGTTCTTTGGTGACCCAACCACAGACATAGAGAATCCATTTTTTCTGCCGTTTCGTGCCTGGTAATGTCCTTACCTTCGGAGTCTCAAGATGCGTCATGATATAAATGTCGGTATCCAGCTTGCTGTCATGGATTTGCCTCGCAAAAATGTTGTGCTTTGCCTCTCGTGGCAATCCATCACTGCTTGCATATTCTTCTTGAAAAGGCAGCGCACCACCGCGACATTTCACATCGGCTTTTACCCCCGACGGAAGCAATATGTCGTATGCAAGCGGATGTTCGACAGGATTGATTTCTGGCATGCCCAATTGGTTGCGAATAACCATTTCTGCCAATGCGCCAAAGCCCTGTTCTTCTGAACTGCCACGCTCTGCGCCAGTGTTGTTCCTATTTTCTGCAAGATACTGCGCCGCCTTCTGTCGTAACTCCCAACCCAATGGGTCGGTCAGTTTTATGGCAATCAGTTTTGGGAGATGGTATTTATACATAAAACAGATCTCACACTAGGGTATCACTCCCCCAATCACCCCGCAAACAGCCTCCCACAGCGGCCTGCGCTTGGCCGAGACCGAAGCGAATAAATGTATAGGTAGCTCCGAATCGCTCAAGCGACGAGGTCGCCGCAATTCTGCCCGTTTTCACTTCGTTTATACGAATTGAAAACGACCCCTCGCGGACACGATGTCGTTGAGGGGTCGGGGGCAGCGGAGCGCTACTGATGCCAGGAGAAGTAGATGCACGGCGTGTACACGGTGGCCGTGCCGCCGGCAAGCTCGTGCGGCTCCTCGCTCTCCGTGAATTCGAACTGAGCTTCGAAGCCATTCTCCTGAAGAGCCAGCACGGCCATCTGCCAACAGTTCATGTGGCGCGAGAAGTCCGCCCTGTCGAATCGCCCGGAGGCAAGCTCCACCAATACGGCCAGGTCCGCGCGTTTCTCGACCGATACCCGTGCGGCACAGAGACACTTGTCAAAGACCTCGCGGGCACGCTCGAAAACTCTTGACTGGACTTCGGTCTCGGCATCTCCGCGACGCTGCGCTTCTTGCGTTTTTCCGTCGCGCCGCATGGCGAGTACTTCTTCAGTCCGCTTCTTCAGATTTGCTGCTAGCGACATACTCACCTCCGCCCCTTATATACTACAATATTGTATATATGCAAGGTAGCTCAGAATCGCTCAAGCGCCGTCGGCGCTGCGATTCTGCCCGTTTTCACTTCGTTTATACGAATTGAAAACGACCCCTCGCGGACACGGTGTCGTTGAGGGGTCGGGAACCTACTACCGGAAACGCAGACCCCAGCGATTCTCCGAGGGAAATGCCCGGATTATCATGAGAGTGCCGATTATCGAGCACGGACCCGCGAAGACATCAAAAAGCTGTTGCCCTGCTTTGTAAGGTCTTCGAGCCAAGCTGTATGTCTTGGTGAGAGCGTAGTAGAACCATGCTCCACCGACCAAGCCGCTCAACGGCCACAACGGCACAAGAATCCACCACCAACTCATGCGTCACCTCCGGATATCTTATAACACAATGAGCGTGTCGCTGTCAATTATCAAAACAAATAGCAGCATACAAATTGAAAACGACCCCTCGCGGACACGGCGTCGTTGAGGGGTCGGAGGGTCAGTTACTCTGCGTTTTTCTTCTTGCCCTCGATGCTGTAGAAGCTCCGAGCAAGCCATGTGCCCATGAATGCGGGCCAGAAGAATGCACTTCCGATGACATCCAAGAAACCCGACCCCCCTTTGCCCAGGCTCTTTTCCTCAGTGGCAATCCCGAGGCCGACGAGAAGCGAAAAGACGATGTACCAACTCCACATGGCTCCACCTCCTCGTCTTGTATATCACCGATAGCCCGCGTTGTCAACCATCAGAAAACCCCCTTGCGGGGGCTTTCTGATTCTTCTTTTGCGATGGCCCTACATTTTTATCTCTATATCAACTCCAGCCGGAAGGGCTAGGTTAGTCAATGATTCGATAATCTTTGCAGTCGGCGCGTAGATGTCAATGAGGCGTTTGTGAATGCGCATCTCGAACTGTTCACGCGAATGCTTGTCGATGAAGGAAGCGCGGTTGACGGTGAACTTTGAGATTTCAGTCGGCAGAGGCACCGGACCGATAGGATGACCGCCGTAACGTTCAATGGTATCCGCAATCTGCCGCGCGGATTTGTCGATAATCTTGTTATCGTACGCGCGCAACTTTATGCGGATGCGCTGTTCCTCCTTTTTTTCGACTTTCTTAGTAGCTTTAGCCATGGCAAAGAACGGAAGGGCCCAGATTACTTAATGATTTTGGTAACGGCTCCGGCACCGACAGTCTTGCCGCCTTCGCGGATGGCGAAGCGCAGCTTCTCGTCCATAGCAACCGGGTTAATGAGGGAAACCTTCACGCTCACCGTATCGCCAGGCATGACCATCTCCGCGCCTTCGGGAAGGAACACTTCTCCGGTGACATCAGTGGTGCGGAAGTAGAATTGCGGCTTGTACCCCTTGAAGAACGGCGTATGACGGCCACCCTCCTCTTTGGTGAGCACATAGATTTCGGCTTCGAAATCGGTGTGGGGCGTGATGCTGCCGGGCTTGGCCAATACCTGTCCGCGCTCGACATCTTCTTTCTTCAAACCGCGGATGAGGATACCGGCGTTGTCGCCTGCCATACCTTCATTGAGCGACTTGTTGAACATTTCGATACCCGTGATGACGGTCTTCTGGGTCGGGCGGATACCGACGATTTCGATTTCATCGTTGATTTTGCAGATACCGCGCTCGATGCGTCCCGTGACCACCGTACCGCGTCCTTCGATCGAGAAGATATCTTCAACCGGCATGAGGAACGGCTTGTCGGTCTCGCGCTTTGGCTCGGGGATGTAGCTGTCGCAGGTGTCTACGAGCTCCTTGATGGCCTTTGCGTACGGGTCATCCATGTTCTTTGCGTCCAGCGCCTTGAGTCCTGAACCGCGGATAATCGGAGTGGTGTCGCCCGGGAACTTGTACTTCGTGAGCAACTCGCGCAGTTCCGCTTCAACGAGGTCAACCATATCTTTGTCATCAACCATATCCACCTTGTTCAGGAAGACGATGATTGAAGGAACGCCGACCTGGTAGGCCAACAGGATGTGCTCGCGGGTCTGCGGCATTGCGCCATCAGTGGCAGCAACCACCAAGATTGCGCCGTCCATCTGGGCGGCACCGGTAATCATGTTCTTGATGTAGTCGGCGTGTCCCGGAGCATCGATGTGCGCGTAGTGGCGGTTCGGCGTCCAGTACTCGGAGTGGTGAAGCGCGATGGTGATACCACGGGCCTTTTCCTCCGGAGCGTTGTCGATACCTTCGATGCCTTCAACCCTGGCTCCGTAGCCCTGATCTTTCAGCATGTCACAGACATGCAAGATCGCTGCGGTCAGCGTGGTCTTGCCGTGGTCAACATGCCCGATGGTGCCGATGTTGACATGAGGTTTGCTACGATCGAATGCTTCTGCCATATGTTTGTTTGCGTGTGATGCATGACCAGCATCGCACAAATTAGATGTTCAACTATTCTACACGGAATGCCTATGGAAGTCAATTGCCCTGTTCCGTACCCTGCGACTCCTCCTGCGCTATCTGTTCTTTCAGCGCCAGTATCTCACTGTTGAGCCTCTCCAGCACCGAATCCTGCGTCACCGGCAGAGGAGGTCTCAACTTGGGCCACCGGGCCGAAATCGGCACATCCTGCGGTTCTTCCCTCACCCGCAGCTCCTGAACTACCAGCGGTGGTTGCCCCTCCTCGACCAGCACCACCGATGCGTTCTCTCTCAATAATTGACGAATTTGTTTCAGGTTCATAATTCGTGGGTTATTTCTTTCCTTCTTGAATTTGAGCCGTAATGTTGCCCGGTACCGGATCGTAGTGGCTGAATGTCATATTAAAGTTTGCACGGCCCTGCGAGAACGAACGCATACTGGTCGCATAACCGAACATTTCCGACAACGGCACGCGGGCATCGATGACTTTCAGGCCCAATGAACCGCGGTCGGTGACATTGAGAATCTGGCCACGGCGGGAATTCAGGTCACCCGTTGCCGCACCGAGGAAGTTGTCGGGAACGATAACCTCGACCTTCATGACCGGCTCCAGAATCACGGGCTTTGCGCGCCGTACCGCTTCCTGCAGCGCCATGCTCGCCGCTATTTTGAACGCGATTTCCGAAGAGTCAACATCATGGTACGAACCATCGTAGACAACGACCTTCAGGTCAACCATCGGGAATCCGGCGATAACACCCTTGTCGAGCGCTTCGCGGACACCCTTCTCGATGGCGGGGATGAACTCCTGCGGAATGGAGCCTCCCTTGATTTCATCGTCGAACTCAAAACCCTGCCCGCGTTCGAGCGGTGTGACGCGCAGCCAGCAGTGTCCGTACTGTCCGCGGCCGCCGGTCTGCTTGATGTACTTGCCTTCGGCCTGTGCCTCGGTGGTGATTGCTTCTTTGTACGCGACCTGCGGGCGGCCGGTGTCGGCTTCGACGCTGAATTCGCGCCGCATGCGTTCGACAAGAATTTCCAAATGCAATTCGCCCATTCCTTTGATGATGGTCTGGCCCGTCTCGGGGTCGGTGCCGATGCGGAAGGTCGGGTCTTCGTCAGACAGTTTGCGCAGTGCGACGCCCATCTTTTCCTGGTCGGCTTTTGTCTTGGGTTCGATGCGCAATGAGATAACCGATTCGGGAATCTCGATGCCTTCGAGCACAATCGGCTTGTCGACTTCGCACAGCGTGTCACCTGTCTTCGTGTCTTTCATGCCCACCGTTGCGGCGATGTTACCTGCAAAAATTTCCTTGATTTCCTGCCGCTCGTTCGCGTGCATACGAATGATACGCGCGATACGCTCCTGCTGTCCGGTACGCGTGTTGAGCACATAAGAACCGGCAACGAGCTTGCCTGAATACACGCGGAAGAAGGTGAGCGAGCCGACATACGGATCGGTGGCGGTCTTGAATGCGAGCGCGCGGAACGGTTCGTTTTCGTCGGGCTTCACCGCGACTTCCTCGCCGGTCGTCTGGTCAACGCCCGTGATGGCGGGAACATCGGTCGGTGCGGGCAGGTAGTATGCAACCGCGTCGAGCACCAGTTGAACGCCTTTGTTCTTCAGGGCCGAACCGACGAACACGGGGTACATCTTGCCGGCAATCGTAGCCTTGCGCGCTATTGCGCGCAGGCGCGCGAGCGGGATTTCTTTGCCTTCCAGGTATTCGCCCATCGCGACATCGTCGTTCTCGACGATTTTCTCGATCAACGCGTGGCGTTCTTTGTCGGCCTGCGCTTTGAGGTGTGCGGGTATATCTTTGCTCTTGATGACCTTCTCACCCTTTTCGCCTTCGAAGGTGACATACTCCATCGTCAGCAAATCCACGATGCCGACGAATTTCTCTTCGTGGCCGTCAGGAATCTGGAATTTGACCGCTGTGGGAGAGAGCTGGTCGAGAATACTGTCGTACGAGCGCTCAAAGCTGGCACCAAGACGGTCCAGTTTGTTGATGAAGCACAGGCGCGGCACATTGTAGTCGTCCGCATAGCGCCAGTTGGTGAGCGACTGCGGTTCAACGCCGGCGACGCCGTCGAACACGACAACCGCACCGTCGAGCACGCGCAGGGAACGCTTTACCTCGATGGTGAAGTCGATGTGCCCCGGCGTATCAATGATGTTAAGCTTTACCTTTTCGGACTCTTTGTCGACCGCATCGGTCGGCGTCCAGTAGGCGGTGGTTGCGGCCGCGGTGATGGTGATACCGCGCTCGCGCTCCTGCTCCATCCAGTCCATGACGGTATCCCCTTCGTGCACTTCGCCGATTTTGTGGCTGGTGCCGGTATAAAACAAAATGCGCTCTGATGTCGTGGTTTTACCCGCATCAATATGCGCGATGACGCCGATATTGCGGATTTTTTCGATTGGATAGTCAGCCATATCTACAAAATCAAATATAAAACATCAAATATCAAAAAGCATCTATCTTGATCTTTTATCTCTATTTGACCTTTGATATTTTATTTTTGATATTTCCTATTTATTTCCCCACGACAAGTGGGCGAAAGCCCGGTTGGCATCCGCCATGCGGTGCATGTCGGCTTTCTTCTTCACCGCATTCCCAGTGTTGTTGAATGCGTTCATGAACTCTTCTGCGAGTTTCTCGTTCATGGCGCGGCCCTTTCCCGAGCGGGCAGCTTCAATCATCCAGCGCAATGCTAGCTGAATGCGGCGCTCCGGACGGACCTCAATTGGCACCTGGTAGTTGGAACCGCCGACGCGGCGGCTCTTGAGCTCCATCGTGGGCCCGGCGTTTGCAATTGCGGTATCCAAAACTTCCATAGCCGGCTTCTTCAGCTTTTCGGCGGATGCATCAAGCGCGGTGTAGACGATTCGGCTGGCGAGACTGCGTTTGCCGGCCTTCATAATCTGGTTGATGAGCTTGGTCACCAAAACGCTCGAATAGCGTTGGTCGGGCTGGAGGATATGTTTATCGGTAATCGGGCTACGCATCGTATGAATTTCTAATTATTTGGCAACGGCAGCCTTGGGTTTCTTGACTCCGTACTTGGAGCGCTCCTGACGACGGCCTTCCACGCCGGCTGCGTCGAGCATGCCGCGTACAATATGGTAGCGCACACCGGGCAAGTCCTTTACGCGGCCCCCGCGGATCATGACCACCGAGTGCTCCTGCAGGTTATGACCGATGCCCGGAATGTAGGCGGTAACTTCCATACCATTGGAAAGACGGACGCGGGCGATTTTGCGCAACGCCGAGTTAGGCTTCTTCGGGGTCGTTGTGGAAACCTTCACGCATACGCCGCGCTTGTAAGGCGACGGATTGAGCACGGGGCGGTTTTTGAGCACATTAAAACCGAACGCCAAAGCCGGAGACTTGGTCTTCGCTTTGGCTGTTCTGCGCGGTGAGCGCATGATTTGATTGAATGTCGGCATAAAAAAAGACTACTAACCACTGAATTGTTGCAGGAACAAGTGTATCAGAACAACCGCTGACCTGTCAACAGCGTGAACACCGCCTGCAGGAGCGGAACGAGGGCGGGGAATATAAAGAAGATGCAGATTGCGAGGAGGAACCATTGGTAGCGGTACAGCGCCACTTTCAGAGCATGGTACCGTACGGGCAGGAAGGTCATCAAAAGCCAGTGGCCATCCAGGGGCGGAATGGGAATCAGGTTAAATACCGCAAGGACGAGGTTGATGCGGACGATGAGCCCTATCATATCAAACAGCACCGGGGACAAGAACGGTCCCAAAAAACGCATCGACAGGCCGAACAGCACCGCAAGCATCAGATTCACCGCAGGCCCCGCAACCGCAACCTTTGCGGGCCCGTAGAGACGGTCGTTGAGGCGGCTCGGGTCGTAGGGTACCGGCTTTGCATACCCGAACATGAACCCTCCGATGCTCATGGTGAGAATCGGGAGTATCACCGAACCGAACAAATCCAGATGAGGAATCGGGTTCAAAGTCAGCCGTCCTGCTCGCTCGGCGGTTGTATCCCCCAGGGAGCGCGCAGCAAGGCCATGCGCAAGCTCGTGCAGCACTACGGAGTAGAGAAGCACAACAATCGGGAACACCGCAAATATGAGTGATTGGGACATCAGGTATTGCCCAGTAGAGCTACGAGCGCCAGTAGACGCTGCGGCCGGAGGCCGCACATGCTCGTGATTCTACTGTGTTTTAGGTACGGACATTTGGCGGGTTTGTTCGTTGGTACTCTTTCAGAA
>ERZ1292625.1792-Hain-H41-01um-R1-1792-length-23028-cov-18_pt1 | contig 23028 bp, 31 predicted proteins | sample MGYA00564400_ERZ1292625 | MGnify/ENA primary metagenome ERZ1292625 (study PRJEB36523, sample SAMEA6512639) | groundwater metagenome | collected 2019-01-08 | study: AquaDiva: Metagenomics assemblies of 32 groundwater samples | reverse complement strand
TCCGACTCGTGCCACCCCGCTTCCATCAGCGACACGCGCAAATTCTCGGCGGTAACGCCTTGTTGAGTCTGCTCCCGAATGTAGTCAACGAGTTCAGAATCCGCCATGTACCTTTTTATTGTACCATTGTCAGCGCAAGGACCAATGCGGATTGTGCACACACCATGCATGCGCACAGCGAGCCACAAACCCTTCCCGTTCCAATTTTTCCATAACCACTTTGATTTCTTTGGGTGGCTTACCCGTCGCGGCGGCAATGGCCGAGGCGACCATCCGGGCTTGCGACACCAGAACGCGGACAACCGCACCACGCAATTGCCTCTGCGAGCCTTCAAACGCCGACTGTCGCGTGTAGTGCTTACTTCGGGTATTGGGATTTTCCGCCTGCGTCGCAAGCCACGAGCCGTAATCCATCAGCGCGCTGTACCAATCCCTAGGAGAACTGACGGATAGCGAATGGCGAATAACGATTGGGAGAATATCCGAATCGGGAACCTTTCGCCGTTTCGGAAAGAAGTGGTGGAGATAGACGCGTCGGATATTCGTTTCGATCACCGGCACCGGTCGGTCGAATGCAAACGCCAGCACTGCACCCGCCGTGTACGGCCCGATGCCGGGCAACGCTCTTAATGCTTCATAGTCGTCCGGCAATTTGCCTTTATATTCATCTGCCGCAACCTTTGCACACCGGAGCAACATCAACGCCCGGCGATTGTATCCCAAACCTTGCCACACCCTCAGCACGGAAGCCGGTGTCGCACGAGCCAAAGCGCGAAACGAAGGAAACGCGCGGAGAAACGAACGATAAAAGTCGATAACGCGGATCACCTGCGTCTGTTGCAACATGACTTCGCTCACGAGAATGCGATACGGATCGGTCGTGCGTCGCCACGGCAAATCATGCCGACCGTGCCGGTGCCAGTAGCGCATCACCATTGCTTTGAATGTTTTTTCTTCCACTCGATGCAGTATAAAAGAGAACAGGGCTCTTGCGAGCCCCGCGAATCACCGCCACCATGTGTCAGGGAGGTCCAGAATTGCAATGCGCAACTCCCGCCCCCGTTCGCGCTCCCATGAGGCACCGACCGAACCCTGCCAACCGGGCATGAAGTACATGACATGGATTAAGCGGGTACGGAACAACGGCAGGTAAAACTCATTCAGCAATTGCGCACCGCTGTCACCGCGCTTTGAGTGCTTTATTTCAAAAAGAGCGTTCTCGAACGGCAACTGGTTGAACACGACCAGTCTTCGGCACCGTAGGTACTCGATGGCGCACCAGAAGTGTGCTAGGTTTGCTTCAGTGCTCCCCAGCCCGCCCGATGTGATGGGCCCGCACACGATACCCACTGGAGGCGGCATACGCGCCGCAATGCGACAGGCAACCACAGAAAGCTCCCCAAACTCCGTCGCTTTCTCGACATCTGCGCAGTCTTCTTCCGTCCAGTACGGCTCGAGTGGTTCGCTCATAAGCTCCCCCTTCCTTCAATGAACAACCCACGCAAGAGCGTATCACTACTTCCGCGAAGCGGAAAGTAGGCACGCCCCTTGCATCGGAGCCTCGTTGTTTTACAATCGATGTATGAGCGAATCTTTTTTGCGCGAAAGCTGGCAGCGCGTAGCCGAGCAAGAGCAGGAAGTTACCCCTGAAATGCGTGATTTGGAGCTCTATTTTGACATCCGCGAGCGGAGCGATGGAAATGAAAAAATAAAAGCAATCATGGATCGCCTCGACCACGATATCGCACAGTACACGGAGGCTCTTTTTCGTAGTGAGCGTGAATGGGTTCGTCGGGAACGCGGAAGTGGCGACAACAGCTCCATTGAGGCTTCCGACCGAAACCGTCGAATACTCCACGATTCGCTCATAGATACACTCAATCAACTCTCACGCGCATACCGAACGGCGGGACTTGACAACAAATGGCGAAATATGCTAGGATTAGACCGTGACCGCTTAGCACTTTGGGCTATGACGATTGCGCGCCAAGTCATGCGCACGGAGGAACCACTATCATGACCACGCAGGAGTTACGAGATCTGTGCCTTACCGACAGTCGCCTCAAGCCATCCTGGCTGAACTTATGGGATGCCATGCTGGCGGTTGCCGAGGTTCGCACTCGGGTCGCGTTCGCCAAACATGCAAAAAAGCTTCCCGAGCCCATCGATGAGTCGGAACTCGTGCGGTTGATGAAGCGCTTCCATTCACAGCGCAGCACCTTCATCGACGCCGCGCGACAAAACAACATCTCCACAAAGCCGCCGACACTGGACGAGCTCATTGAGATTGCTACCTGATTCACCCCGAGATCACTCTCGGGGTTTCGTTTTCTGTACAAAGAATCTCGCAAGCGGTTCGTCGGAGTGGTTCTTCTTCCTTGCGGGTGAGTACATCCGACCGTACTCAATGATGCGATAGGTCAGTGCGGGCCATTCTTTTTTTGGGAACAGTTTCATCAAATCGCGCTCGACTTCCGTGGCGTTTTTCCCGGTGCTTAAGCCCCATTGCCGCGCAAACCGGAGTACATGGGTGTCCACGGCTATTCCCTCCACCACGCCGTACACCGTACCCAGGACGACATTGGCGGTCTTGCGGGCCACGCCGGGTAGCGTGAGCATTTCCCTCATCGTCCGCGGCAGTTTGCCGCCGAATTTTGTTTTGAGCATCTTGGCAGCAGCCAGAATATTTTTGGTTTTGTTGCGATAAAATCCGGTCTGATAAATATCGCGCTCAAATACGCGTGGTTTTGCTCTGACATAGTCGTCGAGCGCCCGGTATTTCCTGAACAGCGCCTTCGTGACCTCATTAACCTTCTTGTCTGTGCACTGTGCCGACAGTTGCACCGCGACCATGCACTCCCACGGGGTACGATACTGCAGCGCCATCTTCGCGCGCGGAAACAACCGCTTCAGTATGCGCAGTATTTCCGCCGCCCGCCAGCTATTGTCTTTATGCGTCGTATGTGTTATACTTTGTATAGGAGGTTAGTTAGTATGCCAAACTTAGACAATCTGCGCGACCACAGGCTATACTGCAATCCGAGCTGCAAAGGTCCTGTTCCCGCCACCGAAGCAAAGCGAAGCGGTGTCGCCGACCGTGAGAGAACCCGCAAGATCGTTCACGGAGCTGTCGAAGTGTTTCTGTCAGCAGTGCTCGACACTCCGGGTGACAAGCCCCTGGATGTGGAGCGACTCTGGGCCGAGGCCAAGCCCGTCGTCATCGAAGCCGCCCGCGAATATCGCGCCCGCGCCCGACAGCGATTCGCCGAAGACGCGGTGGCCACCGAGTCTCTTGGTTAGCCCGCACTCTGTCACCCCGAAGTCCCGCCACGGCGGGGCTTCTCTTTTTTACATGTTCTGACCGCGGTCCATATTCTCAACTGGTTCGGGTGTCACATCCTTCGGCTCCTGGTCACGCGCCACAGTGTCTTGTGCAGGGTCAATGGGCATAAGAACAACACCGACAATATACGCGAGAACCATCGGCCACCAACCGGAAAAGAACGCCACCGCGGCCATCAGTAACCGTATAAATATGACATCGACCTGCAGGTAATGCGCCAGCCCCGACCCGACCCCGAATACCAGGCCGTCTTTCGGAGAGCGGTACAATTTTTTGTTTTTCAGATGCTCAAACATAATGGCGTTGTTATGATTCCGGCTCTTCCAAATCTCGTTTGAGCTCCTCGAATTCGTTTTCCACCTCTTTCAGACGCCCGCGGAGGTCTTTGATGAGTCCAGCGCCTTCGCGAACCCTTTTCAGGCCCTCCTCGACCTGCACCTCGGACTGCTCGTCAAACCATTCGATAATTTTCTCAAGTTTGCCCAGCGACTGCGAAATCGTTTCTTTATCTTCTTTTTTCATAGATCTACTGTTTAATAATTTTCATAACGAAATGCTAAGATTCTGAGCGAGGCGAAGTAAGAATTCTGAAGCATATCGGTTGATATGTCGAAGAATTATTATGAAGCCGTAGCCAGAATATGAGCATTGGAGTTGAAAGGTTATTGAACAGTAGGTCTATTGTTCAGATTGTAATTCTTTTACTTCGCTTGCGAAAGCCCCCTTTGCCAGACGGGTGTTAACGACCTGTCCGTGCCGCAACTGACTTGCCGAGCGGATGACCGCGCCTGCATCATCGGTCACGATGCTGTACCCGAGCCGGAGTTGTCGCTCCGGGCTCACCGCGACCAGCTGACGCTCTGCGGCATCAATTGTTTGCTGTATCTGTCCGATGACCTGTCCCACCCGTTGCATTGCAAGTGCGATGCGCTGTTGCAACCGCTGGCCCGCTCCCAAAATACGCTGCACAAATCCGTCCAACCGGTGCCACGCACCGTCGAGTCTGCCTTGTTCGGTATCGATAGCCCGCTCCATCGCATACAATAGCGTGTCCGCCTGACCCGAAATGTTACGAAGCCGATCCCACGATGCGTTGATGAGTATCGCGGTTGCTGTTGGCGTGCTGGCACTCGCATCGGCCGCCATCTGCGCCAGCGGCACATCGCGGTCATGACCGATGGAAATAATGGTAGGGACACGGGAAGCAAACACCGCCCGCACCACCAGCTCGTTGTTGAATGCCTGCAAATCTTCCATCGAGCCTCCCCCGCGAATAACCACCAGCACATCGATAGATTGCTTCCTGCGATTGAACGACCCGATTGCGGAGACAACTTGGTTCACTGCGGCCGCGCCTTCAACGCGCACATCACGGTGGTACACTTTCATGCCCAGCGCTGCCAGATTGCGCCGAAAATCGTCGATGACCGCACCGGTCTTACTGGTAATCAATCCGACCCGCGCAATGAATTCAGACAGCGCCCGTTTTCGTGCAAACAGCCCTTCTTCTTCAAGCTTTTTCTTCAGTGCTTCGTATGCCTTTTTCAGCGAGCCCTCCCCCACGGGTTCGAGTGTTTCCACCTTGAATGAGAATCTTCCTTTTGGTTTATAAATGGACGGAATACCACCGACTTTTACCTGCATACCGTCTTCGATAACAATGCCCAGCCCCCGGTATGCATACGGACTCATATAGCAATCCATCACCCCGCCCGCTTCCGCATCTTTGAGCGAAAAATACATGCCGGTCGGATGCGGCCGTGCACCGATGACCTCGCCTTGTACAAAAAAATCATGCGCTCCGAGAATCTCATTGATGAAATCCAAAAACTCGCCCACCGAGAATACGGCTGGCGGCATATTGGGACGGTTACCGAATAGTGGTTCTTGAGTCATGAATGGCCACTTGATACTGGTTCGAAATATCCACAGGAATTTGGGAAACATCGGCGATGCGGCCGCCCGTAACGGTCACCACCAACAACAACCCTTTGCGTGTCTCTTCCGAAAAGTTCTGGTCAAAAACGAAATTACCCAACGAATACGCTATCCATTTCCCTCCGTAGCGCTCTACATCTTGTACCACATGCGGATGCGTGCCGACAACAAGATCGGCTCCCGCATCGATAATCGCGTGGTACATCCGCCCTTGCACAGCATTATGCAGTAATTCATATTCCGTGCCCGAGTGAACGGAAACCACCACGACATCCGCCATCGTACGCGCCCGAGCTACATCTTCTTTCATCCGCTGTTCATCCCAGATGTTAGCGCCGGAATGACTGGCGAGAGCTCCGGCGGAAGCGGGCAGCAGATCGGTATACGCGAGATACGCAATGCGCGCCCCTCGCACGGTGCGCACGACCGGCAAGCGCGCCTCTGCGGCATTTCTGCCTCCGCCGACCGCGCTGATGTCATTGACGGCTAGGTAACCGAGCGTATCGGTGAACGCCTGTGGTCCGAAGTCCCAGATGTGATTATTTGCCACCGACAACACATCGAAACCGGCATTCACCAGCCCAACAACGGCCTTCGGGTCGGCACGGAAGCAAAAACCGCAACCGTTTTTTGCGCCACGGGTCGAAACGGTAGTCTCGAGATTTGCAAACGCGAGATCGGCAGATGCGGTCACTGAAGCGATGCGGGAGAACGGCCAGAGCCAGTCGCGCTTGGCGTTCATACTGTCACCCACCGAACGCGACAGCATGATGTCGCCTGCAAACAGGAGCATCACCGGTTGCGCGTCGCGGACAATCGGCATCGGCGTGGTGCCCGCAACAATCCGCACAGTGCGCGTGCCGAGAGGATACAAAACGACGGCCCATGCGGAGGCCGCCAACAGCAGGACGATCACAATTACTTGCCAGTGCTTCATCCTTGCATCAATAATACGAGAGTAACAGATACCCGATAAAGCCGATTGCGAATGATACTGCGGCAACCGCAATCAGATGCGGATCATAACTGCGCGGCGCAATGCGTTCTGCCACTGAAGGGCGGGGTGCCACAGGCACAGGTTCGCAGATTACGGTCTCTTTCGGGGTAGTAATTTTGCGATACAACTCCATTGCATCCTGAATGTCCACCTTATACCATCCCGCCTTGTGCAAGCGCTCAATAATATCGGCGTCGCTTGCGTCACATCCTTTCGCCTTGCGAATAAACTCCAAAAGCGCGTGATAAGTCATACATCTATCATATCACAGCAAACGCGTATATGATGTGCACATGCGCATCCAGAAATATATGTCCGAGCAAAGCATGGCATCCCGGCGTGAAGCCGAACGGCTTATCAAGCGAGGCCTGGTCTCGGTCAACGGCACGGTCGTGCGCGAAATGGGTGTACAAATCGACCCCGCCAAAGATACGGTGGAAGTTCTTCCGTTCGCGAAGAAAGAAATGACCGCCAAACAAACCATTGCTCTCTACAAACCCCGCGGCATCGCGTCATCGCGAGTCCGTGCCGAGGGCACATCGGTGTACGATCTCTTCCCGAAATTTTCCGGCCTCGATATCGTCGGGCGGCTGGATAAAGCAAGTGAGGGCCTTCTGATGCTGTCCGACGACGGCGTGATCGCCAAAGCCGTGACCGGTGCGGCGCATGTGGTGGAAAAAGAATACGAGGTTGCGGTGCGCGAAGAGGTCAATGCCGGTCGTTTGAAGATGTTAGAACCGGGCATTGAACTCGAAGACGGCATGACACTGCCGGCGAAAACGCACTTCATCAACAAGCATCTCTTCCGGATTGTCTTACGCGAGGGGCGCAAGCATCAGATTCGGCGGATGTGTGAGTTCCTGCACCTCACCGTTGTGTACCTCAAGCGTCTCCGTATCGGTCCGGTCGTGTTGAGCGGTCTGAAGCCGGGCGAATACCGCCTGCTTACTCCGCAGGAGATAGCGCTGTTGAAACGGTCAGTTTCTAATTCGCCAAAACCCCGATCTTAAATCCTGCAAGTTCGTTTGCAGGTTTTCGCGCACCACCGTGCTGACCGTTGTATAAAGCCGATCCATCAATCCCGCACAGCATCTCAATGGTACCCGCGCCTCCGGAGTGCGCATTGAAGAATGAGGTAACATCATACACTGCACCGTTGATAGCGGTCCAGCAGCTGGAGCGGGAGTTGTGTGCGGCAACCTGCGCCATTGTGTAATTTCCCGCAGGCAACGGTGTGGGAGTTTTTGAGACGACACCGCTTGGTGTCGGAGTAGAGGTCGGCACACCAACACCGCTCGGCGTTGGTGTCAGTCCGGTCGGCGTGGCTGCGGGACCTGGATTCGAACCAAGATATTCACCTCCAGAGGGTGACGGCCTACCGTTAGCCGATCCCGCAAAATGCGCAGAAATCATACAACAAAAAAGACCAGTTTGCAATGGCCAAAAGCAACTCGCTGAAATTATACTCTCAAAAAACGGCGGATGGCGATGAGGGACGAAACTACGCCAAGGCCGATACCGGCCGCCAGCGTCATGAGCACGATTTGGATGCCATTGCCGACAAAATATCCGATGAGCGAAACGCCCGGCATAACCAACGCGACTTTCGAGGAAACACCTGCGGCGCCGAAGTAAAACACGACCAAAGCCAGTACGCCCGCAAAGATGCCGTACAGCGACCCCTCCACCAGATACGGCGAGCGGATGTACCAATTCGAACCTCCGACCAGCCGCATAATTTCGATTTCCGACTTCTGGTTGTAGATGGTCAGGCGGATGGTGTTAAACGCGACGAGCACCGCAATGACCGCCAAAATGAGCGTGACGATGAGCCCCCACTGCTGTGCGGATTGCGAAATGTTCTGCACGCGACCGATGACCGCCTCGTTCTCGTAGTAGTTTATTTTATCGATGGTCGTGCGCTGTTTGTGCGTCTCCAAAAAACTGACGATAGACGCGTATTGCCCCGTGTCGGTAGCTTTTACATTCAGCGATGCCTGCAACGGATTTGTTTCCAGCTCGGCAAGTGATTCCTGAATCAGCGCATCCTGTGCGTGCCGTTCTTTGAACTGCGCCAACGCTTCCTCACGGCTGACATATTGCACGCTTTTTACGGTATTGAGTGACTCCAAATCAGTCTTCACCGTGCGGATGGCATCATCGCTTGCTTCGGCCTTAAAATAGACGCTCACATCCACTTTGGATTCAAGCGATGTCACCATTACGCCTCCCAGAAAATTCACGGCGACCAGACCCAAAAACAGAATGAGCACCAGCGCCATAACTCCGGTGGTGCCGAAGCTGACATAGCTGTTGCGGCGGAAATTCGTCCATCCCGAGGTGACGACGCGGCGTAATTTTTCTTTCAACATATGTTAGATGATATATTTTCCGTTCTCCACCTGGTCGCGGACAATCTTCCCCTTCTCCATCGTCACAACTCTGCGGCTTAGGGAATCGACAATCTCGCGGTTGTGCGTGACCAGCACGACCGTCGTACCCAGTTCGTTGATTTTCTGCAGCAATTGTATCACATCGTGACTGTTCACTAGGTCGAGGTTGCCGGTAGGTTCATCGGCCAGAATGATGCGCGGACGGTGAATGAGCGCGCGGGCGATGGCCAGGCGTTGTTTCTCGCCGCCGGAGAGCTGGTGCGGAAAATTAGCAGCCTTGTCCGCCAGTCCGACGATTTCCAACGCCTTTGGAACATCTTCTTTAATACGGCTGGTCGGAGCCCCCACGACTTCCAGTGCGAATGAGACATTTTCAAACGCGTTCTTTGCCGTCAGAAGCTTGAAATCCTGAAAAATAGTGCCGATTTTCCGACGCAGAAGCGGAATGTCATCGTTGGACAGCGCGGCGAGATTGACTCCGTCGATGAGCACCTCTCCCGATGTCGGTTTCTGCTCGCGGGTCAGCACGCGTAACAGCGTGCTCTTACCGGCGCCTGCCGGTCCCACGATGGAAACAAACTCCCCTTTTTCAATATGCAAATCAATTTCGTGCAAAGCTACGAAATGGTCATCGTATACGCTGGAAATTTGTTTGAGCTCTATCATGAAAGAATGAATTTCGAAAGGTCGCCTTCGAGCACTTTCTCGGGCTGGGATGATTTCACGCCGGTGCGGTGATCTTTCACCATCTGGTACGGATGTAGCACATAACTGCGGATCTGACTCCCCCAGTCCACTGACCCTGATTTCAGTTCCGGTTTGAGCTGGCTCAACTCGGATACTTTTGACTGCTCCATGAGCACCGCCAACCGTGAGGTCAGAAGTGTCAACGCCTTTTCTTTGTTCTGCGCCTGACTCCGTTCGGTCTGCCCGACGACGGTGAGCCCGGTCGGTTTATGACGGACACGAACCGCCGTTTCCACCTTGTTCACATTCTGACCGCCCTTGCCCCCGGAGCGAAAAGTCTCGTACTCCAGATCCTGGGGATTCAACGCGAAATCCTTCGCAAGAACAATCGGCATGATCTGCACCAGCGCAAACGATGTATGCCGGAGTCCTTTTGCGGAGAACGGACTCATACGCACGAGCCGGTGCACGCCACCCTCCCCCTTCAGTGTATCATACACCGCCGGTCCGACCACTTCATACGATGCACTCTTGATGCCTTTCTGTTCCCCGAGCGATTCGTCGAGCATCGTGAATTTCCAACCGCGGGAAGCGGCGTACCGCTGATACATGCGCGCCAACATGGACGCCCAATCCTGGGCATCCACCCCCCCGGCTCCCGCGAACACGGAGAGCACGGCCTTATTTGGTTCATAGGTAAACACGCCTCTGCATCGTACAAAAAATGAGCTCTTCTGTACAGAAACAGACCATCGCTAACCAAAGGTAAAGGTAAACGCTTCAAGTCCTGGCTTCAGAATTCTGAATTCAATGATATGGGCTTCTGATCGATCGCCTTGAATGATTTTGTAGAGGCGCGCTTCTTTAATTTTCACAAATGTTTTTCCATCAGAATTTTTGACGATATCCGCTCCCGCTTCGGAGCCAAGGGGCTCTCCATCGCGAAGAACCTCAACGACTATTTCGTTGTCTGCTTGAGAAACAAAGAAGACATCTTTTGCGTTGTATTTGTATACAATGCCGGCATTCGGTGAGCCATTTTGAGCGGATTCATTTGCAATATTCCAATCACCGGAAAGATACAAAGTATCGGGATTGATTTTGGCGGGGGCGATGAGACTCTTCTGATCTCCGACGACACCGCGTGTCCCATTTCCAAAAAATTGATTGCGGGTAGCGCCAAAATATGTTTCAGGACTTTTGGGGCCGCCCTGAACGGGGATCTCTTTTGTTATCGCTTTGTCAATCGTCCCATCTTCGCCGAGAATAGCCATCCGCTCTCCCAACGCTTCTTGAATCTTTTGCTCCGTTTCCTCGTATTGCCCTTCTCCGATGTGGTCATAGACGACATAGCCGTCGATATCAATGAGGTATTTCCTTGGCCAATATTGATTCTTATATGCGGTCCAGGTCGAATAATCGTTATCGAGTACGACCGGAAACTTGATGCCAAATTTTTCTACCGCCGCTTTGACATTATTGTAATCTTTTTCAAATCCAAATTCCGGAGTATGGATACCGATGATAACGAAACCCTTGTCTTTATATTTTTCATACCACGCGTTCAGATAAGGCGTTGTTCGCTGGCAGTTGATACAGCTGTATGTCCAGAAATCAATGAGGATAACTTTTTTCCCGATAAGACTATTGATGGCGATTGCCTTCCCGTCCGTATTTATATAGCCATCGGGAGTAGTGATTTCTTTGGCTAACTCATAGCGTTTTGATTTCTCTTCTTTTTTCGTCCCGCTTTGCTCGGAAGACATTCTCGGAACAACCGATATGGCCTCGTCCGATCCTTTTTTGCTTACGCTATTCGCATTGATAAAATCAATCACCCCCGCAATAACAATGATAGTCGCAATGAGAATGTATGGTTTTGAGACTTTCATTTATTTGAGGAGTATGTCGTTGAGAAATCCAACATTGGCAATCAGGGACAGTTTTTGAGTAAATATGAGAACACCGAGAGCGAGGAGGACGACTCCGAAAACGAAATTGAGATACTTGAGTCCCGTCGCATGACGATTGATAAAGTCTGCGGCCTGACCTGTAAAGGCTCCCACAGCGAGGAATGGGATGCCCAGCCCCAACGCATAAGTAAGAAGGAGAATGAATGCCGAACCGGGTTGCGTTGCCGCAAGGCCGAGGATAACCCCTAATGCCGGGCCGACGCACGGCGTCCAACCGACGGCAAATGCCAAACCAAAGAGAAAGGAGGTGGCGTATCGGGATTTGAATATTGTCTTTACCCCGAATTTATATTCCTTTTCCAAAAAAGGAATTTTGATGAGTCTCACCAAATAGAGACCGAAGAAGATAATCATCACTCCCCCCATACGAGAGAGCCATGCTTGCACATCATACGCAATCCCCTCAAGGAGCGTGTTCAGAAGCACCCCGAGTAGGGCAAAGACGACACCAAAACCGAGAACAAAGAACGCGCTGTTGATGAATATCTCTTTGCGCTTCGAACCCGTTTCGGTAGTACTTGCTCCCGCAAGATAAGCGAGAAAACCGGGAATGATGGGGAGAACACAGGGCGCAAGAAATGAAACAAGTCCTCCTAAAAATGCACCAACAACAAGGCTTTCTGTCATATATTATTGGGCCAAAGCCTTGTTAATCTCCATGTCATAGCGCTTGTCATCCCATCCTTCAGGTGACTTGAGAATCCTTTGGCCGTTCTTCACGAACACTTTCGTGTGTTGATAGGCCACGCCAAATTCCCTAGCCAAGTTTTTTTCGTCGACATCGGTTTGATCGTCGTTATAATTCACGCGGAAACCGATTGCTTTGTCCGTGGTCAGCTCCTTAAATACATTCTGCAGTATCGGAAATTCGGCCCTGCAGACCGGACACCAGTTTGCATAAAAGTACAGGACAACGAGCTTGTCCGTCTTTAATGCCGCATCATAGTCGGCTTTGGCAAAATCAAGAAGCGGGGCGGTCTCGCCGGCCAAAACTGTTCCCGTATATTTTGCCATCATGGCTCCGTCTTCCTTTTTCTCCATCATCAAAGCACCCAATGTATCCCTTGACAGATCGCCACAAGATACGAATGTCTTTATTTCATCTTTTGATTTATGCGCCATCACCGCAAGAGGCAGTTTGCTGTTCAGTGTCTCTAGTGATACATCGAGGATGGTTTCCGCTTTTCCGTTCAGCACCGCGCTTAACGGATATCCTATTGCGCCCGGGGTCGAGCATGAGCCCAAGTGGATGTGTGACGGCTGTGGAATGCCGACGGCGCCGGAAGAAATTTCAACTACCACCTTCGTCTTCCCATTCATGTCGCTTAGCGTCGCCTTACCCGTCTGACCGGAAGCGTTCAGCGCGTTCATTGCTACCACCGCGCCCTTCTTCTCCATCGCTTTCGTCGCTACCGCATCATCTTTTTTCATAGCATCTTCTGCGGGCTTACCCATTGCCTCTTCTTTGACCGGGGGCTCTTGTCGCGTTGCATAATAAGCGATCCCGCCAATTGCCACGACCACCGCGACGATTGCCATAGCGAAAGGCATCGCGAAACCTTTTTGTGAATAATTGTTTATCATGTTTTACATCCTACGCCCACGCAAAATCAATGTCAAGTCACCTTTACATACTAATTGTGGATAACTCTCGCGCTTACTCTTTCTTTCTCAGTTCCCAATACACGGAATTAACATAATTTCCTCGCACCACGCGATACAGTCCCAGCGAAAGCGCTTCGTCTTTTTTCATATCATCATCCGTGATTATTTTTCGTTATCCTTTAGTAGTTTGGCAAACTCTTCCTTGACCTTCTGAAGTTTTGGATTAATAACGAGTTCGCAATAGGGTTGTGTCGGATTTTTCCGATAATAGTCGCGATGAGATTCTTCGGCGACATAAAATGTATCCAGCGGTTTTAATTCTGTCACCACCGGATTGCCTTCGCTGTGCGAAGCATTTATTTCCTTGATGAAGCGCTCCGCTTCGTTTTTTTGCGATTCGGTCGTATAAAGAATTATCGAACGATACTGCGTTCCGACATCCGATCCCTGCCGGTTTGGTGTTGTCGGGTCATGGCTCGCGAAGTATACCGTAAGCAAATCCCTGAATGAAATCTGTTGCGGGTCATACTCCACACGCGTCACTTCTGCATGGCCCGTCGTCCCACTGACGACTTCCTCGTAGATGGGATTCGATTTTGTCCCTCCGGCGTATCCAGGCGAGACCGCTATCACACCTTTCAATATGCTGAAAGTTGCTTCGGTGCACCAAAAACAACCCCCTCCGAATGCTATCACTTCAATTTTTCCCATATGTTTAATACTTAATCCGGCCGTATATACGCCCGATAATTTTTGCCAAAATCATCGCACCAAGGGTACATACCATCCAAAAATCAAGTTCGTGCTTGAAGCTTTGGACAACAATGCCGATCACCAAAAGAGCTGCGCCAACAAGAAAAGCAATTCGACCCGCTATCATCTTATGAAGGCCCTCTCGTTCATCTCTGGAGTTTTCTTTCCAAACAAAGCTTGCGAACACGACAAACACAACAACGAGACCAAGCACCATCATCATGAAGAGCGCGCTCGGCATCCAAAATGCGAATGGGTCTAAAAATAATACAAGCAGAACAATAAGAACTAGGGAGGTAGCGATTTCTTAAAAAAAATTATTTTTCATATTTAAGGTAAAACACTTCTTCGAGTGGCCTCTTAAATAGCGCGGCAATTTTCAGAGCTAATATCACCGAAGGCGCATAATTTCCTTTTTCGATTGCGATAATAGTCTGGCGAGTGACGCCAACCGCATCCGCCAACGCCTCCTGCGTAATGCCGGATTTTATTCGCAATTCGTAAACTTGATTCGTGATGAATTCTTTCATGCATACGCCTGATAGACTGCAGTATAAGAATTAAATGTCGAGGTGTCAAATATCCTTTACATTACCGCAGCCCCGCTCATACGAGGTTGCGTCTTCATGAGCCACCTCCCAGATTTGCACTGGGGACAGATATTTACCTACTGGGAGCCGACCCCGGGACTTGAACCCGGAACCCTTCGCTTACGATGCGAATGCTCTACCATTGAGCTAGGTCGGCATCTCTATGCCTTCATTGCGCGAGCCTCTTTGGCCCTCTTGCTCAACACACGAATCCTTTGACTATTGCCGCGATTTAATCCCGCATATGTTGGGGTCAGTGCGTCACAATTCGGACACAGCAGTCGCAGATTACCCTCAACATTATTACGCCAGTTCCCGTCAATATGATCCGCAACTACTGGAACGACACCCGCGCTAGGATTTATCTCAGACCACCCACACAAGCAACACCGGTTGTTATATTTTTCTCGCAAGTATTTTTTGACATATCTCGAAACTAAACCCAACGACATGAGACCACTTTCTTCGCCATCTCTCCACCTTTGGATATACGAACGGTACTGATGTTCTGCTTGGCAAGCATTACTACAATATTTGCCATCCGCTTCTCTCACTTCTTTAGAACAAACAGGACAGTGTGCACGAGGCTTCTTTGGGTACGACATATCCCATCATACCAACCCGGTAACCATTGTACAGCCAGACAGTGGTACCTAGCATGCATAACGATTTACCATCGAAGAGCGGATGACGGGAATCGAACCCGTGTCTCAACCTTGGGAAGGTCGCGTTCTACCATTGAACCACACCCGCAGACCCTATTTCCCCCGCACCCAATCGAGCCATTTGCGCCAGCTGGCCCGAGCGTCCCCTTCAGACGCTTGCGGCTTGACTATTGTACCAGCTTTTTCGGATTTGTACACGAATACGACCGTTTCACCAGGCAGTTTGTAGTTCAGGCGTTGGCGAGCAAGTAATGCCAGCCATTGGGGTTGTTGCATGCGCTGAACTTCCGATGCGAGGCGCGCATTCTCTTTCTGTGCATCTTCAATGCGTGCTTCCAATGCGCTCAATTGGGATGCCGCACTGTACCGACGGATGCCGGCCGACACCACCAGCACCGCAAGCCACAGCATGAATGCCGTCAGCGCTACCGTCGTCAGTTTTGAGCGGAAAAGTGAGTGCATACAATTGTCAGGATGCGTTTTCCGCGTTACAGTGAGATTCTATGGCACTGGAAAAACGAACAATGAGAATCCTGACTATCGGAGTCGCAGTCGTCACCATTCTCGGGATGATTGCGTTCTTGCTCATCCCATTATTTGTGTAGAGCCTCTATTGCACAACAATGGTACCGCGCATGGTCGGATGTATATTGCAGCGGTACTCGTATGTGCCGGGAGCCATATTTGCCGTTTCAAGATCCCACGATGCATTTTGTGGCATTGAACCGCTTTCGAATTTTCCCGTCAGCGATGTCACGGTATGGTTTGAGGAGTCGAGGTTCGTAAACTGGATCAGATCCCCTTTCTTGACCGTAAGAGTCGTCGGAACGAACGCAAAATTCTGGATGACAACTGTGTAAAATTTCACTTCGTTTACAATAAGCCCCGGCGTCGGTGAAGCCGAAACGGGCGTTCCCAGCGGCGTGCGGGAAGGAGTCGGACTGGGAGTTGCGCTAGGCGCCGGAGAGACTGAACCCACTGCCGATGGTGTCGGCGACACATCTGCGGGAGCATTCGCTCTCTGCTTGCCCCGGTAATACCAAGCTCCTGCGCTAATAATTGCAGCTACCGCGATAAAAATGAGTAATTTTTTCATGCCGTTATTGTATCACTTCTTCAGCATTTTCAAGAACACATCATGCGGAATCTGCACGCGACCTTCGGCCTTCATGCGCTTCTTGCCTTTCGCCTGTTTCTTGAGCAGTTTCATTTTGCGGGTCACATCTCCTCCATACAGGTAGCCCGTCACATCTTTTCGCAATGCGCTGATGGTCTCCCGTGCGATTATTTTCCCGCCCAACGCCGCCTGAAGCGTGACTTCAAACCACTGCTTCGGCAGTACCTCTTTGAGTTTGGTGACCATCGTGCGTCCGACATACGCCGCCTGTTCTCGCGGCACGATGCGTGAAAACGGTTCCACAAGTTCACCGGCAACCAGCGTGTCGAGGCGCACCAGGTCGTATGATTGCACTCCTGCCGGCTCATAGCTCATGGAAGCATACCCCTGCGAGACCGATTTCAACCGGTCGTAGAAGTCGGTGACGATTTCTGAAAGAGGGACTCGATATTTGAGCACCGATGTCTCGGTACCGATATATTCGGTAGCGATGTACATATTGCGGATGGTACCCATGAGCTCCATGACTGCGCCCATATACTGCACGGGAGCTATGACCTCAAGCGCAACGACCGGTTCGGCAATGTCGGTCCATCGCGACGGGTCGGGCAATAACGCGGCGGAGCGCACCAGCTCGGTACTCCCATCGTTCATTTGCACTTCGTACTGCACCGATGGTGTCGTCACAATGAGCTTGAGCCCGAACTCCCGCGTGAGCCGTTCGCTGACAATTTCCACATGAAGCATTCCCAGAAACCCGAGGCGGAAACCGCGTCCAAGCCCTGCGGATGATTCCGGTTCGTATTGCAACGCCGCATCAGTGAGTTTCAACTTGCCTAATGCGTCTTTGAGCTCATCATATTGCTCACCGTTTTCGGGAAAGAAACTTGCGAACACCATCGGACGAATTTCGCGGTATCCCGGCAATGGCTCAAAATGCGCAGGGTCGGTGCCCGCCATAGTGATAGTGTCACCCACTCTGATTTCTCCGGGGTCTTTTAATCCGGTTGCCACATATCCGATTTGTCCTTCATCCAACCGTTGTGCCGCAGTCAGTTTCGGCGCAAAATACCCGACCTCCAGCGCATCGGCGCGCGTCCGTGTCGCCCACGCCATGATTTTGTCGTTGTGGCGAATGGAACCGGATACGACGCGAACAAATGCAAGAACGCCTTTGTACGCATCAAATGAAGAATCGAAGATGATTGCGCGCGTATTCTTGTCATGCGTCCGGCTTTGGGGCGCTGGCACGATACGGATAACGCTGTCGAGCAATGCCTGTACATTGTGTCCGGTCTTGCCGGAAATCTCGAGTATTTCTGATTCTTCAACGCCCAACAGATAGGATAATTCTTCCTTCACCTGTGCCGTGCGTGCGGTTGGCATATCGATCTTGTTCACCGCCGGTATGATGGTGAGCCCCTGGCGTTGCGCAAGATGCAAATTCGCCAGCGTTTGCGCCTGCACACCCTTCGTTGCGTCCACCAGCAAGATAGCTCCTTCGACGGCAGCCAGCGACCGGCTGACCTCGTATGAGAAATCGACATGGCCCGGCGTGTCGATAAGATTCATCTCGTATTCGGTGCCGTCGAGCGTGTAGTGCATCCGCACCGGCTGCAGTTTAATGGTGATTCCCCGCTCGCGTTCAAGCTCCATCGTGTCCAGATACTGCTCTTTCATGTTGCGCTTCTGCACGGTGCCGGTCAGCTCCAAAAAACGGTCCGCAAGCGTGGACTTCCCATGGTCGATATGGGCGATTATACAAAAATTTCTGATGTGGCTGGTCATGCGATGAGTGTGCTAATCTAGCAGAAATACTAGAGTAAATCAAGGTTGAGCTTGACTTTTTGTGTATTTTGGAGTATAATGGTTGTGTTGATAGGAGGAAGAAGAAATGCAGCTCTTTCAGAAGCTATTTCGAAAGCCCCAAGCCATGCCCGCGCATGAATTGGCCGTAGTCGACTTCGATCATGGCGGGTGTATCACCATCGCGACGCGTCATCGGCGGCTAGATTTGCCGAGGAAACGCAGGGACATCAGACTCCACGATACACTGCTGTCACACGAGCCGTACGCACATTGCGGAGGAAAGGTCATCTACCGCAGACGATTCGGATGGCTCATCTGTGAGTACTGCGGCCAACTCTGGCTACGGCCTCTGGAGGCGACTACGCTAGGTAGTCTTCTTCAGCATTTCCACGATGCAGGGTTCGCATGCATCTGGAAGTGGTAAGCGGTGACGGGCAAAAAGGCCACGCGATGAGCGTGGCCTTTATCATTTCAGCGTGGCCTCAATTTGCACATCCCGTGCAAAGCCATCATGCAATCGCCAGCTGTCCGGCCACTCGGTCAATTTCGGCTTTGAACTTGTAACCGAAACAGATACGCTTTTTTGTAGAGTAAACTCAAAATCGGTGACATCCAGCCCGGGCTGCCGTTGCACCAATAGCTGATAGTTGTCGGCCACAACACGCGCCGGCACTACATATTCAATCTGCACCGCTTCAGTGGTGCCCGGTTCTACGGACATCCAAAATGCAAATCCTGTTTTTCCGGATTCTGCGTATGTCACAGCTCCGCGCGTATCTTTTTTATATGTCGCTTCCAGCGCAACTAAATCCGCATCGCGGACAGCCTTTTCATTTGTATAATCCATCAGCGGACGGTATGAGGGATTCTCATTACCACTGATGCCGCGCAACACCGAGCCTTCCGGTACCAACACGCGTATCCATGAATGATTCGACTTGTTGTAAAATCCAAAGTCACTGGTCCCCCCGTTGTGCCGACGGGTCAGCGTCAACCGGTGCACCATGGTCCCGTCCTGAAGCCAGCTCTCCAGTTTCATCGTGGTATCGGTAACCGCATCGCTTTTCGCACCCTTGATGTTGGAAATATCCACCATCAGATAATCCCCGTTCGTTTGCTTCACTCCGCCGTCAAACCCTTCGGACACAACATATTTCTCCATCGCGTCGTCTTCGAAGTACATTATGATGTCGCGCGCATCCAGACCGTCTTTGAACAATGTCAGCAATTGCGCCCACTGCGATGCGGGAGCAGAGCTTAGCCGCTGCATGATCAACGGTGCCAGGTCGACGATAATCTGCTTCGGGTGCGGACTGTTTGTGTCTTCGACTTCCGACTGCAGTGTTGCAAGAACATTATCCGCAGTGAGCAGTGTATCGTATTTCGGAAGCGACACGGGGCCCGTAATTTTCAGAATACCGGCCAGGATATCCGGCTTGATGGTAATGACTCCGTCCACCGCGGCACCTCCGCCGCGCTGCCAGTACGACATCACCTTGCGCGCCGATGCCGGGAAATCTATCCACCATGCGGCATCGCGCATCCCCCATCCGGGCGTAATGTGTTGCAACTGCAGCGGCGGCACGACAAGTTCCTTGATTTGGCCGTCCGGATTGTAAATATCATCGGCGCGGAAATCTTTGACACGCCCCTTTTCGAATGTCAGCAGACCGTAACTGCCGGGGAACCCGCCGGTCGGCCGCAACTCGCTGGAGTTTGTGAACAGCACCAGGTACCGGCGCGGACGGTCGGTGCCCGTCAGACTCGACAGAAATCCCGTCATCGAGACGGTACGCCCGACCAGTTCTTCAACAGCAGGCAAACGGTCGCGGAGCGAGATGAACTGCCCGCTGTATTGATCGGGTAATTCTTGCGGATTGATTCCTCCGATGAGCGCTGATGCTGTATCAACATCTTTCTGCGCCCGGGCAAGCGCATCACGAAATGGTGCCAACGCATCGCCCAAGGAGGTTTTTTCGACGGAGCCCGCGTCCAAGATGCCGCCGGAAGTGGTCAGCGTATCCAGTGCACCGCTGAGCGCGATGCCGGCGTCGGAAATAAGCCGTCCTGCATCGAGCAGGTCGCGGCCGATACGCAACGAAGACAGGCCGGGAATGTGAGAAATCAAATTGATGAACGACGGACCAAGCATGTCCAGCTCACGACTGGCTCCGTCGAACTGTTCGCGTGCCTGGTTCAGGTCTGTTTTCGCGCCTTCGACATCAAGTTGCTCGAGACTGTCTTTCGCACTCATCAAATATCCGATGGCGGCATTGCCCTGCTGAACAACTCTGTTTTTCACTTTGCCGCCGTATTGACTCACATATAAAAGTCCCGCAACAACAATACCGGCACCTAATACCCACGGTACGAGCGTGGCAAGCCCTCGCCAGTTGCGAGAAGCCGGCGGCGCTTTTTGCGGATGTTTCAGACGGTGCCGGCCCGCGTTCACCCACGCATCAATAGGATGCATCTGCACCGGAGCGAATTGCGCAACGGGAAGCTCGTCAGATGTGCTCTGACGCGCAACACGGATTGTCTGCTCCAGTTCGCGGACGATATCTTCGGAAACTTCAACGGCGTCCGCGCGCGCGCGGACATCGACAACATCGCCGGAGTATCGGCGTCGGGATTGCATACCCGTTCAGTATACCACGGAGCGCAGTTGCTGCAGCGTCTGACGGGCAGTATCAGGCCATGAAAATCGCGTAACGCGTTCGTATCCTTTCGCAATCAGCCGCGACCGTAGCCCTGCGTCAAGCAACACCGCTTCTAATGCGGCGGTAATACCTTCAATACGGTACGGATCCACCAGAAGTCCTGCGTCTCCGATAACCTCCACAACCGATGATGTCGCGCCAGCCACAACCGGTGTCCCGCACGCCATAGCCTCCAACGGCGGGAATCCGAACCCTTCTAAAAGCGATGGGTACGCCAGAACGGATGCCGCAGACAGTATCAGCGGCCGCTCCGCGCGGTCAATCCGGTCGAGAAACTTCACCATACCGGGAGTGCGTGTTGCACGGATCGACCGCATCAACTCCTGCTCCATCCAACCGGACTGACCGGCGATAACCAGTTGCATATTCTGCATACCCTCTCTGCGCCGAAGCAGGTTCCACGCCGCCACGAGAGCGGGAAGATTTTTGCGCGGCTCGCGTGTTCCCAATGCCAGTATAAACGGCCCTTCGATGTCGTGCGATTCGCACCACTGCCGTATGACTTGCTCCGACGGACGGCGCAGCAGCGGATCCGTACCCGAATGCACGACGGCGATGCGTTCCGGTGCGATGCCGTACACACCGGTGAGGTCGTCGGCCGTCGACCGGGAAACCGCAATAATGCGGTCTGACGCCCGCACCTGCGCGCGCGGACGCATCTGAATGTCGTGCCAGCGGCGGCGGTGCCACGACAACAACTGCGGCATGCGCTCGTACGAGAGGTCATGCCATGTCATCACTCGCCGACATGATGGTGAGAGTGCCCCCAGTAAGAAATGCGGAAAGAAAAACACATCGACGCCTCCGATGATGGTATCCAGAAACGGACGCCCGGTGAGCCGCGTCCGCAACCACAGCGCGCGGTTGGACATGCCGGTTTCATACACTTTCACATTGGGCATCTCCATCCATGACCGTCGCGTCAACGGCGCACGGCCGCTATAAAACAGTTTCCACTGCACAGCGAACTCCAACGGAATCATGTGCGCCAACAACTGTTCGGTATATTCTTCAATACCGCTCGCGCGTCCGGTTCCCAACACCCTGATATCAACTCCAATCCTCATCTGTCAATGGGCACCATTGACAGATCGTCGGTGGCGCATTTATCTGATCGATACTCTTCAATAAATTTCGAGTATCCCGCTCGATCTGGGAACTGGCTAAGAATAATGTCTTTTTCACACCATTCGCCATTCCCCTCCCCAAAGTATTCCCCACAACTACTCCATTGATACGCTGCTGAATTTTTCACTAGACCATCCTTGCAGGGGTTATTATGTATATATGCCGAGAGATTTTTGAGATATTGATTATCTCCGATATTTCTTTGCTTAAATTGGTCTTGGAATATGTGGCCGACTCTTTTGTGTTTCAGATTGAAATATTTTGAATAGCTTGTGCAAATTCTCATCATGAGAACGCTCGTAGGAATTTCTTTGTTCTGTCCGATTAATAAGTGAAAATGATTCGGCATGAGACAATATGCGATAAGTGAAAATGCCCCCACCGGGAGCGAATGCATTCTCCGTGGTAATTTATTACGATCGGGATAAATATTCTGGACAAGTCGGAGTAAAAAGAATTGATAATCAGCGGAATCAAGAAAAATATCCTGCCTTGCGTTCCCCCGATTATAAATATGAAAATACCCACCCGGCACAGAATCTTTGTAGTCGCGATCATTCATATGCCCGATACTAGAGTGTTTTCTGACGCTGTCAATGGTGCCCATTGCCATCTAGGGTAGCTCGTGGCTCATAACAGCGCTAATAGGCCATGTTAGCTGTTCAGAAGCGTAGACATTTTCTTAACAAACACCGGAATATCGAAACGGTCGGCCTGACCCCGGCATACCGTTGGTAGCCACTTCATCCGGCTCGCACGGTCCACGGCCGCCATCAGAGACTCTTCGGTTTGTTCATCAAAAAACACGCCGGTGATGCGGTCGATAATCGTTTCCAGTGCGCCGCCGCCGCGGTATGCGATGACGGGACGACCGGAAGCCATGGCTTCGAGCGGGACAATGCCGAAATCCTCTTCCTGCGGGAACAGCACTGCACGGGCATCGCCGTACAGTACGGCAAGCTGTTCGTCAGTGATCGCGCCGATAAACTCGATGTTCGGTTTGGCCAGTGCGCGCAGGCGACGCTCTTCAACGCCGGTGCCCACGATTTTCAGCGGCCAACCCAGCCGGTTAAACGCACGAATGGCCAAATCAAAATTCTTGTACGCCACCAGCCGTCCGACCATGAGCCAGTAACTTCCCGGCTTATGGCTGACCGCAAATTTCGAGACATTCACCGGCGGATACACCACAACGGAATCTTTTCCGTAGTATTTAGCGATACGCCGTTTCACACAATCGGATATGGCAATCCATTCGTCCACGCGCTCGGCGGCCTGGCGGTCCCACACGCGCAGGTACGACAATCCCA
>ERZ1292625.1790-Hain-H41-01um-R1-1790-length-23034-cov-13_pt1 | contig 23034 bp, 17 predicted proteins | sample MGYA00564400_ERZ1292625 | MGnify/ENA primary metagenome ERZ1292625 (study PRJEB36523, sample SAMEA6512639) | groundwater metagenome | collected 2019-01-08 | study: AquaDiva: Metagenomics assemblies of 32 groundwater samples | reverse complement strand
CCGACGGGCCGAGAGGCAGCGCTCCGCGAGCACGCGGAGACAGCGACCCCGAAAAAGTTGGTTTTTCCTTTTCTCTCCCTCGCCCCATGCTTCACAGCAAAAATTTTAATTTTTCATTTTCCGGTTTAAAAACTGCCGTGCTTTATTTAATACGCGACTTAACAAAAGAAGATTCAAATGTTTTACAAAATGACAAAGCAAAAATGCAAATAGCTATGGAATTTGAAAACGCCGTGGTTGAAACTTTGGTTTATAAAACAAAAAAAGCAATTGAAAAATATAATATCAAAACAATAATAGTAGCTGGTGGTGTTTCTTCAAATAAACATTTAAAAAAAGAGATGAAAAAAATAAGAAACTCCGGGCAAAAGCTGTTTTTTCCAAAAAAAGAACTCTCTACGGACAATTCAGTAATGATAGGAATGACTGGGTATTTAAAATTTTTAGAAAATAAACCTGCCCGCCCTTATATATCGGGAGCAGGCGGGGGTAAGAAAATAAAAGCATCAAAAATAAAGGCTTTTGGTGGATTAAGGCTATAAAAAATGATATTATATTAAAATATGAATGATAAGTTTTTAAGGCCATACGACCCAAAAGAAACTGAACAGAAAATTTACAAGCTTTGGGAAAAAAGCGGTTTTTTTAATCCTGATGTTTGCATAAAAAAGGGCGTCACAAAGCCTGACGCTGAATATTTTTCCGTAGTTCTTCCACCACCCAATGTCACCGGTAATTTGCATACTGGACACGCCTTGATGCTGGTGATAGAAGATATTATGGTGCGTCATGCTCGAATGAAAGGACTTAAAACACTTTGGATTCCTGGAACTGATCACGCGGCCATAGCAACGCAATCAAAAGTGGAAAAACTTTTGGAAAAAGAAGGAATTCATAAGAAAGATTTAGGCAGAGAAAAATTTTTAGAGCAAGTCCAAAAATTCGCGCAAGATTCTCATGATAAAATAGTCAACCAAGCAAAAAAAATGGGCGCATCGCTTGATTGGTCGCGAGAAGCATTTACATTGGATGAAAAAAGAAACATTGCTGTAAAAACCGCGTTTAAACAGATGTATGATGACGGTCTTATTTATCGTGGAAATCGCATGGTAAATTGGGACCTAAAAGGTCAAACGGTTATTTCTGATGATGAAATAATTTATGAAGAAAGAAAAAGTAAATTTTATACTTTTAAATATGGACCGTTTGAAATAAGCACAGCGCGGCCTGAAACAAAATTTGGCGATAAGTATGTGGTAATGCATCCGGATGATAAAAGGTATAAAGATTGGAAACATATGCAGAAAATAAAATTGGAATGGATAAACGGACTAATTGAAGCCACAATTATAAAAGATAAAATGATTGACATGAGCTTTGGAACTGGAGTTATGACCATTACTCCTTGGCATTCTCATGAAGACTTTGCTCTGGCAGAAAAATATAAATTAGATAAAGAACAAATTATTGATAAATATGGGAAACTGCTTGCTATCGCTGGTGAATTCGCAGGAATGAAAATTAGCGATGCGCGTGAAAAAATTGTAGAAAAGTTAAAAACAAAAGGATTGCTTGTTTCTATTGATGAAAATTATGTAAATAAAATTGCAACAGCTGAGCGAACTGGCGGAATTATTGAACCGCAAATTATGCTTCAATGGTTTGTTGATGTAAATAAAAAAATCCCCTCCCGCAACAACAAATCGCTTAAAGAATTAATGCTCGAACCTGTTAAAAATAAAAAAATAAATATTATTCCCAGTCATTTTGAAAAAATTTATTATAATTGGATTGAAAATTTGCGTGATTGGTGTATCTCTCGCCAAATTTGGTATGGACACCGAATACCCGTTTGGTACCGTAAAGATGAAATTTATTGTGGAATTGAAGCACCTAAAGAAGATGTCCCCGCCAAGAACGGGGCAAGTTGGATCCAAGATGAAGATACCCTTGATACTTGGTTTTCTTCCGGACTTTGGACTTTTTCAACTCTAGGTTGGCCCGAAAAAACTGAAGATTTAAAAACCTATCATCCTACCAGCGTTTTGGAAACCGGCCATGATATTCTTTTCTTTTGGATTGCGCGAATGATTTTAATGTCACAATATTTACTCGGAGAAATACCATTTAAAAATGTTTATTTGCATGGAATGATTCGCACTGCCGACGGCAAGAAAATGTCAAAATCACTCGGAGATAAAGCAATTGACCCGCTGGATATTATTGAGAAATACGGCAATGATGCATTACGTATGGCTATGATTGTCGGCAACACTCCGGGAAATGATTTAAAATTAAATGAAAACGATATTCGCGGTTATGGAAAATTTATAAATAAAATATGGAATGCATCGCGTTTTGTTTTAGAAAAAATAAATGATCTTGATATTAAAAATTTACCTGCGCTGGATGAAGAAGACAGCATTTCACAAAAAAAATTAGAAAAACTATTGAAAGAAATCTCAAAAGAAATGGACGAATTTAGATTTTCTATCGTAGCTGAAAAATTATATCATTATTTCTGGCATACTTTTGCGGATATAATCATTGAGCGGTCAAAGAAAAAAATTATAGCCTCGCCCGCAGGCTCCGGGCCGAGGGAAAAGAAAAATGTAGATTCTGCAAAGACTTTACTCTATCTGCAACTTACGGCATTGCTTAAAGTTCTTCATCCATTTATTCCTTTTATTACAGAAGAAATTTGGCAAACTATGCAAAGTGAAAAAAATAAAAATTTATTATTAATGATAGAAAAGATTAAGTAAAAATTTATGTTGAACGCCGATCCAAAAATTTTAGGCCTAGCTTTCTTGGGTGGAATAATACCCGCTTTCCTTTGGTTTTGGTTTTGGCTTAAAGAGGACAAAATGAATCCTGAACCAAAGAGCCTGCTAACCGTAATTTTTGTTTTAGGAATGCTTTCTGTTTTTTTGGTTATACCTATTCAAAAATTCATACAAGCAAACTTAAATTCAAATAATTGGCAAATTATTAGCTGGGCGGCTGTAGAAGAAATAGTAAAATATCTTGTGGTATTAATAATTATTTTTAGAACAAAAATAATTGATGAGCCAATAGATTGGCCGATATTTTTAATTACTGCCGCGCTTGGTTTTGCGGCCTTTGAAAATTTTTTATTTCTTATTAAACCGTTTTCTTTAGGTCAAGTTACTGTTGGATTAATGACCAGCCAGCTAAGATTTTTAGGGTCCACTTTGCTGCATACTGTTACAAGCGGAATTATAGGCATTTCTTTAGGTCTTTCTTTCTATCTTGGAAGATTTGCCAAAAAAATATATCTTTTTATAGGTATTTTGTTTGCTATTACCTTGCATAGTGTTTTTAATTTCTTTATAATGGATAATGACGGGAGTAATATCTTAAATGTTTTTGCTTTTCTCTGGGTTGCTACCGTTATTAACTTGCTGTTATTTGAAAAACTAAGAAAAATAAATAAAGAAATTGTTATTAATAAATAAATAAATATAAAAAAATACTTGTCCCGTTAAAAATTCACGGGGCTTGTGGTCAAAAATAAAATTATTAATTAAAATTTTTAATGAGATGTTGAATAAAAAAAGAAGTTTTTTTGAAAGATTAACTGGAAGTATCAAAGCCGATGAAGATGAGGAAGTAAAAAAAATAACCGTAAAAAGCAAAAATGGGAATGGTAATAATAATTGGATGGAAGAAGAAAATGAAGAAGCTGAATTAACCGTCGATGTTTATCAGACTCCCACGGAAATAATAATACAAACGATGATTGCTGGCGTTAAGCCGGAAGATTTGGAGCTGACAACCACTCGCAGTATGCTGACTATTCGCGGCAAACGTGAAGAATCCAGAATAATTGATGAAGAAAATTATTTTACTAAAGAACTTTATTGGGGCAGTTTTTCCAGAACAATTCTTCTTCCGCAAGAAGTAGAACCAGAGGAAACCGAAGCAATAGAAAAACACGGATTATTGACTATTCGACTCAAAAAAATAGATAAAGAAAAAATGACTAATGTAAAAGTAAAATCCGCTTAAACGCTAAAATAACCGCCATGCATCGGGGTTATTTTTTTGTGCCTGGGCGCAGAATTGAACTGCGGACCTATCCCTCTTCAGGGGAACGCTCTACCAACTGAGCTACCCAGGCATATTTTAAAATTTTTTCAATAAATCTTGAATGGATTGAATAGAATTACTGCTATTATTTAATTTTTGTTCGGCGCCAGAAATTGAATTATACAAATTGACTATTTTATTGACATACGGCTCCAAAAAATAAAAAGCTCCAAATGCTATTCCCGCTATTATAATAATTTTCAATGTTCGCCAAACAATTTCCCTCTTTTGAACACCCCTTATCTTATGAAGCATTTTATTATTCTCTTCTGTTAGAGAAAGAGTTTTTTCCAATAAATTTCTTGATTCAGAATCCATGACAATATTTTATCATAAAATTATAAAAAAACAAATTTTCAAAATTGACTTTTTTGTGTTAAATTATTCATACTGCCCTCATAGTTCAATGGATAGAACAGTTCCGTCCTAAGGAATAGATCCCCGTTCGATTCGGAGTGAGGGCACAAAAATTAAAGACCTAAAAGCTGTAAAATTTTTGATTTATCAAAGCCGACTATTAGCTCATCATCAATAATTATGACAGGTACGCCCATTTGCCCACTTTTTTCTATCATTTCTTTCCTTTTTTCAAGATTACTGGCTACGTCATATTCTGTATAAACTATATTATTTGCCTTAAAAAAATCTTTTGCTATGTGGCAAAAATGACAAGATGGGGTTGAATATATTGTTACGTTTTTCATAATATTTAAAAATTTAATTATTAATGCTCTATTTTAGCATACTTGCCTAGAAAGCAAAATAACGATATATTTTACGCAAGCGGGATTAGTTTAGTGGTATGATGCGACCTTCCCAAGGTTGAGACGCGGGTTCGATTCCCGCATCCCGCACAAAGTAAATTTTAATTAGTTTTTTTATTACTTCCTAAAGCCATAATAATTTTAATAACCGTGTCAGGATTAAGCGACATGCTTTCTATTCCTTCATCTACGAGAAATTGAGCAAATTCCGGGTAATCTGACGGCGCTTGACCGCAAATGCCGATATATTTCCCTTTTTCTTTGCATTTATGAATAATTTCAGCTACTAGTTTCTTAACTGACGGATTGTTTTCATTCGCAATATGAGTAACTATTCCGGAATCGCGGTCTAGTCCCAATGTCAGCTGGGTTAAATCATTTGAACCAATTGACATACCGTCAAAAATATCTAAAAATTTATCAGCCAGAAGAATATTAGAAGGTATTTCACACATTACATAAACTTTAAGTTCTTTATCTTTTGCTCTGTCTAATCCATATTCTTTCATCACTTCTATCACCTTTTTACCTTCTTCGGGTGTTCGACAAAATGGAATCATCGGAATTACATTTGTCAGACCCATATCTTCTCGTACAATTTTCATAGCCTTGCATTCCAGACCAAAAGCTTCTTTGAATTTGGGGTCATAATAACGCGAAGCTCCACGCCATCCTAACATCGGATTTTCTTCAAGTGGTTCATACATATCACCGCCTGTTAGTGTGCGATATTCATTTGTTTTAAAATCAGAAAAACGAATAATAACTTTATTTGGATAAAACGTCGCGCCAATTTTTGCAATTCCTAATGCAAGTTCGTCTACGTAAAACTGCGGCTTATCTTTATAAAGAAATGTTAAATTATCAATCTCTTTAATTAATTTTACTATTGCAGAAGTTTTCTTTCCTGCTTTTAATTTTTTATAATCAATTAACGCATTTGGATGGATATGAATATGTGAAGCAATAATAAATTCTAATCTTCCCAAGCCAACGCCTTCCGCCGGAATATTATGATTTTTAAATGCTTCATCGGGAGAACCGATATTCACCATAATTTTTGTTTCTATTTTGGGTATTTTATCCAGATGATGTTCAATTATTTCAAACGGAATAATGCCTTCATACACATTACCCACTTGCCCTCCTGAAGAGTCCACAGTTATGTTTTGACCGTTTTTTAACACTTTAGTGGCATTATTTGACCCAACAATACAAGGAATGCCGAGTTCACGCGACACGATAGCGGCATGAGAAGTGCGCCCGCCTTTATCTGTAACAATAGCGCTCGCAATTTTCATAATTGGTTCCCAATCCGGGTCAGTAATTTCTGTTACTAACACTTCCCCTTTTTTAAATAAAGAAATATTTTTTGCATTGCGCAAAACACGGACTTTTCCAGCACCAATTTTTGAACCGACAGCTATGCCTTTTACCAGTATTTTACTTGTTTTTTGCAATTTATATTCTTTTAAAATATTTTTGTCTTCTCCGGAAATAACTGTCTCTGGACGCGCTTGTACAATAAAAAGTTCTCCCGTTTTTCCGTCTTTAGCCCATTCAATATCCATCGGCTGATAACGATTATGTTTTTTTGAAAAATATTTTTCTATTTGCAGACACCATTTTGCGAGCTTTACGGCTTCTTCGTTTGTAATACAGAATTTTTGTTGGTTAAATAAAGAGACTTTTTCTTGTTTAGTGCCATCCTTGGCATAAATAAGTTTTATATTTTTCTTGCCAATATTTTTACCGATAATAGAATTTTTATTCCCCTTTTCCAACGTTGGTTTAAAAATTATAAATTCATCAGGAATAACTTTGCCTTGCACTATAAATTCACCCAGACCATATACGGCATTTATTAAAATAACTTTATCAAAACCTGTTTCCGTATCAATGGTAAATGCCACGCCTGAAGAAGAAAGGTCTGAACGCACCATGCGCTGAACACCGACTGAAAGAGCGGTGTCAAAATGCGAGAATCCTTTGTCTGCCCGATATGAAATAGCTCGGTCGGTAAAAAGCGAAGCGATGCATTTTTTTGTTGCAATCAGCACATTCTCAATGCCATGGATATTAAGATAAGTCTCTTGTTGGCCGGCAAAAGAAGCGCCTGGAAGATCTTCAGCTGTGGCCGATGAACGAACTGCCACCTCGCCATTTTCTCCATACTTCTCTCCTAACTCTCTATAAGCTTTGGTGACTGCATCTTGAAGATTTTGAGGCAAGTTGGCTTTTAAAATTTCTTCGCGAACTTTTTTCCCGCGAACTTGAAGATTTTTAATCTTGCGCGTATCAAGGTCAAAAAGAATTTCTTTTATCTTTTCATCTAAACCTGTTTTTTTAAAAAAATGACGATAAGCATCCGCTGTCAGAGCAAAACCATCCGGTATGTTTACGCCAAGCGGCGTAAGATTAGAATACATTTCTCCCAATGCGGCATTTTTACCCCCGACTGACGGCACGTCGGCAATACCCACTTCGCTGTACCACTTTACAAAAACATCCTTTTTTTCTTCTGCCATAATAATTAAAATTATACATTAATAATAAATTTTTTTATCCATTTTATTGATGGGTAATTTGCATTAATCTCTTATATTTTACTATTCTTTCCGATTTTATGGGAGAACCCGATTTTAAGCCAAAACAAGAAAACGCATAACATAAATCAGCTATAAAATCATCATCGGTTTCCCCGCTTCTATGACTGATAATCAATTCTATATCGTTTTCTCTGGCAAGTCTCATTGTTTCAAGTGTTTCAGATAATGTGCCAATTTGATTTGGTTTAATTATCATTGCATTAATACTGCCTTTGTTTATCGCTTTTTGTAAAATATTTTTATTGGTAACAGTTAAATCATCGCCAATTATCTTTAATTTGCTGTTATCATCTTTTAATTTTTTAAAACTGTCAAAATCTTCTTCATTAAAAGGGTCTTCAATGGAAAACAAATTAAATTCGGTAATTAAAGAATTATATATATTCATTAACTCTTCTTTTGAAACCTGCCCGACCGAATGACTTCGGTCGTTCGGGCGGGTATCTTTACTGTTAATGTTATATTTTCCATTCCCGCCCTGCTCCGCAGTTCGGGCAGGCTCATAAAAAGATGAAGCTGCGACATCTAGGGCCAACCAGACTTTATCTTGAAAATTATTTTCTTTTATCGCTTCGCTCAAATATTCCAAAGGTTTTTTTATATCGCTTGTTTTCGGAGCATACCCGCCTTCATCGCCTAAAACGAGAGATTCTTCTCCTAAATCTTTTTTGATAATTTTCTTCAGGGAATTTTGAATTTTAATTCCAATATCAACCGCTTCATTTACATTATCCGTGTCGGATACAATCTGATATTCCTGAAAAGCTAAATCATTTTTTGCATGCTTGCCGCCATTTATTAAATTCATAAAAAGATGCGGAATTCGCCGAGATGGTTTCATTTCACTAAGCATACGCAAATGCTCATAGACTTCTATTTTTGATACTTTGGCTGCCACTTTTGCGCAAGCAATGCTTACGCCAATCATAGAATTACCGCCTAAATTATCTTTATTTGGAGTACCATCAAGTTCTATCATTATTCTGTCTATTTCTTTTTGATTTAAAACATCTTGACCGACTAATGACGGAGCAATTACATTCTCCACATTCCAAATAGCTTTTTTCATACCACCTTTACCATCGGAACCTGCTCCGTACCGAGCTTGCTCTGGTTCGGGGTCTCTTAATTCGTGAGCTTCATGAGCGCCGGTGCTGGCGCCAGATGGCACAGAAAAACTATCTGATGCATTACCAATAAAAACTGTTACTTTTATGGTTGGATTTTCTCGCGAATCTTTGATTTCTTCCGCTATTATTTTTGTAATTTTATTTTCCATCCCGGTACTAAAATTTTATTTATTATTTATAATCTTAATCGACATTTTTATCCATTTCTATTTTATCTATTCTGATATTATTTAATCAAAAATTTAGTACGGGACAAGTTTTTTATAATAAAATTTCTATTTTTTTAACAAAACCATTAAATCAGAAACATTAGCGCCAGTCGGGCCAGTCATAATCATATCGCCGGTTTTTTTGAAAACTGGATAAGCGTCATAGTTATTTAAATGTTCATCAATATTAATATTTAATTTTTCTAATTTTTCTATTGTGTTTTTATCAACAATAACCCCAGCCGCGTCAGAATTATCCATACCATCGGATGCAAACAGCAAAAAAACAGAATTATCACTAATCACTTTCATTTTAATTGCTTTTATGCCCATATATAAATTTCTGCCTCCGCTGCCGCCTTTCTTCTTTACTTCAAGATTTGGTTCTCCAGCTGCTAAAATAACTTCGCCGTCAAAAGATTTTTGAGCATTAAATATTTTTTGAATAGCCTCGCTGGCTTCATCGTATAGTTCTGTTGAAACAACCTTTACTCTAAGCCCAAATTCTTTCGCTTTTTCCGCCATAGCTTCCACTGCTGTTTTATTTGAAACTAAAACAAAATTATGGACTTTTTCAAAATATTTATCATCTTTGGGTGTTTCAATTAAATCAAAATTGCCTAAATTATTATTTTTTATTATTTTTTCAGCATCTTCTACTGTGCTCTTATCTTTATAAGTAGGACCGGAAGCAACATTTTCAAAATGATCCCCGGGCACATCGGAAAAAATAAGTCCAATGATTGTTGCCGGATAAGCAACCTTTGCTAACCATCCGCCTTTCAGCATAGACAGGTGTTTCCTAACTGTATTCATTTCAATTGTTGTCTTTCCACATTTTAAAAATTTATCATAAAGTTCTCTGCCTTGAGAACACTCATTTTCAGGATAACATAATAGCGCTGAGCCGCCGCCGGAAACAAGGACAATCACAAGATCGTTTTCGTTTGATTTATCAACTATTTCAAAAATTTTCTTTCCGGGTAAAATATTTGCATCAGTCGGTCTTGGGTGTGTGCCGGCAAAAGTCTCAATGTACTCACAGGTAACTTTATGAAGTCCAATTATTACTCCTTGATTAATTTTTTCTCCTAATATTTTTTCCAGGGCAATAGCCGCATCGCAAGAAGCCTTGCCAAAACCGACAACTTTTATTCTTTTAAATTCAGATAAATCAAAACTTTTATTTACAACGGTTAAAATATTGTCTTGTAATTTAACAGAATTTAATAGAATTTCTTCCGTATTTATCGCATTATATCCGGCATCGGCAATTTCAAGCGCTATTCTGCGATTCTCTGTTATCGCCAACTCATTAAAATTTTCAATCCATTTTTTTTGCATCCCAGTGTTAAAATTTTATTTATTGTTTATAATCTTAATCGACATTTTTATCTCTTATTATTTTATTTATCCTAATATTATTTAATTAAGTTTTTTAAATTTCCAGAAATAAACCCTTTAATATTTTCCAAAGTTGTTTTAAATATTTCAGCAACTGCCTCACGAGCATAAAAAGCAATATGAGGCGTGATTATTACATTCGGCATTTTCATCAGTTCATGATTAAGAAGAACATTTTTTTTCTCTTTTTCGGTTGTTGAACCGAGAGTTGATAAAGTTTTTTCATTTTTTAAAATTCTTTCATCTTCTAACACATCTGCTCCAAAGCCGGCAATAATTCTCTCTTTTAAACCCCAAATTAGAGCCTCGGTATCAATTAGTTCCCCGCGAGCCGTATTTATCAAATAAATTCCTTTTTTCATTTTAGAAATGTTTTCCTTATTTATTAAATGATGATTTTCTTTATTGTAAGGGGTGTGAAGAGTCACAATATCAGATTCCGAAAGAACTTCTAGTAAACTTTCATATTTAAAATTATTTTCTTTGGCAAAAACCAAGTCTGGATATAAGTCATAAGCCACAACATTCATCTCAAAACTTTTAGCAATTTTTACGACATTTTTACCGATTTTTCCTGTGCCGATAATTCCAAGAGTCTTGTTTTGTAAATCAAATCCTTCCATAGAAGAATTATAATTAAAATCGGAAGATTCTTTTACATAATTGCTGGCATTTAAAATATTTCTTGAAAGATTAAGCATTAATCCAAAAGCAAACTCTGCCACCGTGTGAGAACCATAAGCTGGAACATTGGAAATTTTTATCCCCTTTTCTGCGCAATAACCTATGTCTATATGATCATAGCCAGTAGAACGTGTCGCTATAAATTTTAAATTAAAAAAAGAATCTATGATATTTTTACTTACTTCGGAATTAACAAAAACAGAAATTATTTCGGAATCTTCGGCTAAATTAACATTTTTTTCATTTAACTTTTCTTCAAAAAAAGAAACATCCGCGTCACTAAAAGCCTGCAAAAAAAAAGGTTGTTCTTTTTTAGGCACTTCAAAAAAAGTTATTTTCATAATTATATTATAACATAATCAATTATCAATGACTAAAAGCTTATGGGAGTGATGATGCCCATTTATTATCCTTATTTTACCTTTTGGGACCTTAAAATATGAGGCTAATAATTCTATTACTTTTTTATTTGCCATATTTCTTTCTGTTTTTTCTTTGACAGTTATTATAAAATTATCAGCTGTTTTTGCCATAACGCTGTCCTTTTTCATTTGAGCAGATACTACTGCTTTAATATACAACATATTATTTAAAAATATTTTTTAAAAAAGAAAAAAATCCATTAGATTGTGTTTTTTTTATAGTATTATTTTGCTCCTTATCTTCCACAACAACAATCATTTCCTCTCCTTCTTTAACTAAGCCGAATTTTTCACGAATATTTTCTTCTAATCCTTTTTCAGTTTTTAAATTGGCAATATCTGTTGAAAGCTTATTTTGTCTTTCTGTCAACTCTGTAATTCTATTTTCTTCTATTTTTCTATTTCTGGCGGTATTTTGCATTCTATTCATGAGATTAATAACACTTAAGGTAAAAGCAACTATCACCACACTTAGTAAAATCAGGACTGGTTTTGATTGCATTATTTTTCTGAATTTATTTTTTTCTTGAAATTTTTTCATAATATGATAAGATAATTATATGATTTTTGACAAAAAACATCAAAAGAAAATAAAAGTGATTTGGTCTATCCTTGTAATCTTCATTATTATAAGCATGATATTGCTTTATTCACCGATATTCACTTTAAAATAACAATTATTAAAACATCCCCGACGCATGTCGGGGATGTTTTAATTTTACTAGTTTTCTCCCGACCGCATCATCTTTAGAAAAACATCTTGGGTTATGTTTATCTTTGCATTTTCTTTCATTCTGGCTTTTCCCTTTTTTTGTTTTTCTAGCAGTTTCTTTTTACGGCTGACATCTCCGCCACCGACAACTTTGCTGCCATGCATTAAAACATCTTTGCGAAAAGCAGATACAGATTCTGAAGCAATTATTCTGCCTAATGCCCTGCCTTGAATTTTAAAAGCAAATTGCTGTCTGGGTATAATCTTCTTTAAACGTTCCACTTGATTGCGCGCTTCTTCTTCCACTCTGCGACGAGAAACAACTCGGCAAAATGCCACCATTGGCTCGTCGGCCACTAATATATCCAGCTTTACCACATCCGCTTCTTTATATTCTCCAATTTCATAAGAAATAGAACCATAACCTGAAGTAATGCTTTTTAAATCATCAAAAAAATTACGCATAAGTTCTCGAAGCGGCATTTCTAAATTTATAGCGGAACGATTGTCTCCAAAATTTTCAGTAGTATGAACTATCGCTTCATGTTCAAAAAGAAACGGCATTAAAGTGCTGGAATAGGCTAATGGAATAATAATCTTAACTTGCACCCATGGCTCATAAACTTTATCAATTTGCCTATCTTCAGGAAAAAAATGAGGAGAATAAATTATTTCTTCTTTTCCATTTTTAAAAACAACTTTATATGTTATTGAGGGCATAGTCACAACCAAATTAAGGCCAAATTCTCTTTTTAAGCGTTCCGTGATTATTTCCAGATGAAGCATTCCTAAAAAACCGCAACGAAAACCTTTTCCGAGAGTTCCGGAAGATTCTTCTTCGTATGAAAACGCTGAATCGGACAAGCGAAGCCTGCTCAGAGCCAGTTTTAAATCGGGAAAATTATCCGCATCTTCCGGATAAACAGAAGCCCAGACGACTGGCTTTGGTTTCATATATCCCGGCAACGCTTCAAGCGGTTTCTTGCTAAAAGTAATAGTGTCGCCAACAGCTGCAATTCCGGGTCTTTTGATTCCGGTTACAATATATCCGATTTCTCCGGAATTAATAGAACTTTTTGGATTTTCTTCCGGAGCAAATATTCCAACTTCCAAGGAAATAAATTTTTCACCCGATACGGAGAATAAAAGCGAGTCTCCTTTTTTAATATGGCCGTCAAAGACTCGAACATAAACAATCACGCCTCGATGATTGTCATATTTGAAATCAAAAACCAAAGCCTGACAGCTATCTTTTACTTCTGTAAATTTTTTAGGTGGTGAAATTCTTTTTACAACTTCTGAAAGCAAATGTTCCACTCCTTCTCCAGTCTTTCCTGAAACTTCTAAAATCTGATCTGGGTCAATGTTTAAAAGTATTGCAACTTCCATTTTTACTTCGTCTATCCTAGCAAGAGGCGAATCAATTTTTGATAAAACAGGTATTATAATAAGTCCGCTTTCTTTAGCTAATTCTAGGGTTGTTAGAGTTTGAGCTTGAACTCCTTGTGTAGCATCAACTAATAAAATAGAGCCTTCTACAGCCTTTAGAGCACGAGAAACTTCATAACTAAAGTCTATATGCCCTGGGGTATCTATAAGGTTTAAAACGTATTTTTGCTCGTTTAAGGCATATTCCATACGCACCGGTTGCATTTTGATGGTAATTCCACGCTCTCGTTCAAGTTCCATAGAATCAAGCACTTGGTCGCGCATTTTACGCGCTTCTATAGTATGCGTTATTTCCAGCATTCTGTCGGCTAAAGTACTCTTGCCGTGGTCAATATGAGCAATAATACTAAAGTTTCTTATATTTTTTAACTCCATAATAATTTCATACTAACAGAAAACACTTGTTCATTCAATTTAATATCTTCCCCTATCCCTGGGATAGGGGAAAAATTATTTGAATTTATTTAAGAAACCCGCCGGTTTGGTGTTCCCAAAGGTCAGCATAAACGCTTTTTTTTTCTAAAAGGTCTCCGTGAGTTCCCTGTTCAGCTATTTTGCCTTCGCTCAAAACAATAATTCTATCCATTTCTTGGACAGTAGAAAGCCTATGAGCAATAACCAGAGTGGTTTTATCTTTCATTAATTCCTTAAAAGCATCGTGAATATAAGATTCACTGACACTATCCAAAGAACTCGTAGCTTCATCAAGCACTATTATCGGCGCGTTTTTTAGCATTGCGCGAGCGATGGCAACACGCTGGCGTTCTCCGCCGGAGAGTTTTATTCCCCGCTCACCGACTTTCGTGTCGTAACCATTTGGAAGCTTGATTATAAATTCATGAGCATGAGCTTTTTTTGCAACATTTATTATTTCTTCTTCGGTTGCATCGGGTTTGCTGTAAGCTATGTTTTCTCTAATTGACCTATGAAAGAGTATTGGTTCCTGAGGCACATAGGCAATAGCGCTTCTTAAATCATCTTGAGTGATATTTTTTATATTTTGTCCATCAATTGTAATAGTTCCCTCGGAAATATCATTAAATCTTAAAAGAAGTTTTGTAATTGTTGATTTTCCCACTCCGGAATGTCCGACAAGACCAACACCCTCGCCTGGCTTTATTTCAAAATTAAAATTACTTAAGACTTCTTGTTTGTCATTGTATTTAAAAAATACGTTCTTAAACACAATATGTCCTTCTTTTATTTTTAGTGTCTCTGGATTTTGCGGGTCTAAAATATCCGGAACAGTGTCAAAAATATCAACCATTTCTTTCGCATTAGACAAAGATTTGAAGAAATTCGTCATTGATTTTCCAAAATCCCATAAATGGTCAAAAACACTAAACATAAATGTTTGAATTAAAACAAGCATTCCAGTAGAGATAGAGCCATCTAACCAAAGATTTACCATCGTATAAAGAACGGCAAGCTGAAATGTACCCATTAAAAATGCCTGAACGGCGCTTTCAAAATTTCCAAAAAGCCCAGACTTTTTTCTTTTTTTATATTCGTCAAAAGTTGTGTCTCCGAAATCCCTTTTTTCTCTTTCTCTGCCTGAAAATATCTTTATATTTAAAATATTTGAAATAGTATCGGAAAAACGAGCGGTAACTTTGGAATCAGCTTCAGCTTCAAGCAAGTCATATTTAATTTTTTTTCTAATAAAAAGCGTCGTGATAAATATATATATTATTGACCAAACAAAAAGCAAAAGTCCTATCTTGGGAACTTGTATAAACAGAACAATAAATACGCCAGCCAATTGGACGATGGTAAACCAAAAATTATAACTGATAATATCTGTTAGTCGCTCAAAAGAAGAAGCAAATCTTTTCGCTTTGGCAACCAGGCTTCCGGAAAAATTATTAGAAAAAAATATATAAGAATTATTCATTAACCGCTTGAAAGTATCATTATGTATTTCACGTATTACATTGGATTGAAAATTAATAATAAAATAATCTCCAAGCCTATATAAAATTTGATAAGAAACCACAACTATAACAATTTCAAAAAGAATAAAAAATAAATCGGATTTTAGGTCGCCACTGGGAATTTTTTGAGTAACCGCGTCTATTATCTTTTTATACAAGATTGGATTTAAAATATTAGAAAAAACAACCGCCAATCCATATATTATGAAGGTAAAATAAAAAGACCACTTGTATTTTTTGGTTTGCAGCCAATAATAATGAAAAATTCTTTTAAAAGGCATTGAGACATTATAACACAAAAACCTTTATTATTAAAGCTCTTCCTGTGAAGGCGCAATAATTTTTGTGTTCCAAAACTTGGTTTTCAGAGCTTCTGTTAAATCCTTTAATTCCTTATTCTTTAATAAATGCAACACAAAAATTCCGGCAGAAATTCCTAAAACTCCGGAAATAAGCCCTTGCGCCAATATTCCAAAGAAAGTTGTTGTATTAAAAATTAGTGAAAGTATGTTTAAACTTAAATAAGACACAAAACCAATAAAAAATGACGCGCCTAAACTCTGAAAAAAAGTTTTTGAAATAAAATGCTCATTTTTTATAAAATCTTTTTTAATAAAGAACCATAACAAAATAAAGTTTATTATTGTGCCAAAAGAATAAGCAAGCGGGAGCATTAATATCTCCGTACCTTCCACACTTGAAACTTTAAATAAAGATTCTATAAAATATTTGAAGAAATCGTAATTCTTAAAGACATGTAAAAATATTATAGAAAAAATAACAATAGAGCAGGATGAAATAAAGTTAATCAAAAGCGGTCTTTTGGTATTTCCTCCCGCATAATAAGCGCGAGCAAATAAAGCGATAAGTCCTTGTGCTACTATGGAAATGGAAAAGATAGCCAAAGATGCCGCTACAAGACGCGTATTATCCCAAGAAAAAGATTTAGATCCTAAAATAACACGAACTATTTGCGCGCGAAGCACGATAAAAAGAAAAGTTATTGGCAGAGCCCAAAAAATAATTTGCCTAGCCGCAGACCTTAAGTGATTTTTAAATTCATCTATTTTCCCCAGAGATATGGATTTTACCAAAATTGGAAATGCAGCTACCGCATAAGATATGCCAATTATGTTTAATGGAACCGATTGAAGATTAAATGAAAGATTAAAAATTGAAATTGACCCGCTTTTCAAAAAAGAAGCGAGAGCAATAATTACGATAAGAGCAATGCTATTAAAGGCAAGCCCTAAAGTTCTTGGAAATGAAATAAGCACCACGCGCTTTATTTCTTTAAAATCAATAGAACTGGAAAACCTGAGCCTGAAACCGCATCCAGATGACGATATTGCTTGTATTATAAAATGTAAAAAAGCTCCTAAAACTACTCCAAAAGCCACACCATAAATTCCAAAAATTGGATACAAGAAAATAATGCCAAAAATAATTCCTAAATTATAAAAAATAGGACTTAGTGAGTAAAAGAAGAATTTTCTAAAAAGTTGCGTTATCGTGCCAAAAAGATTTGAAAGACCCATTAAAATCGGAGAAAGCAGCATTATGCGAGAAAGAATTATTACCTTTTCTTGCATTATAGGTATAAAACCGGGAGCTATAAAATGAACTAAATAAGGCATTAATAAAAATGCTATAACAGAAACAAGTACCATAATAAAAAAGAAAACTGTAAAGACGCTGTCTAAAAATTTTCTGGCTTCTTCTGTCACTTTTTCTCCATTCATTTTTGCCACAATAAAAGGAATAAGCACAGTAATAGAAGCGAGCGAGGCTATGGAAATAAAAATAAGGTCTGGTATCCGAAAAGCCGCATAATAATTATCGAGCATAGCTCCCGGTCCGACAAAATATGCAAGAAAACGGTCGCGGAAAAGCGCTAAAATTTGAGAAAGTAAAGTAAAAAATCCCAAAAGAAGGGCCGCTTGATTTATATTTGTAAATTCTTTGCCAAAAATTTTAAAAATTTTTTCCATTACACGACAATACTAACTAACCTATTTTTAACATAAATAATTTTCTTTATTTCTTTACCTGCTGTAAATTTAGAAACAATTTGGTCTGATAAGGCCTTTTTCTTTATGTCTTCTTCGTTTTCAATATTTTTTATAACAATTTCAGCCCTGATTTTGCCATTTACCTGCACTGCAATTTTCATTTCGTCGTCTTTGATTAAATTTTCATCCCATTTAGGCCATTTTGAAAAGTGAATAGACTCGGCGGGGAAAGGCCTTGCCTTAAGGGAACCCAAGGCAAGGCCTTGAGGAGCCGAATGAATTTTTTGCCACAATTCTTCCGCAATATGTGGCGCAAATGGAGATAAAATTTTTAAGAATTTTTTATAATCTTCTACGTCAATTTTATCTGATTTTTCCATTTCAGTGGTAAGTATCATCATAGCAGAAATTGCAGTATTGAAACGCATTGTCTCAATATCTTCTGAAACTTTTTTAATTGTTTTGTGTAAAAGTTTTTTTAATTCAAGATTACTTGCAGTTACAAATTTTTTATTGCCGATTCTCCAAATTTTTTCAATAAATCTTCTGGCTCCAATAATACTATCAGTATTCCACACTACTGCTTCTTCAAATGGCCCTATAAACATTTCATATACACGCAAAGTATCTGCGCCATATATTTTTACAATTTTATCAGGATTTACAACATTACCGAGTGATTTTGACATTTTTACTCCACCTTCTCCTAAAATCATTCCATGGCTTGTCCTTTTCATATAAGGCTCAATGGTCGGCACAAGCTTCAAATCATATAAAAATTTATGCCAAAAGCGGGAATATAACAAATGAAGAGTCGTGTGTTCCATTCCTCCGTTATACCAATCTACGCCTCCGTGTTTTGAGTCGCTTCCAAGCCAATATTTAAGATTTTTCTTTGAAGCGAATTCTTTTTTATTTTTAGTATCGGTATATCGCAAATAATACCAAGAACTTCCCGCCCAATTAGGCATTGTGTCTGTTTCTCTTTTTGCCTTATCTTTACACTTAGGACATTTTGTATTTACCCATTTTGAAATGCCAGCCAGCGGAGATTCTCCTGTTTCGGTTAGTTTATAATTTTTTATTTTCGGCAGTTTTAACGGCAAATCTTTTTCCGGCACCGGCACAAGTCCGCATTTTTCACAATTAACTATTGGTATAGGTTCACCCCAATATCTTTGCCTTGAAAATACCCAATCGCGTAATTTAAATTTTGTAACAATTTTTCCGCCGACAAATTCTGTTATTTTTTTCTGCGCTTCTAAACTAGAAAGACCGTTAAATTTTTCTGAATTCGTTAAAATTCCTTTTTCAGAAAAAGCGAAACCGCCTTCAAAAAAATATTTCCACGTCATTTTATCATCTGGAATATTTACCGTTTCAATCACTTTTTCATACGGAATCCACTTTATTTCATGTGAATCTTTATTAAAGTATTCATCTTCCTTTATTTCTACTTTTTCTTCATTTATTAAGTCAAAAACTAAAGTATGTACATGCACTATGCGATTCACATCTTTATGCGCTGCATAAAATTCTGCTTGTACTTCAAATGAAATTTCTTCTACAAATTTAACATTTATATATCCAGTTTCTTCTTTTATTTCTCTAAAGGCAGTTTTTATGAGAGATTCTTTTTCTTCTATGCCACCAATTATAAAATTCTTTGGTTCAAAATTTCCCCATTTTTCTCCTTTTAAAAACTCAATTAAAATAGTTTTATTTTTTGGATTTCTTAAAATAATATGAACGACTTCCCTTTTTGTATTTTCTTTTCCTTGTCTTGGAGGATTGTTAGTATCAAGATTATACGGCATAATAACTTGCTTTATCGGCAAATTATATTTTTTCGCAAATTCAAAATCTCTTTCATCGTGCGCTGGAACGGCCATTATAGCGCCAGTACCATAATCTGGTAAAACATAGTCAGCAATCCAAACAGGTATTTCCTCGTTATTTGCGGGGTTAATTGCCTTTATTCCTTTTAATTCTATTCCAGTTTTTATTTTATCATTGGCGGTTCTCTCAATTTCAGATTTTTTCTTTGCATCTTTTATGTATTTTTCAACATCTTTCTTGTTTTTAACTTGTTCTAGAAGTTTTGCAACAAGCGGATGTTCTGGAGCAAGCACAACATATGTCGCGCCAAAGATGGTATCTGCGCGAGTAGTAAAAACAGAAATAGCTTCTAGTTTTTGGTTTTTGGCTTTTAGCTTTGAATTCGTATCTTTTTTATTAAAGCTAACTTTACTATCAACTATAAGCTGAAAGCTGATCAAGCTTCCCTCGGATTTTCCTATCCAATTTCTTTGTGATAATTTTACACGCTCCGGATAATCAACTAAATCCAAATCTTTATGCAGTCTTTCCGCATATTTTGTAATAGCCAGCATCCATTGTTCTTTCATTCTTTTCTCCGTTACTTCTCCGCATCTCTCACATTTGCCATCTATTACTTCTTCATTTGCCAAACCAATTTTATCTTTCGGACACCAGTTTATTGGTATCTCCGCTTTATACGCCAAACCTTTTTTAAAAAATTGTAAAAATATCCATTGGGTCCATTTATAATAAGCCGGGTCTGTTGTATTAATTTCTCGAGACCAATCAAACGAAAAGCCCAAGGCCTTAAGTTGTTTCCTAAAAATATCAGTATTGTCTTTTGTAACTTTAGTGGGATGAATACCTGTTTTAATAGCATAATTTTCTGTCGGCAAACCAAATGCATCCCACCCTATTGGGTAAAGCACATTATACCCTTCCATCCTGCGTTTACGAGAAATGATATCCATAGCAGTATTACTACGGATGTGTCCCACATGAAGTCCTGCAGCAGATGGATATGGAAACTCAATTAAACTGTAAAATTTTGGTTTTTTCGACTCTGAAGATGCGAAGTAAATTTTCTTTTTTTCCCACTCCTTCTGAACTTTTAATTCAATTTTTTTGTGGTCATATTTCTTCATAAGCTTATTCTATAATATTTTTTATCTTACGGCAGATTTTGGATAAGGTGGATAAATATCTTTGTCTATTGTTCGTTCAAAACAAGTTCGTCCAGTTTGATGGTCCCAAGATTCATTAAATCCTCCGGTAGGAATTGGAGATATGCTACTCGTGCTTTTATCAAACATTGGCATTATTCCGCCATTATAATAACTCCTAGATTCTACCCATCCTTTTGGCATTGGCAAAGAAAAACTTGCGCAAAGCTCAAATTTAAGAGGTCCTTTTACTGTATATTCATATTTTTCTCCTTTTTCAAATTCTGGCGGAACTGGCAAGGAAAAACCTGTCAAAGGATTTAAAAGAACTTTTAAGTCTTTCGGTAATTTTTCTTTTTGTTGCCAGTAATTTATGACCTGATATTGAATATTTTGTAAATCAGAAATTCTTCTATCGTCTAATCTAAGCATTCTTTGCTTTGCAGGACTGCCCATAATTGAAAAACTGCACCAGATTGAAACAATAACAAGAATCACTCCGACTATCCCAAAAATCATGCTAATTTTTGCGCGAAATTCTTTTTTTGTTCTTATTAAAAGAATGTAATAAGCGCCAACCAATAAAGCCACTAAAAGCGCGGATAAAACTTTTAAGATAAACCTATTAGTTATTTCTCCAGAAATAAAATATCTTACAAGTGTTACTAAATCCACCACTACAACTATAGAAGAAATGAAAAGAATTATATATATAACCCACTTTTTAATAATTTCATCAAAATGCCCCATTTCACCCGCCGTAAATTTTCTCCAAAAATGGGAAACCAGAATAAAAATTGGAAAGAAAATTATAAGAGTGGCAAGAGCTATACGAATACCTTCGTAATCATAGGTTGAGTATCCGTATTGATAATTAGAATTTAAAACATCCGGAAATCTTTTATCTAACGTGCTAAAAATAAGATTAAGAAAAGATACGACTGAAGTTATTAATGTTATTAATAAACCTAAACACAAAAAGAAAAAACCTACATTTAATTTTGGCTTATTTGTTTCCATCCCGTACGAAATAGGACGCGTACGCTTACACTACGTTGTCCTTTTTTGTTATTTATAATATATTTAATCAATTTCATTATTTTATTTATTTTATGCGTCCGCGATTTCGTTCGGGATCCATTCGCCTATTATAGCAACAAATAAAATATAATAAAAGTCTTTAATTATAAGGACAAAAAATTCAAAGAAAAAATTACTCTGCAGTCCAGACCGCAGTATTGGCAAGAGAAACAAGACGATTATTTGATTTTTCTAAAACGCAAAGTTCTCCAAATTCTGTTTTTCCTTTAAAATCTTCCATCATTTCTTTTAATGAATATCCAAGAGAAAGCGAAGAGGATTCTATCGCGTAAGATGTTAAAATTATAAAAAGGGGTTTATCGCTTAAAATTTTTCTAACTTTGTGTAAAAGTTCCGGCAAGTTTTTTTCAATTTTCCAAATCTCGCCTTTCGGACCCCTTCCAAATTTAGGCGGATCCATAATGATACAATCATATTTATTTCCTCTTTTAATTTCACGGTCAATAAATTTTATAGCATCATCTAAGATAACCCGCATTGGCAAATCACCAAGTTTGGAAAGTTCTTGATTGTCTTTTGCTTTGGTAAGTATTAATTCAGAAGCGTCAAGATGAGTAACATCCGCTCCGGCGCGCAATGCAAACAAGCTGGCTACTCCGGTATAGCCAAAAATATTTAAAAATTTAATTTTTCTTCCGGAGTTTTTTATTTTTTCTTCAATAAAACTCCAGTGACTTGCTTGTTCTGGAAAAAATCCCAAATGCCTAAATGGAGTCGGCCATGCCCAAAATTTAATGCCTTTATGAGACATTTCCCATTTTGAATCTATTTTATTACCCATTTTCCAGCCACTTTTAGCTCCTTCTTTAGAAGAAAAAAATATGCCGTCGGCTTTATCCCATTCTTTTTGGGGCAGAGATTTTTTCCAGAATGCATCTTCATAAGGACGGATAAATGTATATTTTCCAAAACGTTCCAGTTTTTTCCCCTCTCCCGTATCCAATAATTGATAGTCTTCCCAATCTTCTGAATAAAAAGTTTTTATCCCATTAGAAACAAAATCACCCTGCGAGCCCTCGGGGTTTCTAACGGAACAAGTTTTATTTTTATCTGTCATAATTTTATATTACCACGTAAAACAATAATTTTGCCATTTTTACCAATTTTAATTAATGTTGATGGTTTTGATTTTAATATTCCGCCTGATAAGTAAAAATCTACTTTGTTTCCAATCCCGTTAGAAGCCGTCCTCGCAGAGCGAGTGCTACGGTCACCTTGGGGCGACCTGCTTCTAACGGGACCGAAATACTTTTTTGCTTCCAAAATTGTTTGAGCAGGTTTCTGTCCTTCAGGATTGGCTGATGGAGCTACAAGCGGACCAGTCTTTTTTAAAATTTCAATCAAAGATTTTTTAGCAGGCAAACGAAAAGCAATGCCGGATAAAATCACGCTTACTTTTCCCGGCCAAACTTTTTCTAATATTCGCTTATTCGCGCGAATTAGAGATGGTAAAATTCCGAATTTTTTTAAATCTGAAAGAGAAGAAATTAAAATTATAAGTGGTTTA
>ERZ1292625.1452-Hain-H41-01um-R1-1452-length-28057-cov-16_pt2 | contig 23081 bp, 19 predicted proteins | sample MGYA00564400_ERZ1292625 | MGnify/ENA primary metagenome ERZ1292625 (study PRJEB36523, sample SAMEA6512639) | groundwater metagenome | collected 2019-01-08 | study: AquaDiva: Metagenomics assemblies of 32 groundwater samples | reverse complement strand
TTTTAGAGTATCGTCGCAATGGGGCTGGAGGGTCAACTTATAATTATTATTCAAATTATACATTTAATGCAACTCATCCTTTAGGGGGAAAGAATTTAACTCAATCTTGGAACATCACGCAGAATAGATTTTTGGTGTTTACTTTTGAAGATATTGCTTTTCCTTTAATTAATTTTGTGAATCCTACCCCTAATAACGCGACAATTATAGAAAATTCTTCTTTTATTGTTAATGTCAGCATTAGCGAATATGACTTGCAAAAAGTTATTTTTAATTGGAACGGTACGAATTATACAATATATAACGAATCTCTTATCTTAATGATGAATCTTAATAATAGAAGTAGTTTGGGCGAGAATGATACTTTTGTTAAAGATTTGAGTAATTATGGAAATGATGGAATTGTTATTGGGGGAGCTATTTTTAATTCTACTGGAAGGCATAATGGCGCATTTAAATTTGATGGAGTGAATGATTATATTGACCTGAAAAATTTAAGTATTCTGAGATTTGGTTCAGGAGATTTTTCTTATGAAGCTTGGATTAAGACTTCAGCTCCTTCTTTGAGTAATTTAAGGCTTATTTCTGATGATAAGAATTTGCAGAATCATAGAGCTTTGTCGTTTGTACCTGGAACTGATGTAGCTCAATTTTGGTGCAGAGATTCTTCTAACAATTTAGTAAATCCATCAGGAGGTATTGCTGTTAATGATGGAAATTGGCATCATATTGTTGGATCAAGAGGCGGGCAGACTGGATATTTATATGTCGATGGATTACTGGTAAGCTCGATGACAAATAATACTCTTGGCAGTTGTGATGGTGATGCTAGGACGTATATTGCTGCAAGAGATGGAGCTAGTCCGAATTTATTCTTTAATGGAAGTATTGATGAAGTTAAGATTTGGAATAAGAAACTGAGTGCAGATGAAGTTAAGGAACATTATTATTCAAATTTATACAAATATAATCAAAGCCAATGGTATTTATATGTGAATCAGAGCAATTTAACTTTTGAGAATTATCTATACTTTGCTTGTGCCAAGGATAATTCAAGAGAGAATTGCACTGAAACAAGATTTATTACTGTTGGAGATGCTACCATTCCTTTAATCAATTATTCATCTAAGACTGCTCTAGATGGGGCGATTGTCGCTAGAGATTGGATATTTATTGAGGTAGATATTATAGAGCAAAATATAAAAAATATTAGCTTTAATTTATACAATTCAAGCAAGAATTTGATAAATCTTGTTTCTAGTATTTATCATTATGGATTCGATTTAGATAAATATAATTTGATAGTTAATAACTTAGATTTGACGACTAAAGGATTATCTGGTTCGATTATTGATATTTCTGGAGTCGCACATAACCCTGTTACAAATACTTTATTTTTAATTAATAATAATCCTATAGTTGGCGCACCCTTTAATGATAGAAATGTTATTAGCGAAATTGATATGAATTATAATTGGATAAAGAATATTTATTTGACAAGAAATGATACTATAGATTCTGAAGGAATTGCCTATATAGGGACAAATAGTATTACTGGAGAACATAAATTTGCAGTTATTGAGGAAAGTAAAGATGTAGGAAAACATGCTTTCCTTTATATTTTTGAAATAAATAGTAGTACGATTGAAATTAATCTAACGCAAAAAATAGGATATGATTTGGGAAATATGGGCGGAGATGATGGTATAGAAGGAGTTAGTTATGCTGGAAAAGATGATGCTGGAAATTTACTATTTTATATTGTTAGACAGACTCCGAGAGAGGTGTATAATGTTACAATTGATGAAGTAAATGGGATAAAATTATCCCAGTATTTAGTTCTAAATACTACTAAAACAACTGCTTTTGATGATATCCTAGAATTAAGAGATATTTATTATGATAACAATACAGGTAATTTATTTATTCAGGGAACTGGCTTAAATAAAGTAATTAATGTTCGGCTTAATGGGACAGAAATTGGAGAGATAAGTTTTGGTATGACTAAGCCAGAAGGTCTTGTTTTTGATAGGTTTGGAGATTATATGTATGTTGTTGGAGAGCCACATCATTTAAGTGTTTTTAAGACATCTAATTATCATTCTAAAAATAATTTTGTCAATCTATCTCCTGGACTTTATTATTATAATGTAACTGTTGAAGATATAGTCGGGAATAAGGCAAATACTTTAACTAGAAATATTACTTTAGAAGATGCTTTTCCTCAGATTGCTTTTGTACCTCCTACTCCCTCTAATAATACTTCGACTAATCTTACATATATCCAGATAAATTCCTCTATTCAAGAAGCGGATCTTAGAAATGTTAAATTAAATTGGAATGGAATTAATTATTCAATTTATGATGATTCTCTTATCTTAATGATGAATCTTAATAATAGAAGTAGTTTGGGCGAGAATGATACTTTTGTTAAAGATTTGAGTAATTATGGAAATGATGGAATTATTATTGGAGGAGCTATTTTTAATTCTACAGGAAAATATAATGGGGCGTTTAAATTTGATGGCGATGATGATTATGTTAATTTAAGCGATATTTCTGGCAGTGATACGGGCGTCAGTTTAACTGTAAGTCTTTGGGTTTATCCGGTTAATCTTTTAACAAGGCAGGGATTGATTGGCAAGTGGGTTTATGGTTCAGGTTCTATTGGAAATTCTTGGGGAATTAGGACACAAAATTCTGATGATGATGAATTATTTGTATTTATTGCCGGTTTATCTGATGGGGGAGTAAATCATTTTGATAGTTCATCGCTTCAACTTTCTGAAAATACTTGGACTCATTTAATGTTTGTATATAATGGTTCAGATATTAATGAGAATAGACTAAAGCTCTATAAAAATGGGCTAGTAGTTGAAGGGGCAATTAACGGCACAATACCTTCTTCTTTGAATCCCACTATAGAGCCAGTAGCTATTGGTAGAGCATTGGTGGCTGATCCTATGGGTCCGTATGGTCCTTTTAATGGGAGTATTGATGAAGTTAGAATTTGGAATAGAACATTTAATGCTAATGAGATTAAAGAGCTTTACTATTCTAATTTGTATAAATACAATCAAACACAATGGTATTTTTATATTAATCAGAGCGATTTGATTGAGGAAAATTATACTTATTTTGCATGCGCCAAAGATAATTCAAGAGAGAATTGCACTGAAACAAGAACAATTGGAATATTAGACGTACCTCCTCAAATAATAGATATTGATAATCTTCTCCCTGTAGGAATTCAACCTGGCGGTATGAAATATGTTAACTTTTCGGTTTATGTTTCCAGCCCATCTGGAATTGAAAAAATAATTAATGTAAATGCAAGTTTTAATAGAGAGGGCTTGGCGAGATATAATTCATCTTGTGTTTTTAAACAGCAGATTGGAAGCGTATTTAATTATAGTTGTTCTGTTGACATTTGGTATTTTGATCCTCCTGGATTGTGGAATGTTAGCGCTAGTTTATTAGACGATAAAGGAGGGCGTAGTAGTTATAGGGAGACATTTGTTTTAATGTCTGATGCATCTATAGATCACGGAAAGATATTGTCTTGGGCAGGTTTGCTACCCGGCAATATTAATATTCTCCGTAATTTGTCGTTAAATAATACTGGTAATGATATTATCGCACAAATTAATCTGACTGGAAAGAATCTTACTCAATATCCTTCAGGGACGGGTTTAATTTCTGCTTCAAACTTTAGTGCTAATGACAATTCTATTTCAACTTGCGCGAGTGGAATTAGAATGAATCATGGGGTGACAAAAGAAATATTAGGAGTTAGTTTGGCTGTTGGAAATAACTCTGCTGGCTTTGGGCAAGATAGTTTATTTGTTTGTTTATTGCAAGTTCCAATTGGGTTACCTGCTTCTGAATATCGTGCTGGCGGAACAAATTCGTGGGAGATTACTACTTTCCCACCAACTTAATTTTATTTATATCAAAAAGTCCTTGAATATTTCTGTAGACTTTAGTCCGCAGTTTGTTTGAATGCCATCAAGATTTCTAATTTAGGAATGTAATCTCGAGTACATCTAAAATAGACTATAAAAATATTTTATTTGTTTTGAGGAGTTAATTTTTTATTCGCATGATATTTTTATAAGGGAAAGGTTTAAAAAGAAAAAGATATATTAAATATTAATTTTAATAAAAGAAAAGATGGTGAACAAAAAAATATTTGTAGGATTTATATTTTTAGTTGTTGTATTTTCTATTGGATCCTTTGTTAATGCGCGACATGAATGGTGGCATCCTTTTGGAGAGCCGCAGCTTGCGCCTTTCAATGCAACTGTTACTGTACAAAGTGCTGCTCCAAGAATCCCTTTTGTGGTAAATATTTCAGATGATTATCTTGGCAGCTTGATTAACCAAGTTGATGTCACGGAGGGCGGAATTTCAAATGCTTATGTCGTATTTATGGCAGAGGACGATAATTCTAATTCAAATTTACCTTCAGGAGCAAGCATTGGAATTGGGACAGGTGCGGCACAGATTGAAATAAGAGTGCAAAAGCCAACTGGTGTAAAGCCTACAGAACTGATAGTTTCTACTGCTTTAAATACTCAATGCAAGGAAGTTGGATGTGATTTGACTATATGTGGTGTTTCGGGGATAGGAGGCGGTGGTTCTTTATCAAATCAGAGGATGTATATGTGTAATCTGAGCGTAATGCAGTTTTATTATGAACCGAGGGCAGATTGGAGAGTCAATATAACTATAAGTGACTTAAGCGGATCGCCTGTTGTTCAAAGAAATGACACTAAATTGTTTGAATATTTAGAAAGATCTTCAATCTTTAATACAGGAAATATAACCTGGGAATCAGTAAGTTTAATTGCAACAAATCAAAGGGCAACGCAAAATCTAACATTAAATAATAGGGGAAATGATATTGAAACATTCGTAAGAATTAGAGCTTTTAATCTTACAGGAAAGTCATATCCTGGGCAGCAGTCGTTCCTTCCTGCAAGGTCATTCAGGTCTAATGGCACTATAGGTTCAGAATGTATAAACGGGGGAATAAATTTAACAGAAAACGTAGATAGAGATGTTTCGGGTTTCTTATTAGATTATGGTCCTGCTGTTTCATCAAATTTACATTTTTGTATATTCCCTGCGCTAAATAGTCTTGGGTTGCAGTTGGTTGATCAATTATATAACGCTAATGGAACTCTTGCACAATATCCTTCTACTGGAACTAAATCATGGGAACTTACTTTTATATGAAAATTCTGAATTTATTAATAAGTGCGATATTTTTATTGGTATTATCAGGATCTTTTACTTTTGCTTTGTCTGCAGGAGGAATACCTGGTGAAGTTGAAGTTTATGCTGGAGAAACTGTTGAAAGAGTAATTTTGATACAAAATTTACTTGCAGGAAGCACAGATTTAACGCTTCAGGGAGAGTTTGAACAGGGCTCTGAAATTGTGTCATTTAGCCAGGGAAGAACGATTGAAGTTCGTGCAAATAGTGTCGTATCTGTGCCTGTTAGAATTAGGATACCTAATAATGTGGTCGTGGGAGCAGAATATCCTGTTTTAGTTATATTCAGGACAATATCTGGGGTTGAGGGAGAAGGAAATGTACAATTTTCTACAAATATAGGCAAGGAGTTTAGAGTGATTGTAGTTGAAAAGCCCACTATAGAGGAAAAACCATCTGAAAGAGGCAAGGCAGGAGCTGTATTTGGATGGATAATTGCAATAGTTATTGTAATCTTAATTGTATGGCTTATATTGAGAAAGAAGAAAAAGTAAATTATTTTTCAATAAAGAGTGAGATTTAAATATCTGTCTTCATTTTTTATTTCATGAAAAAAAGTTTGATAATTATGGCTTTTTTATTTTTGTTTCTAGGTGTAAGTTTTGTAAGTGCGTTTTCTGTTGCTACGATATATTCTGACGGCTATCCTTTGAGAATGCATCCTGGAGATGTTAAAGAAACCTTTTTTTTATTAAGAAATGTTATAGAAGGAGATAGCGACGTGGCTATTAAGTCAGAACTTACAAAGGGATCTGAAATTGCTAAGTTGATAGATGGCCCTAAGAGTTATGACGTTCTTTTTGGAGAGGAAGCAGAAGTTCCTGTTAGAATAGAGATACCTAAAGATGCTGAAATTGGAACTAATTACAAAGTTAGTGCCGTTTTTAAGCCTTATTCGAAAGAGAGCAATTTAGGCAATATACAGTTTGTAGTTAATATCGGGAAATCTTTTCCTGTTTTAGTGGTTGCAGAAAGAGAAACACTTAATCAAGGAGAGACGGACAAAGAAACTTATACTCTCACTCTTGAAAGCGAAGACTTGGTAGATACTTTTGCACCCTTTGTAAAAGGAAAGACAGCCATTTGGATTGGAATTATTTTTGTTTTGTTCGTAGGAATAATTATTATAGGGTTAATTATTATATTTGTATTAAGAAGTAGAAATGCTGCATTAAGAAATTTAAGTGCTAATCAATTATATGCGAATACTAACATTTAGTTTTATTAGCAACTTTTAAATATAATGTTTTGTTATCTCTATTATGAAAAAGGAGTTCAAGTATAGACTTTATATTTTGTTAATTTTTTTATTGATAATCTCCTTTTTTGGATTTACTTTTCCTAAACATTTTTTGAAATATTTTATAGCCCCAGTTTTATCTCCCTTTTTTCCTGATTTCTCTCCTTTTAATGTTAGTTTGAGTTTAGATACGAATAAAGCGCCATTAATTATTGATATTGCTAATCAATATTTTGTCTGCGAAGGCAATAGAACTGATGAATATTTTAACGTGACAGATTTAGATAAGGATCCTTTGGTCGTTGGAATTGCGCCGAGCAATCCTTTTTTCGTCTCGCCGATCTCTACTGCTGGAGGGGTCAATATTACTCCGATAAATCTTTTCTCTGGACTTTTGGATAAAAGCAGAGTTAATAGGAATTTAGGATACGGATTGTATCAAGAGATTATTTCTGTATCAGACGCACAATATACAGATATAAGGCAAATTAATATTACAGTCATAGAAAAAAATAATGCTCCGGGCATGGGAAATATAGGTGTTAGAACAGTATGGACAAAAGGCGACGATAGTACCTTTTATCATCAGGTTTTAACTGCCGATATTGAGGATGGAACACAGAACTTTGGAAATTTGAGCTTTAGTTTAGTATTTCTTGATAATTCTCCTAAATTGTTTAATATTAGTACAAATGGTACAATGCTGTTTACGCCAAATGCGACTGAAATTCAGAATGGGGTTTATAATTTATCTGTTTATAATTTGAGTTTATGTGTAGAAGATAAAGGATTGATTAATGTTCACCCGTTAATTAATAATTTCTGCGGACAAGATGGTACATCAATAACTTCCTGCCAGACCTTTAGTTTAACTATTACAGATCAAAATAGACCTCCTCAAATAATTAATTATTTTCCTCTTAGCTTTAATTTTAATGCTTTAGGAACAGATAATTTATATTTCAATATGACAGTGCGCGATCCTGATGGAACTGTTCCTGATGCTTATTGGTATCTTGATAATTCGTTTATTGAATACGATAATAATAGTTTATTTGATGAATTTAGATATAACTTTGGATGTGGAGTTTCCGGATTACATAATATCAGAGCAGATGTGACAGATGGATTATTGAATGGTTCTATTCAATGGAATGTTAGTGTTGGATTTATACCGTGTCCTTCTTCGTCTTCTTCTGGAGGAGGTGGCGGTGGCTCTACATGTAGTGAGAAATGGGGCTGTCTAGATTGGAATATATGCCAGGATGCAGATAGTTCATTTAAAACAGGATTATTATCTAACGATGATTTTAAGGAAGTTAAAGAGAATTGCCAGTTGAATTCTATTTCAAGCAATTGCGGATTCCAATTGAGGGATTGTATAGATGTTAATAAATGCAAAACAACTAATAAGAGACCTGATTTGGTAGAACATTGCTTTTTCATAACAAATCCAAGCTGTTTTGATAACCTTAAGAATTGTCATAGCGGAGATTGCGAATTATTAGTTGATTGTGGGGGACCTTGTGACGCCTGCTCTACTTGCTCTGATGGAACCAAGAATCAGGGGGAATTTGGGATTGATTGCGGAGGACCTTGTCCTTTGTCAGAATGCCCTAAGAGTCTACCTATTTGGCAGAGAATAAGGGCTCAGTATGTTTTAGGATTCTTAGTTTTATTAATTTTAATCGTTGTAGTAGTACAAATAATTAGGATGTATAGAGCAAGCAAAATTATTTCTGGATAAATATATTTATAAACTATTTACTCTACAAATTATAAAGATTTATCAAATCTTTAAGCAAAAGATGAGGGTTTAATATAAAAAGAGGATTAAATGGTGCATAAGAAATATATAAAAATACATGGGAAAACCTATGGGCCCTATCTATACCATTCTTATAGAGATGGAGATAAAATAAAAAAAGAATATATTAAACTTTCAAAGGATGAACGTAGAGTAAAAATTATTCAAGAAGAAAATAATAAGCTGAAATTTTTTCATATAATTTATATTTGTATAGCCCTCATCCTTATAGCGGCGACTTTTTCATTCTATGTTTTCCCTAATTCCTTTAAGGAGATATTTTTACCTAATGAAATATTTTTAGGACCTTCTTTTAGTTCTTTTGATAACGCAAATTTGACTATCTGGGATACTACAGATGAACCTGACGGAGCTAAATATACTTATTGCGACAGTTATTGTGCTCAGAAGAATAAGCCTTCTTCAAATTTATGGAATGTTTTCTTCTATGCAAATTATACAGATAATATTGGAAATGTTATAGATAATTCAATTGGAAATTGTATGGTCAGACACGATTATGGTTTCGGTTATGGGGCATACGATAACATGGTTTACAGCATTAATAGGTGGGAATATAGTGGAGCATTCAATTATAAAGGCAATCATAATTTTGAAATAAATTGTACGAGCGGCTTTGGCAACGTTACAATTGATAATAGTTTTATAATAACTAATACAGAGCCTTATATTATAAAAACTGCTTCTGGATTTATAGATTTTGAGGGTGATGGAGTCAAGAATACGCTGCAGTGTATTGAGGATTTGACTTGCATATATGATTTCAGCGCTAATGTTAGTGAAGATGATTTTGATGATGTTTTGACATATGATTATTCTGCTACGAATACAACTCTTACAGATTTTGATATAAATTCTACAAGCGGAATTTTAACAATAAATGTTGATAAAGATTTTAATACTGGATTAAGGAAAATTGAATTGAATGTACGTGACACCGAAAGTGCCATTTTATCTGCATTATTAGATGTAAATATTCTTGCTGTGAATGACCCCCCTAATTTTTTGAATCTAGAAAATCAAAGCTTTAATAGATCCAGGTTATTTGAGTACATCATTAATGCGACTGATGAAGAAAACAATTTCCCTTTGAGTTTAAATATAAGTTTTGTTAGCTGTCAACTCGCTCAATGGTCCAGCAAGACAAATTGCGAGTTGTTTAACAATACCCAATATAGTGTAAATAATACTGTTGCTAATGTTAACATAAGTTTCATTCCAACTAGAGACGATGTTGGGAGTTATATAATAAACTTTACAATTAATGACTCTGGAAATCCTAGCGCTGTGACAAGCCAATTAGTGAACTTCACAGTTTTGAACATAAACGAAGCCCCTTATTTTAGATATGTATGCGATAACGAGAGAATGGCTATTGAAGACTCTGAATTTGGATGTTATATAAATGCAACCGATATAGATGAAATAAATAATCTAACATTCTATTCCGACCAGCTATGGTTCTTAAATTCTAAAAATGCAAGTGTTAATCTCCTTAGCAGTTTTAATGGCTCGATATTTATTAATTTTACTCCCACTGATTTGAATGTCGGAAATTGGAGTATAAATGTAACAGTTCGAGATACAGGAAGCCCTATAATGCTGAATTCAAGCGTGTTTTATTTCTTTGTCGATAATGTTAATGATAGTACCAGTTTGCAGGATTTGGGAAGCTTGGATGCTTATACCACTAATAATTATACCTTATATGTAGATGCTTTTGATAATGACTTGTTAATTTCGGATAAGAATGTTTATAACGAATTGCTTAGCTTTTCTTCTAACACTAGTTGGGTCAATATTAATGTTTTTAATACTGTTTCTGGCACAAATATAACTACGGCTATTATTAATATAGATCCCAATAGAGCATCTGGGGGAGGGACTCACAAAGTAAATATAAGTGTTACTGATCGGAATGGATTTATTGATTCTAAGATATTAGTTATAAATGTTTTTGGAAATTTTGCGCCTTTATGGCTTAATCCACAAACGACGCACCTTATTATTGAAGATAGTAATTTTTATTTGAATTTATCTGAGAATATTAGTGATTCTGATGGAAATTCTATTATCTTTTCCTATATTGGAGATAATAGTTTTCCATCATTTTCCATAAACTCTGCAACAGGTGTGATAGACTTCACTCCAGGTGATTTGGATGTTGGACAGCACATTGTTATGATAAATGCTTCCGATATAGCGACATCTTCTTCTTTAACATTTAATTTTACAGTTCAAAATATCAATGATAATGTGTTTATTGAAAGACCTATTCAAGGCAACAATGTAACAATAGAGGCTAGTTCTAATATTAATATTAGCGAAGATTCTTTTGCTGAAATCTTCCTCTTTGTTAGAGATGATGATGTAAAAATACCTTTGTCGCAAAGCGGATTTTATAATGAGATATTAAGTGTCGATATAAAAATAGAGGGGCCCAATAACAATTTATTTAGTTTTGTAAAAGATCCTGGATTTCCTATACCTGATAGCCCCCTTGCTAATAGATCTTTATTTATTGCAGATTTTGCGCCCAATAAATCTGACGTTGGATTTTATAATGTAACTATAAATGTAAGCGATATTGCAAATCTTTCGGATATTTTAACATTTAAATTGATAGTAAAAGAAATAAATCACCCTCCTATTTTGATGGTTTTGAGTGATCAGGCTACTACAATAAATAGAACCCTTTATTATGATATAGACTCTTTAGACATAGAAGATGGTACCGATTTAACTGGAAATTTAACTTATAGTTATGAATTTTTAGCTGATGGAAAATTAGATGATTTTATTAATAATGATGAAAACATATTTAATACAAGTTCTGGAATTTTGAATGCTAGTTTTAATGATAGTCAAGGAGGAGCTTATCACTTGAATATCAGCGTTAGTGATACTACTGGATTGATTGATTATGGAGATTTCTGGGTTTTTGTTTATGATCTTCCCAAAATAACATTTCCTGGAGATGGTTTTATTTTTAATTTGGAAGAAGGAAAAACTAGCAATCTTACCTTTAGAGCTAATTCTACAGGACTGTCTAATTTAAGCTATCAATTCTATATAAACGGTGATTTGAGGCACGATATTAGTTATTATGGAGATAATACTCCAATTATTTGGCAGGCCGTTCCTAAATTTATAGATGAAGGCTATGGATTATTTGGGAATTTGAGTTTGATAGTATTAATTCCGAGTTTTGAATATTTGAATACAACGATGACATGGAATGCTAATATCTCCCATGGAGATGCACCTGTTGAATTCATAAAAAATATTGGAGACAAGCAGGGAACTTACGGTCAAGATATCGTGATAAATTTGACAGAACATTTTTCAGATGCAGATGTATTTGATTTTCATTATAATCAGTCTGTTAGTTTCAGCGCTAGAAGCAATACAAATGCCAGCGCGATAAGTTATAGTGTTTCAAATTGGCTTTTGAGTTTTAGTTCTTCTAGTCTTAGTACAGAGATTTTTAATATAATTGGGATGGACTCTAGTAAGAATAACGCAACATCTAATAATTTTGAAGTTAAATTTACAGAGCCGCAAAAAATAGAGGTACCTAAACCAGTGCCTGTTCCTGTAGGCGGGTCTTCTGGATCAAATACAGAGAAGCCAGTTTCATTGAAAATAATTGTACCTTCCCCAATATCTAGACAAGAGGGCGGTGTTGTAATTATCCCAATTACTCTTATTAATGATGGCCCTGTTAGTCTTCAAGATATAAGTTTGAGCAGTATTATTGCAAAGGATGGGGAAAGAAGAGATGACTTGAAAACCTCTTTTGATAGAGAGTCTCTTTCAGGTTTAAGTATTGGACAAAAAGAAAACGTTACATTAACCGTTGAACTTGGCAATGAACTGGGATTGTACGAGGTAACTGTTAATGCACGTGTTAGAAGCCCTAATTATGATGATTGGAGCAAGATATTTATTAATGTCGGCGAGGGAGAGACTATTGTTGAAAGATTAGTATTTACAGAGGAGTTTATAGTTGAAAATCCAGAATGCCTTGAGCTTCAAGAACTTGTTGATGAATCCAGAGAATATTTAACAGCAGGAGACATTCCGAATGCAGAGAGCAAATTGAATGACGCTATTAATTCTTGCAAGGAAGCAATTTCACAAAGTTCATTATTTTCAAAAACTAGAATAAAGGCGAAATTCCAGGATAAGATATTCTTGTATCTTTTGTTTGCAAGCATTTTTGCTGTTGCCCTTGGAATTACCTATTATATTTATAGAAGAATGGTATTGAAGAGCGCTTTAGAGCAGATTAGTGAAATGGGCGGTGAATTAGGAAATTAATTATTTAGTAGACCTATATTGTCTTAGAGCATTAACAATCTCCATATAGCAATATTTTCTTTTTATAGTTAGAAGCCTTTTTCTATTTTTTAATTCTTTATTTTCTAAAATAATATCATGTAAATGGTCAGGTTCATCTAAAATTTCAGGTATATCTGCTAGTTGTTCTAATATGCTTGGCGCTATTTTGAGTGCTTCTTCTTTTTCTTTATACCATTTTTTGAACTCAGTATCAGACATTTCTAATTTAAGTTTTATTTCTCTATTGGCATATAAGTCTTTTATTAGATAATGACGTCGCCCTGTAGAATTCCCATTATGGTTGTACAAAAGTTCCACTGCAGGTTCATTCTTGTGAACTACAACTTTAGCTTGGATATATTTTCTCATGGGAAGACCTGACTTGAACAGCCTTTAAAAACCTTCCTAGTTCAAAAACAGCAAATTTTTATTAGTTTTTGAAGGATAAGAAAGTTTTATAATATCCTCTTGATATAGGTTAGTTATTGTTATTTAGAGGTGTGGAAATGGAAAAAGATAAAGTTAAGAGTGGAAAAGAAGAAGGAAATAAGAAGGATTCTAAAGGCAAATTTCATCATGAAAATAAGAAAACTGTAGAACATAAGGTTCATCACTCAAAACCCGAGCATAAAGTTCATCATATACACCATGTTAATAATTTAAAACATCAAAATAAAGAAGAGACTCATAATTCTAATCATCATCACTCGAATCATAAGCATATTAATCATGCGCCTCAAAAACATAATGAAAAAAATATTGAAGTTAAACATTCACATCATGTGCATCACCATCCACATCATAAACAGAATGTTGTAGATGCTCAGAAAGAACATAAGCACGCAGTTCATCATCATTTTCATAAAGAAGCTCCTCATAAAAAACATGCACATCACGGACATGTTGCACATGCAACGCACAAACATGGAGTACATAAACATCCAAGCCATCACGAAAAGCATAGCAATAGAAATCATATGCCTGATATGGATTTTGATAGAAAGCGCATAGAAGAAAGATTGAGAAGAATTGGAGGTGTTGTTGAAAATAAGGAAGATTCTATTCAAGAACAAGATACTCAAAATGTGAAACAAGTAAGAAATAAGATAACAAATATAGTAGCAGACAATGTTAATAGAGAAAATAGAAGAGAGAATAATGCAGAGAGGGATAATAGGAGAAGAGAAGAGGTAGAATATAATCCAAAGAATGCAGTAAATAAAGAGGAAGAAGAGAATTTAGAGATAGAAGAGGTTGAAGAAGAACCTAAAAAAGAATTGATTAAGCTTAAAGAAAATTTCGATTATAAACAGAAAAAATCAGATATTTCTGATGACCGACCTGAACTTGCACAGATTAAGAAATATGCAGATATTATTGCTAAGATAAAAAGTGAAGTTGCTAAGTCTGTTACAGGACAAGAAAGAATTGTTAATAGTTTGATAATGGCTTTGCTTTGTGATGGTCATGTTTTATTAGAAGGAGTTCCTGGAATTGCAAAAACACTCGCAATAAAGACCCTTGCAATTGTTAGCGGATGCAGTGTTAAGAGAATACAGTTTACAGTTGATTTATTGCCTACGGACATAACTGGAATTGTTACTTATAATCCTGGAAAAGGATTTGAGACTCTCAAGGGCCCTATTTTTGCAAATTTTGTAATTGCTGATGAAATTAATAGAAGCCCTTCTAAAACGCAATCTGCTCTAATAGAAGCTATGCAGGAAATGCAAGTTACAATAGGAAAAGAAACGTATAAATTGCAAAGGCCTTTTTTCGTAATGGCGACAGAAAATCCAGTTGAACAAGCAGGAGTTTATCAATTGCCTGAAGCACAAGTTGATAGATTTCTTTTTAAATTAATTATGGGCTACCCTGAATATAAAGATGAAATTAAAATAATGGAAGAAAACATGACGTTGAAGAAATTTGAGGAGTTTAATATAAAAGCAGCTACAAGTGGACCAGATATACTTAAGATGCAGGCATTAACTAAGAAAATTTATTTGGATGATAAAATTAAAAAGTATATTTTAAATATTGTTCAAAGAACTAGAACAAGAGATTTAAAATATGGAAGTTATATTGAATGGGGAGCTTCACCAAGAGCGAGCATCGCATTGTTTATCGCTTCTAAGGCTGAAGCGTTTATGAATGGCAGGAATTTTGTCATTCCTTCTGATGTTAAGGCAATTGCTCATGACGTTTTGAGGCATAGAATTATTTTAACTTATAGGGCTAGAGCAGAACATATAGACAGCGACAAAGTTATTGATGAAATATTAGATAGGGAGAACGTTTGAGTTTTAGATATTTACATCTTTCTTTTTATTGGAGTTCCTTCTATTATATAAAGGAATCTGAGATCGCACGTTTCTTCTTCAGAAAAAATTATTGTTCTTGAGTTTACTAGCCCATCATAGCCCTTTGTTGATATTTCTCTAGCTATTTTATGCCTATAAATTATGCCTTCATCCATTTTATCATATACTCCAGAGATGAAACTTTCTTCTTCTACAAATTCATATTGTTTATTTTGATCTCTTGAATTAAGCTCTTGCAAAGAACCGTGATAAATTATAACCTCTTCTATTCCCATTATTATTGGGCATATTTTTTGATTTAAAAAGATTTGTATGCAAACCTTTTAATAATTATTCACTTATGTAATTCATAGATAATAAGAGGTGAAAATGGCAGGACAAAAATTGAATGTTGATATTCCTAAAGCAATTACAGAGTTTGAGGCAGCTGCAAAGGAGTTTGAGCTTAAGGAGAAATTATATAGGATTATTTTTAGAGGGAAAGGATTGGAGTTTGATAAATATAGAGATTATGCGCCTGATGAAGATGCTTCAAATATAGACTGGAAAGCGAGTTTAAGGACAAATAAATTAATTGCAAAGCAGTATATAGAAGAGAGAGATTTGAATATTGTTTTTATTGTGGATGTCAGCGACAATATGGTTCTTGGCTCTGAAAAATTAAAATGCGAGCTTGCGACAGAGGTATTTGGAGCATTAGGGCATTTAATAATGAGTTCAAATGATAGAATAGGGCTTGTTTTATACAGTGATAAAGTCAAGCAATTTTTTCCGCCAAAAGGAGGAAATAATAATTTTTTCTTGCTTGTAGATGTATTATCTGATCCTGCTACTTATGGCGGAGAGCAAAGATTTGACAGAGTATTGAGTTTTTCTCTTGATTATCTTAGAAATGTCGATGCTGTTATTTTTATCTCTGATTTTATTAAAGTAAGAGAAAATGTGCTGAATAATTTATTTTTAGCATCCCATAAATTTGAGAGTGTCGCTATAATGGTAAGAGATTTGCTTGACAAGACATTTCCTGATGTTGATAGAGAAATTGTTATAGAAGACCCTGCAACTAAAGAGCAGATTCTTATAAATCCAAAATTAATTAAGGGTGTGTATGAAAAAAATGCACTAGAGTTAGAGAGAATGGTAAAGAATATTTTTAGAAGGGGAGAAGTTGATTTGCTTGAATTGATGACAGACCAATCATTTGCTTTTCCTCTTGCATCGTTTTTAGGCGAAAGAGTAAAGATGGGGGCGAGGAGGAAATAATATGGCATCAATAAGTTTTCTGTACGCTAGATATTTGTTTTTTTTATTTTTAATTCCTTTATTTATTTTTATCCATATAGTTACATTGAAGAGTGCGAAAAGCACTGCTTTGAGATTTGCGAATTTTGAGGCCATTGCTAGAATAAGAGGTGTCGATATTATTTCTAAAAATCTTGTAATTCTTTCTTTGAGCATTTTAATAATGTTATCTTCTATTCTTGCTCTTTCAGGACTTACTTTGCACCTGATTATTAATTCTAGTTCACATTCTTTTGTGCTTGCTCTCGATACGTCAAAGAGCATGGAAGCAAATGATATTGGACCTAATAGAATGGAAGCTGCTAAAAGTTCTGCTTTAAAGTTTGTTGATAATGCTCCTTTTGGGACAAGAATGGGAATAGTTTCTTTTTCAGGAAGTGCTTTTATTGAACAAAGCGTAACAGAAGATAAAGGTCTAGTAAAGAGCGCAATAAGTAATATCGTTCTTAGTAATGTTGGAGGTACAGATATAAATGAAGTTGTCATAACAGGAACAAACTTGTTAGAGAAAGAGGATGGCAAGGCGATAATTTTATTGAGTGATGGGCAAATAAATGTTGGAAGTGTGGAGGATGCTGTAAAATATGCAACAGTTCATAACGTAATTATTCATACAATTGCTGTTGGGACTGAAGAGGGCGGAGAAACAAGCTATGGGTTGTCTAAATTGGATGAAGATTCTTTAACAGCTCTTTCTTATAATACTGGCGGGCAATTCTTTAGAGCCAGAGATATTAATGAATTATCTGATTCTTTTAATAATGCCATTGAACAAACATCAAAGAGTGTAGGTATTGATCTTTCTAGATATTTATTAATTGCTTCAATTTTATTGTTTTTTTTGGAGTATTATTTGATAAATACGAAATATAGAAGATTAGGATGATTAAATTTATATATTGAAAAGTTTCTTTATTTTTATGAATTCATCTACCAAGTTACTTTTAAGTTCATTTGCTACAGGATTAGTCTTTTATGCAACTATAGGTATAGATTCAGTTTTTTTTAGGGGACAAAATTATATTCCTAGAGAAAATGAAGCTTCACAGGGATATGCTATTCCTAATAAGATTGGAATAAAATTAGAAGATGTTGATGCGGATGGAAAAGAGGAGACTATATTCAAATATGCTGAGAAATCTTATCTTTTACGAGTTGACGAACAGAATAAACCTTACATTTTGGAATATGAAGTTAAGCCTGCAGAGATAATTTCAAGAATTAAGGAAACACAGATTTTGGAAAAAGAGAAATAAATTTAGATAATTGTTTTTATCAATTTAACTCCATCAGAAATTTCTTTTGTTAAGTCAGCTATTTTTGAATTGTCATTTGCATATTCATTAATTGTAACTCTTATTTTATCTCTTAATTCTATTAGTTTTGCAAGAGCTTGCGTGTTTTTTGACTTTTCAGCTTTTAGATAAGCTTGCCTGAATCTTATCTGAAATTCTTGATACGCATTTCTTACTTGTTCTTCATCTATAGCTGTAAGTTTTTCCAATTTGTCTTCTGATTGAGGAAGTTTTGCAATTTCTTTAGGTTTTTGCTGTTTTACTATAGGCAACGGTCTTTTATTTAAAGGCGTTAGGGAACCTTGTTTTGCTAAATAGAATTCATTTACTATTTTCTCTAAATAGCCCACTAATTCATCTATATCTTCTTTTTTTGTACTTCCCCCTGTATAAAGTGTTTGAAGCATTTTATGGCAGAAAAGAGCGATTTTTGGCTGGTTTTTTTGAGCGAACATATCTCTTAATTCTAAATAATCAAGGTTTTGATTTATTAAAAACGCCTCTCTAAAGAAATTCCTTGCAAAAGTATTTATCGAGTTTAATAGAACTTCATTTGATCTTTTAGCAACTCTAAGATTAGCAATTTCATTCCTTAAAAATATCTCTTTTTCTTCTTTTATTTCTTTGAAAATCATTCTTTTTTTCAGTCTTTTATTCATTATCATCAACACTATTGCTACAATAATGAGCAAGGCTAATACTACTATTAAGATTATTATTTTACCTCCTAGAAAGCTTATTATGTCTATCGCCATATTTTTTCAATTATACCTCTTTAAAATATATATTCAATATAAGATTATAAACATTTTCTTTTTGCTATTGGAAAAGTATTTAATCATAAATTTGTTCTTTTAGGTATTTATAATGAAAATTATTATTAATTACAGAGGAAAGAGATTAAATTTAGATGTTAAAAAGTTGGGAAAGTTTTCTAAGGGAATTGGATTAATGTTTAAAAATAAAAATAACGAGAATTTACTATTTGATTTTGAAAAAGACGTTGGAATTTCAATTCATTCTTTTTTCGTATTTTTCCCTTTTCTTGTAATTTGGCTCGATGTTAAAAATAATGTTCTCGAATATAAAGTGGTTAAACCATTCTGGCCATACATTCGACCTAAAAAATATTTTAGAAGGTTTATTGAAATTCCTTTAAATAAAAAAAATGAGAAGATTATAAGATTGTTTGAAAGTTAGTTTTATTAAACAATCGCCTCTAATTTTGGTGAACCTTTGTAATAGTCTATTATTAGATGGTCGCAAACTTCCGGTAAATAAATTGCTCTCGCGTATTCTTCTGCATCTTTCTTTCTAACAAAACCATATCTTATTCCATCTTTATTTGGAGAGATTATTTTTTCTCTGTCATTATCATTATTTAATACATAACTCTTTTCGAGGTTTTTTGATAGTACCTTTGTGCGCAACAGATATAAAATGCATTTAGATAAATCTCTATTTGCTCTTTCTTTTGTTTTTAGGTCTCCATGATTGGATAATCTTTCTAAATCTGTGAATTTAGTCCAATTTATTTCTGTAACTTTCCTGTTTTCCTCATCAAATTTTACTAGATCAGATATAAATTTTATTTTCTTCATTTTCACGTCGGAAAATAGAAAGGTTTATATATTTATTGCGTTTTTATTTATTATTAAAGATTTTTAAAAAGGAGGTATAAGATGGGTACAATAATCGCGAAGAATGTTGTTAATAGAAAGCATGGTTATCTTTACTATGTAGATGGAAAGGGTAATGTATGTGAGGCTAAGATGTCGCGAGGCGGCAGAAAGAAGAAGAAAAAGTAATCAGGTAATTTTTTATTTTTTTTATTTTTTTTATTTTTTGGAATTAGTGGATTTTGTTTTTGAGTATTATTTATATAGCTTATTTTACACTTTTATTTATGATAGTCGGAATTGAATGTACCGCCCATACATTTGGAGTTGGAATTGTTGATAATGGAAAGATATTGGCAAATGCAAGAGATATGTATAAACCTGAAAAAGGCGGGATTGTACCAACTGAAAGTGCAAAGCATCACAGAGAGGTTGCAGAAAGAATTTATTTGGAAGCTTTGGAAAAGGCTAAGATAAAAGAAGAGGAAATCAATGCTATTGCGATTTCAAATGCTCCAGGATTATCTCCTTGTTTGTATGCTGGAATGGAATTTGCAAAAAAGAAAGCGATAGAATTGGATGTTCCAATGATAGGAGTTAATCATTGTATTGCTCATTTGGAAATTGGGCAGTCAGTTGGAACAAAAGACCCTGTTTTACTTTATGCTTCAGGGGCAAACACGCAAGTCATTGCTTTTATTTCTGGAAAATATAGGGTATTTGGAGAGACTTTAGATATTGGAGTTGGAAATTTTATTGATAAATTTGCGAGATATGTTGGAATTGGGTTTCCTGGAGGACCTCAAATTGAAAAGATAGCTCTCGGCGGAAAATATATTGAATTGCCTTATTCGATTAAAGGGATGGATGTTTCATTTTCAGGAATGCAGACTAAATTACAGCAATTATACTCTAAAAAATATGATCTGAAAGATTTGAGTTTTTCATTGCAGGAAACAGCCTTCGCTATGCTTGTTGAGGCAGCTGAAAGAGCGATGGCACACACTGGAAAAAACGAATTGGTTTTAGGGGGAGGTGTTGCTTGCAATGCTAGATTGCAAGAGATGTGTAAAATAATGTGTTCTGAACGAGGTGCTAAATCATTTTGCCCTTCAAGAGATTTACTTGTCGATAATGGGGCAATGATTGCTTTTACAGGCGAGATAATGTTTAATGCTGGAATTTCTGAAGATGCGGAAAAGATAGAAGTTAAACCTCGCGAGAGAACTGATGACGTCAAAGTCATTTGGAGATGATTGTATTATGGAAAAATTAGATAGAAATAGGAAAGAGAAGATTGGATGGATGATTTTAGCTGAGAAATCTATGAGAAAGATATGGGATAATAAAAGAGATGATATTTGGAATAAAATATGATTCAGCAGAGAGATATTATACAAATATTTTGAGAAGACATAGATTAATTATATACTATATAATAGTAACAAATAGGAAGGTTTAAAAGGACTTTATTTTATTTAATTATATGATAAATAGAAATTCAATAAAGAAGAGTTTAGGGAATTATTTACTAGCATTTGCCCTATTAGCTGGCTGTGAAAATACTGTTTTAGAGGAGAAATTAGATACTAAAACTAGAACTCCTCCTCATATTTCTTCTTATGAAAAACCTGGATTATGTGCAGGTTATGCTAGAATAGCGGCTCAAGAATTGTATGGAATAGAATATGCTAGGGCAGATTCTTGGAATCTTAGATATGTAAATTCTACTTTAGAAGTAAAAGAAGAAAGTTCTATTTCAGATTTACTTAATGATGCAGAGATTGGAGATTTGTTAGGAATACATTATCCTTTAAGCAGACATAAAGATGAATTGGATAGACAAGGCAATATGAGAAAATATACTCATGTAGCAATTTATACCGGTAAAAATGAGAAGGGTAATGACGAAATACTGCATAATTTTAATGGTCCAAGATATGAAGAGCTTGCTCCTTTCTTAGAAAAACACAATTGCAAGATTAAAGAAATTATTAAAGGTAAAAGAAAGAAGAAGTAATTTATTCATTCTTCAAAATCGAATTGTTAACATCTTTGTCGCTGATATTTTTGAGATTTGATTGAAATTCTTTTATGAAATTTATTACTTTATCTGCAAAAAGCTTTTTTACTTCTGACGAGAGTATTTTGCCTTTTTTATAATTCTCAAATAGATTTTTTGATTCTTCTTTATTTAAAAATAGATATTTTAGATATAAACATGAGACGTCAACTTCTGGATTACCGCCTTTTTTTCTGTGCTCTTCCAATGTTTTTTGTCCGCCTGAAAATGATTTATTTATTTTGTCTTTTATATCTTTTTCAGAGTCTTCTAGGAATATGGCATTATTTTTTGATTTTGACATTTTTTCGCCGTCGATTCCAGGAAGGAATAATGAATGAAGTATTGCTGGCTTATTGTAATTAAATCTTGCAGCTATATCTCTTGAAATTCTAATGTGGGCATCTTCGTCAGGCCCTATTGGGACTAGAACATTTTTAATATTATATTTTTCCTGCGGAAATATTATATGTGCTGATTGAACTGCAGGATAAAAATAAAGTCCTGGATTATCTTCATTTTTATAACCATATGTAGCTTTTATTTCAGATAATGTTATTTTCTTTGATAGTTTTATTGCTAAATTATAGATATTTGTGTAAATTTGATCTATTATAAAAAATGTATTCTTTTTATCAAAACCGTAAGCGAGGAGCTGTTTTGCTAATTTTAGTGCATTTTCTTTAGCTTGCTTTTGATCTTTTACTTTTCCTGAAACATAGCTTTCATCATCTGAAATTGGGATAAAAACAGGCATTTTGTATTTTCTTTGGAAAAATAAGTTGGTATCAAAAACAGCTTTATGGCCAAGATGCAAAGTACCGGAAGCGTTTAAGCCTGAGAGGATTGCGCATTTCTCTCCTTTTTCTAATGCAATTAGAAACTTGTTAAAATCGCGATGAGATGCAATTACACCTGTTTTGAAGGTATAAAAATCAGGAGTGTGACTAAGGTTTTCAATTCTTTCTGCTCCAAACTCTTTGATGAGTTTTTCATTGTCTATATCTTGCGAGTTTTTCATTACATTAAATAGGCGAAGAGATTTATAAAGATTGACAAGAAGAAACTTTATATATATAAATTATTTAACAGCTTAATGAAAAGAGGACTATTTATCATATTCCTGGTACTAGCTTTATTTCCGCTTGCTTCAGCAGATATTTATATCAATGGAGTGAAAGAAGTTTATAATGTTGGAGATGTTGTTGAGGCAGAGGTAACTTTAAGTTCGAGTGTTTATACGAGCGGATTTTTTAAAAGTTATTTGGTTTGCGGTGCTAATGAAATACAGACTTACTTGTCTCAAGAGGCAATTGGCGCCAATGAGGAAAAAATAATAACTGTTCGAGCTGTTATAGATAATAATATTATTGGAGATTTAATTGGCGAGTGTTATTTGAGATCCTCTTATGGGAGTGGGGAAGTTCGAAGCCAGCCGTTTAGAATAAGTAGAGGCGTTCGTATAGATATAGATATAGATAATATTGTTTTTTATCCTGAAGAAATTGTTAGTATTTCTGGAAAAGTTACGAAGGATAATGGAGAGTTGCTTAATGGTTACATATCCATTCTTGTTGAAGGAATAGATGTTAAAATTCCTAGTCCTGATCAGGCCAATCAAAATAATTATGATACTGAAACAAATGAGACAGATATTAATGGAACAGATGTAGAGGAAGAAGTTGCAGATGAAGAAGCTGTTAATGAGACAATTACAGAAGAAATAATTTCTAATGAGACAGATATTAATGGAACAGATGTAGAGGAAGAAGTTGCAGATGAAGAAG
>ERZ1292625.1787-Hain-H41-01um-R1-1787-length-23083-cov-6_pt1 | contig 23083 bp, 17 predicted proteins | sample MGYA00564400_ERZ1292625 | MGnify/ENA primary metagenome ERZ1292625 (study PRJEB36523, sample SAMEA6512639) | groundwater metagenome | collected 2019-01-08 | study: AquaDiva: Metagenomics assemblies of 32 groundwater samples | reverse complement strand
CCTCCTTTTGGATGGGAAACTGAATCTCCATGAGTTTTTCGGCCAAATCTCTTTCTGGGAGATAGGCCAACTCAACAAAAGCTGTGCGACTGGCACGGATCGTCATACTCCGAACCTCGCCAACATTGACCGAATCGACGAATCCTAGAATGGGTCTTTTGTTCAACAAGCTCGAATCGGCATTCACGATTTCAACCTCGGCATCGGCAGGGATGTAGGCTGACTTCCAACCGGGCGGTTCTCCGATATTGGAACCGACCAAGATTAGAGCCGGGGTGCCAACCAAAAGCGGAGTGGCGCCCATGGCTCGCGCGTAGGCGGTGGAGCCAGCCGGAGTAGAAACCAGAATGGAATCACCGACAAGTTTTTGGATCTTGGTTACGCCGTTAATTCTAACGGTAAACCAGGCCGTGCTACCGGAAGCGCGTTCGGCCCAGGCGTCGTTGAAAGCCAAGCCAGAGTTTACGGAATCGTCACTTCTCTTCGATTCAACATAGAGGAGCGGTGATTGCCAGGCGATGAGGCCTTCGGAGAAAATCTCGCGGATTTTCTCGACTTCGAGATTGTTGAGCAGAAATCCTCGGTGGCCGGTGTTAATTCCAAGAAACGGAACCCGCAGTCGCCAAAAATTTCTGATCGCGTGAAGCATCGTGCCGTCACCACCCACAACCACAATGAGGTTGGGGTTTTCGGGGTTTTCGAGATTCGAAAGCGAGCGGGCTAGAGCTACGGCTTTGGGATTTTCCGGGTCGACCACGATCTTAATGCGCGGACTTCCCAGGTTCAGCATGGTGCTGGCCCTCGGAAGGCGACCGAGATAGAGATTGTGGCGATCGATGTAGGCCTCAACTTCGGGGACGACCAGGTCTCCGATTGATTGATGCTTCAGAATCTTCTCGCGAATTTCAGTGCTTGAGCCGGAATAAGGCGGTTTCAGAACAATAGAGTGCGGTGGCAGATCGCTTGGATCATAGGGGAAGCCGACGCGCTCGGCGACAGCAAAGTTAAGACCTCTCCAGATTTCGGGACCGTGGCCCCATTCTCTCTGAATAATTGACTCCCCTTTTCCACCGCCACAGATAAGATCCGTGCCGACGAAATGCCAGACTTTATCGAGGTGCTTGTATTTTTCGTTCAGTTCGAAGGTGCGAGTGAAATCGTTCCCCTCGAGATCGAAGAGGTCGACATCGAGATTGGGAATGCCCCGAAAATTCATGTCGACCATCGCGGCCCGATCGGTGCTGAGGGTGTCGTTGGTCGTGAGCTTATCTGGGCGCAAACCGCAAGGAATGACTATGACGCGATCAAACTGACTAGCCAGAACTTCTGCCAAAACTCGATGGTGTTTGGTCGGTGGGTTAAAACTACCGCCAAAAAGAACTGTGCGTTTTGCCATCTATCCTCCTTGAAATTCGAACGTTTCAGATTTGGGTTATTTAAAGGTGCAGCTGCTCCGACCTCCGAAGCAGAAAATTAGAACCGATTTGGGGTTGCAATTTTCTATTTCAGAAAAAGTGGGGCCAGGAATCGCCTTTGAGGGGCGATTCCTGGCTTTTACTACTTCATAAATGGAACTTCTTGCTTCTTAGCCGGCAAATCCTCCGATAGCCGTTTGGCTGAAGGTGCCAGCGTTTTGGCTGGCGCGAGCCGCCGACTGTGAGAAAACTTGGAAGCCTTTGCGAATTTCCGAAGGTGAGTTTCCTGGGGTCAGAATCCACTGATCCAGAATACCCATCTCGCGAAAGATCTGCCGAAAGTCCGTGTGCCCGTCATCTACGCCCATACCGGCCACGATATGGGTCTCGGCGCGGAGAAGATCAGCGACGATAGCCGAGACTGTTTTTGTGGTCTGACGAACAGAGTGTTGGTCGTGGCCATCGGTGACGATCAGGGTGATGGTGCGAACGGCGATGCCATTGTCAGAATACTCTCTGGCTTTGGCTAGCACCGTTCCCAAAAGCACGGCCAACTCATCGTAAAGCGGCGTGCTGCCATCAGGGTTGAAGTTGTGCTGATCCATGGGTGTGACCTGATCGATGGGTTGGTAGGGATACAAAACGGTGCCGTTCAGGTAGCGACAGTGAACAAGAACGTCACCGGACTGCTTCGACTTCTTGAGTGATTCGATGATGAGGTTGTGACCCTCGCGAACGGCTTCAGTGTTTCCCGGAACGAAACGGATAGAGCCGGAATCGTCGATGAGGAGAGACACTAGAATCACTTCGGTAGCCGTGATGTTGTCGATTGGGGTGCCGAGCGCGGCTTGGATCTTAGCGCCAATGTCACCCACGGTAAGAGCTCGGAGGGTTTCTTTCGAAAGATCTCCGCTGTCATGGGCAGAGCTTAAAAGGCTCTGTACGCTTGGTTGACTCATCTACCTTTTCTCCTTTTCTCTTTCTGGGTTTTGGGGATTTTGATTAGAGGGTGATTCCGGACCAAGAGTCGATCGGGTCAGTTGAGCGAACCACGTGCATGCCGGCATCCGAGAATCGCTTGAAGGCGGCATCCGCGTCGTCGGTGTAATCGATGACGTTCGGAACGACGACAGGCGAAGTGCAATCTTCAAGCAGGTAGACCTTTTTCGCGAGAGCCGGATCTTGGGCGTTGATCTCGTTTAGGAGGTCATCGATGGTCCAGGCCACGCAGTGACTTTTTGCCTGACCGGCGATAACCACCGCGTCGAAATTGAGCAATTTCTTGATGAACTCGGTGTTCTTCTGACCCACCACCTGATTGGCTTCACCTTGCCTCAAGGCTGGGCCGTCCATAACTTCTGGACGAAGCACTGAGTAGTTCTCGGTGAAGGCATTGCCTCCCTTGATCTCGGGCCCGGTCTGACTGGAACGCGCCAGGTTGTGGAAGAAACAGGCCTCCTCAACCGATGAGGTTAAGGCGTGACCGATACCTCCCAGTATGGCATGATACGGCCAGATGGTAAGCGCGTACTTACCGCTCTTGCTCAAACTTTCGGTGTAGTGCAACACGTAACGCGCGAGATATTGATAGGGCGCGTTCAAGTTGGCGGCCATAGCGGGGTTTACCTTCCAGATGCCGTTTTTCACCTGATCAAACGTGATCATGGAAAAAGGTCCTGGATGCTCGCCGGCCTCATCCACCCAAAAGACAGGATGAAAGATTTGCATGGCGGTGTGGGTATCCATGGTTGGATAGATGCGAGTGATGACACCCAAGTTGCGGTAGATAAAATCGCAGAGACGAACGGTGTCGTCGACTGCGCCACGACCAGAGCGACCACCGACGAAAAGCTCGTGATCGGGAATACAGAAGGTGTTCTGATTGTCGATCACCATGAGGCAAACTTTGACGCGATCGGTGGCGGCGGGAGTTAACCCGTGTTGCTTTGCCCATTTGGGGGCGGCACCAGCAAGACCCGCGTAATCGACCCGCCAGACACTTTCAGCCAAAGCGGGTTTGAAGTGGCTCGGAATGGGAAGTGTTTTCACTTTAGATCCTCCTTTTCGGCCTTTAGCCGATGGTTAGTTGAGTGATTTCGTTTCGGTCAACCACATAGATGCCTGATTTGGTTACAAAAAGCTGTGAGCCAGAATCGACAAACGGTTCTGTGTCTGGGAAACGTGCGGCTTCTTTGATCTGGCTGTTTTCGATCTGAAGGCGAATGATGCCTTCGTCGGTAGGAGCAAAGAGCATGGACCCAGTGGTGGCTTTGCCGCGAATGGTGCCAAGCCAACTTCCGTCTCCATCCTCGGCATCTGCAACAGCTTCGACTTCGCCGGTTCTTGCGATAACAAAGCAATGGTTTATTGTCTTGCCGCTCTCGCGAGTAGCAACGAAAAACCAAGCTCGACTATCTCCAAAAACACAGGTGGAGTCTACTAGCTGACCACGCAAGCGGGTGATTTTGACGTTGTCGTTAATACCACGGTGCTCGGCGTCAAAGACAAAAGCGACGTTCATGTTGCCGGCTCGATAAAAGCCGAAGCCAAATTTTGAACCCACCCAGAAGAGGGTTTGATTCGAAAGAACGTCACCCACGTATTCGTCTCCCAAAGCGCCGCTTTTTTTGAGTTGACCTTCAGCGGCCCAATAGAGATGATCCGCGTTAGCATCAAAGATAGGTAGGTTCTGAAAACTTTCCACCATGATTTGCTTGGGATCCATACCAGCTTCGAGAACAGCGAGGGAGCCATTTTTACCGAGCAGGGTTTTCTTGTCGGAGATTCGAAACCGAATCTGGGGGTCGAGATTGCCGGTAATAACCAAAGAAGAATTTTCCCTCTTAAAACCGTCCACGTCATGATACAACCACTTGAGATTGCCGTTTTGAACTGAGGCATAGAGAATACGCCCGTTAGTTCTAAAGATTCTCGTGGCCGTAACTTTTCCTCTTTTCACGATGGTTTGCCTGATGGCGCCTGGAGCAACTTTTTGGCACTCGGGACAGAGATCCCTAGCGTGTTCGATTCCACAACCTCCACACTTGGTCCAACGCATATTTTCGATAAGCGCGATAGGGAAAATTCCCCTTTCGTCTTTTTCGAAGATGCGGTGGAACCGGTCGAGAATGTCGTCGGGCAATACTCTGTAGGGAATAGCGGGTTTCGGATAGATGACTTCGGAATGAAAGACGGTGATGCGTTTCAGAGGCCTAGCACCATTCGGGATCCGCCTGATTTGATTTTTGGGGCGATAGACGCCGCCATAGGGATCAACATAAAGCAGACACTGAAAGAGCATGGCAGAAAACGCGTACCAATCACTCATCGGATTGTGCGGTTTTACAAGCATGAGGCTCGTAAGCGCGCGATCACAGAGAGTGGGGTCAGCGAACCGAGCCGTAAAGACTCGACACATGAATTGGTCAAACTGAAAACTGTCGGCGTCGATCAGGTAGCATTCGTTTCCAAGAACCATCACGTTTAGGTCGTTGAAATCACCAATCACAACGTTGGATCGATGAATTCCTAGAACTGTGCCGTGAAGATTCTTAAAGATCTCGAGGATAGTGTCGCTTCCAACACCACTTTCCCGAAAACGTCGCTCGCTGTACCTCATCAGGAGTTCGGCCCCTGATAAGAACCTCATGGTGTAACCGACAATTTCTAACTTGCGGTTAAGCGCAAAGTCGATCGGGGTAACCACGTTCGGAGGTAGATTTTTTGGGAACAGTCTCAGTTTTTGCTGATGAGCCCTGATCCTTTCTTCTGCTCCCCTTTGTTCGCGGGGAAGACCTTCGTAATCGGGGTGGTCAGGCGGCTTGAAGAGTTTGAGCGCGAGACCGCCGCCAATATTGTAGATATCAGCTTCCCCGCCCTTGCCAATGGCGTTCGACGGTGAGACGGTAACTCGGCGACCGCCGATCGTGACTTGAGTCATTCACCCTCCCTTCTCGCGACCAAACGCCCGATGACAAAAGTGGTGTCGTCCGGAAGATGACCTTTTTCTTTATCAACCTCCTGCCTTTCCCAGTCGATTAGAGCCGATTCGCGGTTAATTAGATTCAGAGCTCTTTGGAGCGTTTGGGGATTTGTGAAGAATTTATCTTCACCCCAGAACTGACTGATGGGTCCAACGAATTCTTCTTTGCCTGGAATAAATTCGTCTCCAGCCGCAATGAGCGCCATAACCCCATCGGTGCCAACTAGAAATGAATCTAGGTTTTCAGTTGGAAGTGATCGGTGAACTCTAAAGTGAAAAGCGTTTGGTTCGATATGGGCATCCGATCCGACAATCTCGTAACCGAGATACGGTGGGGCATTATTCTCGAACGGCCCGATTTGAATCATCTCTCCATTTACGAAAATAACGCCATCTCCGATTGAGAAGAAATAACTTTCAACTGGAGTGATAAGAGCGCCAACAAGCGTGAACAAAAAATAATCATTCACGCTTTTTGAAAGGCTTGGCCCCATTTGGTTACAGAGGACGCGGATGTTTGAAACAACATCCAGGCGAACTCTTTCCCAGATTGGGATCGGCCGAGGCATGGTGACGATTTCTTCCTCCTTGCGGCCCGAGAAAAATCGGAACGCCTGTTCGAGAAGAAGGTTACCAACCAGTTCCACGGCTATATGAGCGCCAACTTCACTGTAACGACTACTTCCACAGCCATCGGAGACGAGCGCAACCGCATAGCCACCTCTTTGTTGAAAAAAGTAGGCGTCTTGGTTATTGCGACCATCGCGGCGGTGGTCTTTGCCTATCACGCTTCCACCGGACATTTCCAGGTCGTATGGCCTAATTACACTCATCACGCTCCCTCCCTATGCAGACAAACGGTTTTTTAGAAGTTCCATTTTGAGTTATCAAAGGTGCTCGAGCTGGCTTTTAATATAGGAAAAGCAAAGGGCCAGTCGTGCCCACATTTTATACAAAAAATACGACTTTGTCAAATAAAAAAGCCGCCAAATTTACTCGAAATGGCGGCTCTATTTTTGCTCGGGTTCAGACTGAAATTCCTCCTTGGTTCGCTTACGATTGTACCCCCGCTTTCCTTTTTTAGTGCTGTGGGGCTTACCCTTTTGTCTCGGTAGAGGTATCCGGCCAAGCCTGCGCTTGACTCGTTTCTTTTTGCTTTCTTTTTTCAAAGTAACCTCCTTTCTGCTAGAAACTTTATAACTGACAAATGAGATTAAGTCAACGATCTAATAAAAATCTCTTTTAGCTTCTCGGGATTGCCTCGGCCGCGAAGTTCGGCCATGGCTTTACCAATTAAAAATTGCAAACTAGCGGTTTTGCCTTTTTTGTAGTCCCCCACCGCGGCAGGATTGGCTTCAATAATTTTTTTGATGACATCTTCAAGCTCGGCTTCGTCAGAAATACTTTCAAGGTTTTCGGATTTGATAATTTCTTCCGGGTCGGCACCAGTTTCAAACATTTTTCTCAAAATGTCTTTGGCCTGACGACTCCCAATCCTGCCTGAATCAATCAAGAAGCTCAAATGGGCCAGGTGTTCGGGTTTAATCTTCAAATCCTTAAAACTTGTTCCGAACTCCTTAATGAGACCGACCAAGTCGCTCGTGAGATAATTGAACAGAGTTTGGTGACTGGAATTGTCGTCGATCGCTTTTATTTCGGAAACAGACTCTTCAAAAAATTCCGCTAGATCCTGGTCTATGATCAACGATTCGAGTTTGTCCCCATCGAGGTTGTACTCTTTTTTAAAACGCTCACGCTTGTTTTTTGGTAATTCTATTAGGGAAACCTTGATAGCTTCGAGATCAAGGCTGGCAGTTTCAAAGGGGGGTAAGTCTGGTTCCGGGAAATAGCGGTAGTCGTGGGCCTCCTCCTTGGATCGTTGACCTACGGTTATATGTTTCAAGTCGTCCCAGCCCCGAGTTTCGTGTTTAACCTTTCCAGTCTTCATAACTTCAGCTTGTCTTTTTACTTCGTATTCGATGGAACCTGCGACCGCGCCAAAGGAATTTAGATTTTTGATTTCTACCTTCGTACCCTGCTTCCAATTACCTTTAGACCATTTACCCAAACTAATATTGACCTCAACGCGCATTTGGCCTCTTTCCATATCCGCGGTAGAAACACCGAGGTAGCGCAAAATCAATTGGAGTTCTCTTGCAAAGCCCACTGCTTCTTCGGCAGATTTAATATCGGGTTCGGTCACTAGTTCCATGAGCGGAACCCCAGCGCGATTGTAATCCACTAGACTTGAATCGTGGATCTTGGATCTTGGATCACTCCTTCCTAATTCATGTTTTACGATTTGTGATTCATGGAGTAGACGGCCAGTATCCTCCTCTAAGTGAACACGTCTCAATTTGACGCCATTCAAAGACCCACCGACAACTAAGGGCTCGTCATACTGGGAGATTTGATAGCCCTTTGGAAGGTCCGGGTAAAAATAGTTTTTACGATCGAATTTAGTGAGCTTGTTTATTTCGCCACCCAAAGCCATACCGACTTTAATCACAGCTTCGACAGCTTTTTTGTTAATAGTTGGGAGAGTGCCGGGATGACCCAAGCAAACCGGGCAGACATTCGTGTTGGGGTTTTTTTCCTCGGGATTATTCGGAGAGTCGCAAAACATCTTAGTCTCGGTTTTCAACTCAACGTGAATTTCTAGACCGATGGTTGGTATGTAATTAGGCATACTTAATTTAAAGTGTAGATCTCAAAATGAAAAATGACAATATAAAGTTTAAAATTTTTAATAAGGTTGCGGAATACTGATTCTTACGAAAATACGGAGCAACCTCCATTGGTATATACGTACTTTTCTGTATTCTACAGCTAAAAAATAGATTTAATTTTTTCAAGAATTTCTTGGTGGATGGCTTCAATTGAGCGTTCGCCATTTATTATGTGGACATTAGAAAATATTGGAGCAATTTTTTTATAATTTTCCATTACTTTTCCTAGTTTTTCCTTGGTTTCAAAAAACTGAACAGGAAGTCCACGAGAGATAATTCTTTCGACACAAACTTCTGGCGAGACATCGAGAATAAGGGTCTTATCGGGAACTGGAAAATTTTTATTGACTCCGATCAACCATTCTAAATCGCAGTTTAAAGAGCCGAAGGCTAAACTCGAAAAAAAATAGCGGTCGGATATAACAATTTTGCCGTCTTTAAGGCTCGGAAGGATCAGTTTTTCAAGGTGCTCTCTCCGATCGTCTACAAAAAGTTGCTGAAATTCTTCTGGGGTGGCGGTTATTCTGTGATTAAGGATATCTGAAATTTTTTTACTCGCTTCGCTCTCTTTAGTTGGTTGTTTAGTTAGAACAACTTGATAATTTTTGTTTTCGAGATATTTTTTTAAGAGTTCGGCTTGGGTGGTTTGACCAGAACCGTCGGGCCCTTCGAAGACGATAAATTTTCCGGAATAGGGTTGAGTCATTGGTATAGAGTCTAGAATAACAAAAATAGCCCTCCAGGGCTATTTTCAAGACAACTCAAGCAGCCTACAAGTTAGCCCACCCTATCGGAGAGAATGGACAGAGGAAGATTGGAGGAGTAAGAAGTGGTTCCCTGGGTATGTAGGGATCTTCGGGCTGGTTTTCGTAATTTATATAATCTGAATTAGTAAGACAGCTATTGTTAAAAAGTAAAATGCCAACCACTAAAAGATAGATAGAAAAAACAATTGTCAGAAACAGAAAGATTTGATAAAAATTTCCTTTGTCAAATTTAACCTTTCCCATCCAAGTTAAGGAAATAAATACACCCAAGAAGATTAAATAAAGAATGAACTTAGAGGTGGCCTCTATTTCAAAACTTAAAAACTCTCCGCCATACCAAAGTAACAATACGAACAGCACGAAAACAGAGGAAAACTTCAGGAACTTCATATCTCTCAATATAACAAAAATAGCCCTGGAGGGCTATTTTGAAAAAAGATAAATTCTGGATTAACCGACTACATCGATACCCATCGAGCGGGCTGTGCCTTCGATAATTTTTGAGGCGCCTTCAATTGTATGGGCATTCAAGTCTTTCATCTTTTTTTCGGCGATCTCCATAATTTGAGCTTTGGTGACTTTGCCGGCTTTTACCTTGGGGGCGGTGCCAGAACCTTTTTCGATGCCAGCGGCTTTGCGAAGCATATCGGAAGCCGGAGAGGTTTTAAGAATAAACGAAAAACTCCGGTCTTCGAAGATGGTGATTTCGGCTGGAACTATACTGCCAATCATATCTTTGGTGGCCTCGTTAAACTGCTTGCAAAAATCCTGGATATTAATACCGTGGGGACCCAAAGCTGTCCCAACTGGGGGAGCGGGATTGGCCTTACCGGCTGCGAGCTGAAGCTTGAGAACTGTCTTTATTTTCTTTGCCATTTAAATTAAGAATGAATTTTGGTTTTTCCGCCGAAGGCGGATCCGCTTTCGGCGGAGATTTTTTTAGCCATAGTTAAAATGGAATATCTTCGGGTTTTATATCATCTTTGATTTCTCCATCGATGTCAATCGTGGGGATCTCCTCAATCGGTGGTTCGTCTTTATGGGAGTTTTCGGCGGGAGTGACCGGGTTTGACCCTGATTGCCTCTGAGCCCCACCGCCCTGGCTAGCCCGGGGACCAAGCTGAAATCGTTCACAGATGATTTCGGTGGTTTTTCTTTGAGCTCCCTGCTTGTCATTCCAACTCCTTGTTCGCAATCTTCCTTCGATCATAACCAGGGCGCCTTTGGCCATGAACTGGCTAGCGATCTCGGCCTGCTTCCCCCAAACAACCACGTTGTGAAACTCAACCTCTTCTTGGCGCGCGCCATTTTTGTCATTCCAAACACGATTAGTGGCGACGCTAAAACTCGCGACAGACTGACCACTCGGTGTGGTTCTGAGCTGGGGTTCGGCGGTAAGACGACCAGCAAGGATGACTTTATTGAGATTCATCCCGCTTAGAAACAGATCGCGATCTGGGCGAATCTGTAAATTATTTTGTTAGATCGACTATTCATTTGATTAAAAAGTGGTTTATTTATAAAGCGATCGCGGTTTCTAACGGGATTCATAGATTTCTTTACTAATTACGAATTAAGTACAAATATACTCATAGAGAATAGCAGTTTTTTATCTATTCGTATATTCGCAAAATATTAGTACTTTGTAACTTACCGGAGAATTTCTTCAATTTTCTTCTCGATAGCTTCGTTCGAGAGGGGTATGGATACCTTACTCACCTCTTGAATGGGCCTAGGTGATAATGGTTTTAATCTTGGTTTTAGGGTTGGGGTGCTTTTAGCTTTCGAAAATGCGGGGGTGATAATTAGAAACCTCATAACCTCGTTTGAGGTTTTTAGGTTTCGATCTAGAGTTGGGAGTTCTTCGGGTGCCATCTCGAAATGGAAATAGCCAAAATTAGCGTTTGTCTCCTTGTTGATCTTGTAGGCTAAGGCGAGATTCCTAGTTGAGCTTTCAAACGAGATTGCGCCTCCATGCTGGCGAATTAAAGAAGCGATTTTTTGGGCGCTAACTTCATCTTTAACCAAGAAGGATATTTCGTATGATTTCTTGTCGCTAGGTTCTTTTTCCATCTTTTTTTGCTGTTATCGTAAGTTAGACAATTTTTGGGGGTCAGTCAAGTTTTTACTCCTACGCAACTGACTCGGCCTCTTGAGGCATCGCCTCGCCAGACTCTTCTGGGGTAAGAGAAGCGCTTTCCCCTCTCACTCCTTGAGTTGGAATAAGTCGGCCGATAATCACGTTTTCTTTCAGGCCGCGGAGTTGGTCGGTTCGATTTTCGATAGCAGCTCTCACGAGAACCCTGGCAGTATCCTGGAAAGAAGCGGCGGAGAGGAAACTTTCGGTCGAAAGGGCCACCTGGGTAATACCCATAAGCAGTTGTTCCGCCTTAGCCGGGGCGCGACCTTGTTTTTTTAGTTCCCGATTAACCTCCAAAAACTTCGGCTTTTCGACAATTTCACCACTCACGAGATCGGTGGAATCGCCGGAATCCTTTATTTTTACCCTTGAAAACATCTGACGAACAATGATTTCGATGTGTTTATTGTTAATAGCGGCGCCCTCGGAAAAATAGATTTTCTGAACCTCGTTGATGACATATTTTTCAACGTCTTCCTTTCCTTTGAGCTCAAGTAATTCTTTAATATCAAGGTTGCCTTCAGAAAGCTGGTCACCGGCTTTCACGACATCTCCGCTTTTTACCGAGAACATAGTGGAAGAAGGAACTGAATACTCGATAACTTTGGGCGTTTTGGGAGGTTTTTTACCGGCTTTCGCTTTTTCTGTTTTCAGATGGAGGACTCTAATATTGCCCCTTTCCTCAATTTTATCGACAATACCATCTACGGTGGCCACGACGGCTCTTCCTTTTGGCGGGCGGGCCTCAAAAATTTCTTCGACTCGGGGTAAACCGTGAGTGATGTCGGCGCCAGCCATACCTCCGGTATGGAAAGTTCTCATGGTGAGCTGGGTACCCGGCTCACCGATGGCTTGGGCAGCGATGACTCCAGCCGCTTCACCGATTTTAGACGGCTTGTTATCACCAAGACTCAAACCATAACACTTACTGCAAACTCCATAGAGGGTCTTACAGGTGATCGGAGATCTAACTTTGATAGATTCGACATTGGCTTTGTCAATAACGGGAACGAGTGGTTTTGTAATAACATCGCCAGCTCTCAAAATAATCTTACGGTCGGATCGAACGTCTTCTAAAACAGTGCGGGAGAAGAGCCGGCTGCCGAAGTTTTGGCCGACTTCCTTGCCAGACGATCTGGATACCTCGATTCCCTCCTTGGTGCCACAGTCTTCTTCGCGAACAAAAAGATCCTGGGCAACATCAACTAGGCGTCGAGTAAGATAACCGGCTTGGGCGGTTTTGAGGGCGGTGTCGGTGGTGCCTTTTCTAGCACCGTGAGTGGAAATAAAGTATTCAAGAACACTTAATCCCTCTTTAAGAGAGGACTTGATTGGCAGCTCGATGGTTTCACCTTGAGAGTTTTGCACCAACCCTTTCATACCAGTCATCTGGATGGGTTGGACCCAGGAACCACGAGATCCCGAATCGATGATCTGATAGATAGAATTGTTTTTAGGTAAAACGTTCAAGACGAGGACGGCTATTTCCTTCTTGGCTTTTTCCCAAATACTAATAACTCTTGATCTGCGCTCGGAGGCAGTTAGTAAACCGGCACGAAATTGATCATGGACATTTTCAACTTCAGCTTCGGCTTTTCTTAGGATGCTGGGTTTTTCTTTGGGAATAATTAAGTCCGAGATAGCCCAGGTGATTCCGGATAGGGTGGCAAAATTGAAACCAAGAGATTTGATCTTATCCAAGACGTCACTGGTTTTTTCGAAACCCTGGCTTTCAGCGAAATCTTCAAGTAGCTTTGAGAGCTCCTTCTTGTTGAGCGTTCGGTTAATGAATTCATAGCCCTCACCAAAAGCTTGGTTGAAGATTATACGACCGACAGAAGTTTGGAGGCCGCTCACCGGAGAACCAATTGAAATCAACTGCCTTAAGCCAATGACATCTTGATCGTAAGCAATTAAGGCTTCTTTCGAATCAACGAAACTCTTCACGGCCTTTTCGCTCGCAGAATCTAACTGGGTTAGGTAGTAAATACCCAAAATTATATCCTGAGTAGGCATGGCGATAAGGTCACCGGTGGCGGGTTTTAGAAGGTTGTGGCTCGAGAGCATAAGTTCGTGAGACTCTCTTTGAGCCTCTTCCGAGAGCGGCAAATGGACAGCCATCTGATCCCCGTCAAAGTCAGCGTTAAAAGCCGTACAGACAAGCGGAGGAATTTGGATGGCAAGGCCTTCGACAAGCAGGGGTTTGAAGGCCTGGACACTCAAGCGGTGGAGAGTCGGGGCGCGATTTAAGAGGACGACGCGATCTCGAATAACTTCTTCAAGAATTGCCCAAACTTCATCGGTGGTTTGTTCAATGACTCGATTGGCGCTTCTGATGTTGTTGGCTAAGCCCCTCTTTATTACTTCGCTGATTACGAAGGGGCGGAAAAGTTCTAGCGCCATTCGCTTCGGCAGGCCACACTCGTTCATTTTGAGCTTAGGTCCGACAACGATCACGGATCTCCCCGAGTAATCAACGCGCTTGCCCAAAAGATTTTGCCGGAAACGACCCTGCTTTCCCTTTAACATATCGGCTAAGGACCGAAGTGGGCGACGCTGGGTGGATAACTGTTGGGTGCCAAAACGAGCCGAATTATCAATCAGAGCATCGACTGCTTCTTGGAGCATTCTCTTCTCATTCTTCACGATCACGTCGGGGGCCTTTATCTCTAATAGTTTTTTTAGACGATTGTTTCGATTGATTACTCGACGGTATAGGTCGTTTAGGTCGGAGGTGGCGTAACGGCCGCCATCTAAAGCGACCATCGGCCGAAGATCGGGTGGGAGAATGGGCAGGACATCGATGATCATCGACTCGGGACGACTGTTCGATTTGATCATAGACTTAAACATCTTGAGCCGTCTCAATTGTTTTATGTCAATGACTCCCTTCTTTGATTCCGCGATGTGTTTTTCGATTTGCTGGACTTGTTTTCTGAGGTCAAGTTTTTCCAGGATTTCCTTGACGGCTTCCGCTCCACTTGAAGCCTTGAAGACGTTGCCGAAACGCCTGGCTAGGCTGAAATATTCTAATTCGCTTAAGATGACGCCGGGTTTTAAGTCGTTTAGAAATTGTTTTGTATGTGAGGCGGAGGTGGTTAGTTCTTTTTTTATTTCGGCATCTTTATCACTAAGCAACTTAAGCTTTCCTTTGAATTCCCTGTCGAGATCGCCCACGGCTTGCTTCCGATTAGCGTCATCAACCTCGGTAACGATATAGGCAGCATAATAAATCACCCTTTCTAATTTAATCGAAGAGGTGTCGAGGACCAGACTTAGTCTAGAGGGAACGCTCTTTAGAAACCAAATGTGACTAACTGGGGCGGCTAGTTTGATGTGTCCCATCCTCTCTCTTCGTACGATGGCCCTTGTAACTTCAACGCCGCATTTGTCACAGACGACATTTTTATAGCGAATGCGTCTATATTTTCCACAGTAACATTCGAAGTCTTTGGTTGGTCCGAAAATACGTTCGGAGAAAAGTCCGTCCTTCTCGGGTCTTTGAGTTCGATAATTGATTGTTTCTGGCTTGATAACTTCGCCATGGGACCACTTTAAGATCTCATCGGAGGAAGCAACACTTATTTTTAGGGATTTAAAATCATCGCGGCGGTCAGACTCCGAGTTGTAAACTGGCTCTATGTTAAGACAGAGGGCTTTAAGTTCGCTCAAGAGTACGTTGAAGGAAGCTGGGATGTTGGGTTTTTTTATTTTTTCACCTCGAATAATCGACTCGTAAGCAGAAGACCTTCCTAAAATATCGTCGGATTTAATGGTCAGCATTTCCTGAAGGACATGCCTCGCGCCGTAACCTTCGAGAGCCCAGACCTCCATTTCTCCAAAGCGTTGGCCGCCAAACTGAGCCTTGCCACCTAGGGGTTGTTGAGTGATGAGGGAGTAGGGACCAATGGAGCGAACGTGCACCTTGTCTTCAACTAGGTGGTTTAGTTTGAGCATATAGATCTGACCGACCATAACTGGCCGATCAAAGGGGCGACCAGTGCGACCGTCAAAAAGTTTTACTTTTCCGTCTTCAGGAAGGCCAGCTTTTTTTAGCTCGCCCCGAATATCTTCTTCACTAGCCGAATCGAGACCAGGAGTGACAGCTCGATAGCCAAGCTTTTCTGCCGCCCAGCCAAGGTGAGTTTCAAGAATTTGTCCCAGGTTCATGCGGGAGGCAACACCTAATGGATTTAAAATGATGTCGACTGGCGTGCCATCTTCAAGGTAGGGCATGTCTTCGACAGGCCGCACCTGCGAGATGACACCTTTGTTACCGTGGCGGCCAGCAAGCTTATCTCCAGCTTGAATTTTTCTTAACTGGGCAACCTCAATTTGAATTCTTTTGATAATGCCTGGCTCAAGCTTGTCGCCTTCTTCGCGGTTAAATATTTTTACGCCAACGATTCTGCCACGCTTACCGTGTGGCAATGTGAGAGAAGTGTCTTTGACGTCACGGGCCTTTTCGCCAAAAATAGCGCGAAGAAGTCTTTCTTCGGAACTTAATTCAGCCTCGCCCTTCGGAGAAATTTTTCCAACCAAAATATCGCCGGCTTTAACTTCGGCGCCAATGCGAATAATTCCTTCTTCGTCTAAGTTTTTTAATTTTTCTTCGGAGACGTTCGGAATATCTGGAGTGGTAACTTCTGGACCAAGCTTGGTGTCTCTCACATCGCAATAATAATCTTCAATATGAATAGAGGTGAAAAGATCGTCCCGAACAACTCTTTCGGAAATGATAATGGCATCCTCAAAATTTGCCCCTTCCCAGGAGACGAAAGAAACAAGAAGGTTCTGCCCTAAAGCTAGAACGCCGTTGTCGATTGACGGTCCATCGGCCAGGACATCCCCTTTTTTGAAATTTTGACCAACCTCGACAATGGGTTTTTGAGAAACGGAGGTGAATTGATTTGACCGCTTAAATTTTTCAAGGGTGTAAACTTTGGCATCCTTAGTATATTTAACCTTGATGTGTTGGGCATCAATTTCTAAAACTGTGCCGTTATCCTCGGCCTTAATAAGATAGCCGGAGTCGCCGGCAGCTTTTTCCTCCTGGCCGGTACCAACATAGGGAGCTTGGGGTTTCACCGAGGAAACTGCCTGGCGTTGCATGTTCGAACCCATAAGAGCGCGGTTGGCGTCATCGTGCTGCAAAAATGGAATTAAGGAAGTGGCGACACTGATAAACTGGTGGGGAGCCACGTCTATTAGATCAACCTCCTGGGGCGAACAGATACTTGGGTCTCCTTTGATCCTGGCTTCAACGGCGTTAGAGATAAATCGGTTGTTCTCGTCGCGATGATTACCGGCGTGAGCGATCTTGTACTTTTCCTCATCGGTGGCATCAGTCCAAATAATTTCTTTTGTAACAACGCCGTCCTTTACTTTGGCGTAGGGTGTTTCAAGGAAACCAAATTCATTGATACGGGCAAAGCTAGCTAGATAGTTAATCAACCCAATATTCCCTCCTTCGGGAGTTTGAATCGGGCAAATTCTTCCGTAGTGCGAGGGGTGGATGTCCCGAACCTCAAAACTGGCCCTCTCCCTCGTGAGCCCGCCGGGGCCCAAAGCCGAGAGGCGTCGCTTGTGTTCAAGCTCAGCCAGTGGATTGATCTGGTCCATAAACTGTGAAAGCTGGGAGGAGGCAAAAAATTCTTTGACGACGGCGGTAACGGGGCGGAAGTTGATGAGTCCTCCTGGGGTAATAGTCTCCTTATCTAGGATAGACATCCGATCTTGAACGATCCTTCTTAGTCTCGCAAATCCAATCCTTAGTCGACCCTGGAGAAGTTCGCCGACGGTTTTCAGGCGACGGTTGCCGAGGTGGTCAATATCATCCGGTTCAGCGCCGGAGGTGTTATTTAACACTATGATTTCTCTCACGATAGCGACGAGGTCGCTTAATTCAAGAAGTCTGATCGTGTTTTTCCGATCTAGATTTAAACGTTGATTCATCTTAAAACGTCCAACCTCGGAGATGTCGTAACGATCGAATCTTTTGAACATTGAGTCGATCAGACTCTTCGCGGTTTCGGGAGTAGCGGGATCGCTGGGACGCAATCGGCGATAGATTTCAACATACGATTCGGCGACATCCTTAGCTCCATCCTTTTTTAGAGTGGAGGTAATGTATTTAGTCGTTCCAGTATCAACATCTTTGAAGGACGATTGAATCATCTCCTCGCTAGCGCCAAAAATCCTAAGGAGGTCAGTGACAGGAACCTTACGGTGACGGTCAATTTTGACGCCGATAGTCCCGTCAATATCGGTTTCGAACTCCAGCCAAGCGCCTCGGTTAGGAATAATCTTGGCACCAAATAAATTTCTCCCCCGCCATGGAACGGATGTAAAATAAACACCAGCCGAGCGAATCAACTGGGAGACGACGACACGTTCGACGCCGTTAATAATAAAAGTTCCCCGATCCGTCATAGTGGGGAAATCGCCAAAATAAACTTCTTGGATTTGATCGTGGCCAGTTTTTTTATTTTTCAGCCTAAGCTTTACGCGAAGGGCGGCTTCGTAGGTTGAATCCTTATATAATGTTTTGGCTTCGTCATACTTGGGTTCGTCGAAATGACAGTCTTCAAAATAAAGTTCAAATTCTTTGCCGGTGTGATCAGAAATCGGAGAAACTTCTTCAAAAATCTCCTTGAGCCCTTTGTTTAAAAATCTCTTATAAGAGGCAAGTTGAATCTCGTTCAGGTTTGAAATCTCAACCAGCGGTTTGAACTTGCCAAAATTTTTAGTTGGGAGGACCTTGTTCATCTTGAGGTTTGGATAAGATTTTTTATGAAAACCGTTTGGGAGCGTAACAAAAAAATTGGCAGAAGATTCTTCGACTCCGCCTCTCTCTCCGCTAATTCCTATTGTTCTAGCTTAGCGATCAAGACTTTAAAAAGGTTGATATGTTGCGATTGTGCTCCTCTAGGTTTTCAGAGAAAACTGTTCTCCGACTTAGGGGATCACTAAGGTAGAACCAATATGGGGAATCTTGAGGTTCCACCGCGGCCGAAACGGCAGAAAAACCAGGACTCGCAATGGGCCCTGGCGGCCAACCTTTATATAGATAGGTATTATAGGTCGAGTCAATTTTCATGTCAAGAGGGGTCAGCGGGTAGCAACTGGCCCACTTTTCGGCAGACCTTACCCTCTTCGCGTAGCAAATTGTAGCGTCTACCTGGAGTGGCATTCCGACTTTAACTCTCTTTTTTAAGACCCCGGCGGCAATTTTTTGTTCCCCTGGATCAGGAATCTCTTCTTGGATCAGTGAGGCTAGGATAAGGTTCTCTTCCTGATTTTTGGGATCATTTCCTAAAATCGATCCAACTTTTTTGTCGAAATTGTCGATAAAAATATCTACGATCTCTTCGGTTTTGGTGTTGGTCAAAAACTTATAGGTGTCGGGAAACAGTCGGCCTTCAATTTTTTTGTCTTTAGAGAGTCGAATGAGTGCGCCAGGGCTGATAACGGAGGCTTCACTTAAAATTTTATCAACCTCATAAATCGTCAAACCTTCGGGGATAGTGACAGTAATACTACCGCTACCAGCTTTTACGAATTTACTAATTATGGCCGCGGTGCTTAGGTGGGGGCTTAAATCAAACTGACCGGGTTGAATTTTTTTACTGGAGCCGGTCGCGAGACCGAGAATTTTAAAAACAAGCGGAGAGCGGATGAGTTTACTGGCCCCAAGTCTTTCGGCGACACTATCGAGGCTTTCGCCTTTTGAGACATAAAACTCCTCGTAGTTGGCTTTATTTGAAACGGGACTGGCCTCGAGACTAAAAAAAATGGCGACCAAAATGATCGGCATAAATACGAAAAGATAGACTATTTTTTTGTTAATTTTTTCTACCAATAGCATTGATGATAGACAACAAGAAAAAACTTGTCAAAAGACTAGAGCCGCCATAACTTAAAAATGGAAAAGTGACCCCGACGACTGGGGAAATTCCGGTATTAGATCCGACGTTTAAAAAAAACTGCCAACTAAAGGAAAGGACCGCGCCTAGGCAAATAAACTTTTCGAAGTTTTTGTCGGTGTTCGCCGCAATTTTTATAATTTGGTGAATCAAAAATAGGAAGGCGGAAATGCCGAGTATGCCACCCAAGAGTCCCCACTCTTCGATGAGGGCGGAAATAATAAAATCAGTTGCCGGTTCAGTTAAAAACTTGAGTTGGGTTTGGGTGCCCTGGCCGTAGCCTTTGCCAAAAAAGCCCGATGAGCCGATAGCGATTTTAGCTTGATTAGCGCTATAGTTAATACCCAGAACATTCTTTTCAGGGTAGAACATGCCGAAAATTCTGTCTTTTTGATAATCATCTAAATAGAACTGCCACATGAAAATGCCGACCACAAGAAAGACTAGGCAGGCGACAAGGACCCTTTTCCAGGGTAAACCGCTTAAAAGCAAAAACCCTAACCAGATCACAAAGAGAACCGAAGCCGAACCGAGGTCCGGCTGGAGAGCGACAAGTCCAGCCGGAATTGCAAAGTAGCCAAAGGAAGTGAGGATGTTGCTCCACCTAGCAACGCTTAGGTGCTTGCGACTAAAGTATCTGGCAAAAAATAAAATTAAACTCACCTTAGCGAGTTCGACGGGTTGAAAGTTAAACTGACCAAAAACCAGCCAGCTCTTGGTTTGGTTAATAAGCGGTCCACTAAAATAGACCACTACTAAGAGAAGAATGCTTACCGCGTAGAGGATGTTAATGGCCCAGCGGTAGTAAAAAATAGAACGCCAGTCCACAAAATACAAAGTGATAACTGCTACCAAACCAAGAGAGGCCCAGGATAATTGAAGGAAAAAGAGTTCCGGAGAAATACTCCCGAGGACTACCAGGCTTGAAGCGACTAGGAAACCAACCGGAATGAAGAGACCTAGCATAGGATTTTGACAGTTAACGTTTCGAGTAGATTAAAATTTCGGTCGCGCCAAGATCAACATTGTCGATCAGGGGATGGATAATCGAGAAATTCCTAGTTTCGTCTGGCTTAAAGTTGGTGATGACGGTTCTTGAAACCCCCACTTTGACGCGGGCTGGGTTTTTAAAAACGGCGATAACCTCGACTTCGGCGAAAACCTGGGATTCCTCGCTTACAATGTTCCCTTCGGTGACAATGTTTCTATCCAAAAACGATGTTTTTTTGTTCTGGAGCTTAAAGTTTGGGCGGGGAAAATTTCCATCTTGAGTCCAGAGCGATGTAGCAGGAATGAACTCGACTCTTTCGATCTTGCTTAAATCAACTTCTATATTGGGAGCAATGATGGTTTTGATTTCACCGGAATAAAGAAACGACTCACCGGTGATGATTTTCAGAGGAGTCTTGCTCTCGCCAAAAACCCTGAACTCGAAAGAAAAGTTTTTGGTGGCAAGGTGGCCGTTGGGATTTTGAATCTCGGCAATTAAACTCACGTGCTTGCCATCAACTCTTAGGAAACTGGGGTCCCTAACTAGCTCGATTGGTCTGAAGTCTACTGGAAAGCAGAAGTTTCCGCAGACACCTCCACAGTCGATCCCCTCCTCGTTTTGATTCTTTTTCTTGTCAAAACAGGAGGCCTCGGGTTTTAGATATGAAAAGTAGATCCAGGCTAAGAAAAATATTATAAGGAGCAGGAAGGTACCCCCATAAATTACCTGCTTTTTGAATCTTTGCATGATGTTTCAATCATTATAGAGGACAATTTGGGCTTTGAAAAATAAAACCCCTCGGGCGTTTCGCCGGAGGGGTTTTAAGTTAAGCTTAAACCTATTGACTACTTGAGGTCGAGCTCCCAGCTGGCTCGCCCAGGGCTGATTTTAGATCAGCTTTGGCTTTTTCGAGGGTGGCTTTAAAGTCAGAGTGGGCTTTTTCGATAGCAGTCTTCTTCGTTTCTTTCAGGCTCTCGATCTTTGTTTTCATCTCTTCGTTCGCTTTCCTGGCGGTCTTAAAAGCGTCTTGGGCGGCCTTCATGGCGGCAGAGAAATTGGATCGAATGGTTTTCACATCAACTCCGGCGACACAATCGGTCTTAGCCTTATCAGCGGCTGTTTTGAAGGCGGCAGCTTGATCGGTGAAAGCTTTGTCGATTGCAGCTTTTTTAGCTTCTAATTCGGACTTAACACCATCTCGGAAGGTTTTTACCGCCGCATCAACAGCGTCACGCCTAGTTTTAATGGCGGCCAAAGTGGCCTCCTTAAACTTTGTGACGGCGGCTTTTTGGGCATCTGTAGAGGCTCTAGCTTCTAGCTTAGAGAAATGCTCCTCCAGGTTTGAGTCACGGTTTGTTCGCCTATTAGTTCTTTCGGAAAGGAACTTTTCCCATCGCTCTTCAAGTTTATCTTTCCTTTCGCCCCGACGTGACGTAAATTCACCCTTCCGCCCGTCGCCATTTTGACCGATTTTTAAGATTTTTGCGTCGAGCTCGGAGCAAATATTACCTCTTTTATTTTCGCCACGGACAGGAGTTGAGGTTTGCGCAAACGCTCCAACTGGTACTGCCAACGCAAGAATTATTTGCGCACCAAGTAAAGCGAGAATAATTTTTTTCATTTTGGTTAGAGACCTGATGCGTCAAAAGATCGATCAAAACCATCGAGTTCGGCGCTACCGCTATCAAAGAGACTGGGGTCAGTAACGTCGGGAGTTGTATCGTCGCCAGCAACAGAGTTCAGAATTGCGGCTAAAACATCATCGGTGTTTCCGGTCGCGGGAACGTTTGGCTCGTTCTTGACTCCTCCTTCTTTCGCTGTCATGGCGTCTTCTCGACTGCCGTCGTCTCCCGCTCTAAGCAAGAAGAACCCGCCGGCAACGATTACCACAACCACAACTAGCCAAATAATTACTTTATTCATAATATTTTGATCAAATTTTACGACCTTTCGGAAGTTCCATTATAGCATATAGCAAATTTACAAAAATTTAGCAGGTAAATAAAAAGGCGGCATTTTGATGCCGCCTATAAGGTAAAATTCATACTGGAACTTCAACCGCTTGCACATTGAAGCGGAGAATTTCCTCTTCTGATATTTTGAAAACTTCGGCAGGTGTAAGCCGGCTACCGTTTTTCCTACCACTACCGCCAATGGTCGTACCTCCGCCCCAGGGATCTAGTGGGTTGTCTTCTCGACAACTACATTCGGCGAGAATTGCTTGAACCGGAAAGGGTATGAGCTCGGAGACCCGACAAACACTGTAGCTCCACCTACCATCATTTCTATGCTTCGCAGAAATGAAGGCGCGAATGCCGTCGGCAAGCGCTCCTTGTCGGCCGTAGGGACCAATCTCTTCAATCATCGCCCAATCAATTCCCCGATTTAAGATTCGATAACGAGTATCGAGAATAATGGATTCGTTTTCACCGACGATGAAACGCTCGATACGATTACAAACATTCGTCACGACATCTGTAAAAGCCTCGGAACTCCTGGTTTCTAAGCCGCCATTGACTCGAAAACGTCGATAGGGTTCAAAAACCCAGGCCAGCTCGCCCAGGATGGGCATGTCGACCGAGAATGGGAACATGCCAGCGCAAGTATCAAGCCGATCAACAAGACCAACCAGTTTGTTCAACCGTGGATTTATGATCGATTCTGCGACCCAACCATGCTTCAGAAGATACCAGGTAAGACAGACGTCTTCGTCGCAATCGTTCGCGAAAATTCTGGCTTCCGGTTCGCCTTTTTTTCGGAAGAGCTTGAAAAGACCAAGCTGAATTTCGAGATGGGCCTGGGCGCAGGTAGCTCGAGTTTCAAGGCGGGAGACATTCTCGTGATGGTTTAGATTAACGGCTGGCAGACGACTGTCCAAAATGGGTCGGTCAGCCACATAACCGTCGATGGCAATAGAGTATGGCCCCCATTTTTCGACAAACTGTTGCCAGGTTAAGGGGACGTCTTGCGGCCTCATAACGAGGGTGACGGACACTCTTTCCTCCTTGTTTGTTATTCTGAATTGTTAATTAGCAATCTTTTCTGGACTGTGATTATACTATATCTTCAAAATATTTCAAGTAACGACTTTCACGATTTTTTCTTTTGCTCTCAAGCCAGAAATTATAGAAATG
>ERZ1292625.1783-Hain-H41-01um-R1-1783-length-23108-cov-7_pt1 | contig 23108 bp, 20 predicted proteins | sample MGYA00564400_ERZ1292625 | MGnify/ENA primary metagenome ERZ1292625 (study PRJEB36523, sample SAMEA6512639) | groundwater metagenome | collected 2019-01-08 | study: AquaDiva: Metagenomics assemblies of 32 groundwater samples | reverse complement strand
TTTATGAAGATAAATTAGAAGGGGTAATTGATAAGCAAATAGGGAGGAGTGCCTCTGATTTTAGAAAATGGTCTGCGGAATATGGAGCAAAAGGGGAGATGAGGGAAGCGATGACGGAGTATAACGTTCTTGCACCCATACCTCACCCCGGACTTCGTCTCGACCCTCTCCTTGCAAAGGAGAGGAAAGAAAAGAAACAAGAATTTTCTTATTTGGAAGTTAAACCGAGAACTGGTCGCACTCATCAGATTAGGGTGCATCTCAAAGCTATATCTCATCCGGTAGTTTGCGACAAACTATACTCTACCAAAGTTTGTGATCCAGAAAGTTGTTCTGGTTTTAGTCGCCTAGCTTTGCACGCTCTTTCTATCAAATTGCAATTACCAGACAATACTTTTATAACAATAGAATCGCCATTACCTATTGAATTTGAAAATGCCCAATCCTTTTTGAAAAAAGCTTAAAAAGTGGTATATTTTTGTAATGAGTGAAAAGACTAAAATAGCAGAAAAGGCCTCCGCCGCAAATGCTATGGCGGCCAAGGAAGAAGAAATACTAGAATTTTGGAAGCAAAATGAGATTTTTGAGAAGTCTTTGGAAAAAGAGAGTCCAAAGGGTAATTTCGTGTTTTATGAAGGACCGCCGACGGCAAATGGCAAACCGGGCATACACCACCTAGAGGCGCGAGCTTTTAAGGACCTTATACCTAGATATAAAACTATGCGAGGCTATCATGTTCGTCGCAAGGGTGGCTGGGACACCCATGGTTTGCCAGTAGAACTTCAGGTAGAAAAACAACTCGGTCTTAAGTCAAAAAAAGAGATAGAGAAATTTGGCATTGCCGAATTCAACAAGAAATGTAAAGAAAGCGTTTGGGAATATTTAGATGTTTGGCAGAAATTTACAGACAGAATCGGTTTTTGGATTGATCAGAAGGATCCCTACATTACTTACAAAAATGAATACATAGAATCAGTTTGGAGTATCTTGAAGAAAGTAAACGAAAAAGAACTGCTCTATAAAGATTATAAAGTGGTGCCATGGTGCCCGCGATGTGGGACGGCGCTCTCTTCCCACGAATTGGCGCAGGGGTATGAGACCGTCAAGGATCTATCTGTCTATGTAAAATTAAAAATTGTTGGTTTTCCAAACGCGTATTTTCTAGCTTGGACCACTACACCGTGGACTCTGCCTGGCAATGTGGCTTTGGCGGTAGGTAAGGGTATTGAATATGTGGAAGCTAAAGTTGGAGATGAGATATTGGTTCTGGCGAAGGAAAAATTATCAGTAATAAGCGCGGACTATGAAATTATAGCCACACACAAAGGGGGTGAGATGGTGGGGATGCAATACGAACCGCTTTATGAATTTAGTCCAAAAAATGAAAATTCTCACAAAGTTTACACGGCAGACTTTGTGACAACTGAAGATGGTACAGGCATAGTGCACACTGCGGTTATGTATGGGCAAGACGATTTCGTACTAGGTACGCAAATGAGCCTTCCGAAATTTCACACGGTAGACGATACCGGGCATTTTATAAATGGGACAGGATTTCTAGAGGGCAAGTTTGTAAAAGATGAAGAAACCGCTGTAGATATAATAAAAGATTTGGCTCACCAAAATCTTCTATTCAAAAAAGAAAAATATGAGCACACATACCCACATTGTTGGCGGTGCAAAACACCCCTTATCTACTACGCGCGAGATTCGTGGTATATCAGGATGTCAGAACTGAGAAATGAACTTGTAAAGGAAAATGAAAAGATAAATTGGGAGCCGAGCTATATCAAGGAGGGCAGGTTTGGTGAGTGGCTTCGAGAAATCAAGGATTGGGCCATCTCGCGCGAGCGTTATTGGGGTACCCCTCTACCGATTTGGCAGGATGGAAAAGGGAAGAACGTGGTTATAGGCAGTATTGATGAGCTAAAATCAAAAACCAAAAAATCGGGTAATAAATATTTTGTGATGCGGCATGGCGAGGCTGAACATAATAAATTAAATATTATAAGTAATAAACCAGACCATCCCTATCATTTGACTGAAAAAGGAATAAATCAAGCAAAAGAGGCAGGAGAAAAACTAAAGAATAAAAAAATAGATTTGATTTACTGTTCTCCTTTTTTAAGAACAAAAGAAACTGCAGAAATTATTGCAGACCAAATTGGATATGATAAAGAAAAAATTATTTACGACAATAGATTGAAAGAATTGGATTTTGGAGATTTCGACCTTAAGTCATTCGATGACTATGTAAAATATGCGGAAACCTCAATGAAGGATTTTTCTGATAAATTACCAAATGGAGAAAGTTATCAGGATGCTAAAAGTAGGAGTGGAGATTTCTTATATTCAACAGACAAACAGAATCAAAATAAAAATGTTTTAATTGTAGCGCATGGAATGTTTGTAGAACTAATGCCAGGCCTCTTGGAAGGATTTGATGCTAAAAAATCTAAATATATTGTAGACACTCTTGATCCGAAAACTGGGCATATTTTTGAATATGATTTTGTGGCACTTCCTCACAATGAAAATTACGAGCTTGATTTGCACAGGCCGTATATTGATGAACTTGAGTTGGTAGACAAAGAAGGTAATAAATTGAGAAGAGTGAATGAGGTAGTGGACGTCTGGCTTGATTCAGGAGCCATGCCTTTTGCTCAATATGGGTTAGATAGCAAAGATATACAATACCCAGCTGATTATATATCTGAAGCCATAGATCAAACTCGTGGTTGGTTTTATACTCTTCATGCCATAGGGGTGCTTATGGGCAAGGGCATGGCCTATAAAAATGTTATCTGTCTTGGTCATATCCTAGATTCAGAAGGCAAAAAAATGTCCAAGTCCGTCGGTAATATTGTGGATCCATGGGTCATGATAGATAAGTATGGTGTGGACGCACCTAGGTTCTGGATGTACTCGGTCAATCAGCCTGGAGATTCAAAAAATTTTGATGAACGTACAGTAGATGAGATAGTGAAAAAGGTTTTTAACATTCTATCAAATGTGCTCTCGTTTTATCTTTTGTATGGAGATGCAAATGTGGTGCCAAAGAGCGACAGTAAGCACGTGCTTGATAGGTGGATAATTGGGCGATTGAATGAACTGATTGCCAAAGGCACCGACTATCTTGATCGGTACAAAATATTTGAAGCAGCTCGGCTTGTCAAAGATTTTACTAACGATCTCTCTACTTGGTATATTCGCCGTTCACGAGAAAGATTTAAGTCAGAAGATTTGGAAGACAGAAACGCTGCCCTAAGTACGACCAGATTTGTGCTTAAAGAGCTTGCTAAATACATGGCCCCGTTCACTCCGTTTTTTGCAGAAGATGTCTGGCAACAAATTAAAAATGAAGATGATTTGGAAAGCGTGCATCTCTGCGCTTTCCCTGAAGTAGGAGAAGTGGATGCGGAAATTCTCAAAAATATGATGGAGACAAGAAAGATAGTTTCGCTTGCTTTGGAGAAAAGGATGTCGGCCGGTATAAAGGTGAGACAGCCGCTTCAAAAACTAAGTATTAAGGGGTATGTATTAAGGGGTAAGGAAGAATACGCAGAGTTGATAAAAGATGAGGTGAATGTAAAGGAAGTTGTTTTTGATGAAAAATTGGGAGAAGAAGTAGAACTGGATACAGAAATAACCAAAGAGCTTAAGGAAGAGGGTGATGTGCGCGAGCTTATCCGTACCATTCAAGATTTGCGTAAGCAAAAAGGCCTCACTCCAGACCAAAGTGTAACCCTTTTTGTTGATACAGATGAGCTTGGCAAAAGTTTTATCAATTCATACCAGAGAGAAATATCCAAACCAACAAATATATTGGGAATAAAGTTCGAGGCTAACAATGGAGAAGAATTGAAAATAGGCGATCTTGCATTCAAGATTTTTCTAAACCATAATTCTTGATTCATTATTCATAATTCACTTTTTTGTATCACAAACACCATACAAGAGGCATAGTATTAAGTACAAAAGCAGAGGGGGATTTGCATATGAGGGTCGGTATTTTAACGGAAGATTTCGGCTTAGTTTATGCGAGAGTAGGTGGGGTGAGGAATAATAGTTCAAAATTGCGAAGTGGCTCTCAAGAATTTGCTTATGGTGATTTCTCTCTGATTTCTGGTAAAACTGGCTGGAGACTCGTTGGGGTAAGGATCCAGACCAATTTTTTTGAGAAGCTCAAAGTTTTTAGAGAGAAGGCGAAGGTTATGGCCAGTGTGTCGCTCCTTTTGCGCAAGTTACTTTTTGGAGAAGAGAAAGATCAAAATATTTTTGAAATAGTATTGGATTTCTTTGAATTTCTGATTTCCGCCAAGCCAGAAGAGGTAGCTCCGTCTGAATGCATAACAGTGATGAAGGTTTTGAATATACTAGGATTTCTGCGTTCTGACCCAGAGTTTATTGAGCCACTTGCTCTAAATAAATTAGAACCGGCCACTCTCTCCATTATCGCTTCTCGTCGCGCTCGCATGATAAACCTCATCAACGAATCCCTCTCCGCTACGCATGTAGTATAATGTTATAATATAAAATATATGGAAGAGATAGATAAAAATAAGTTGGATAGGCTGGAACATAAACTTTATGCAAGAAAATCTCCACAAAATTCTTTTGATAAAAGGGGCGAGTTTGACGAAGAGGTTTTTGATAACAACACATCTAGTGTAGGCCTAGAGTGGAAAGATGAGAAGGAAGGGGGGTTTGATAATTTGGCTTCTAGAATGGCAAAAATAACTCAAAGCAAGAGTAATTTTATAAAAAAGTTTTTTTGGGTAGCGGCATCTTTATTCGTAGTATCTCTTGTGGTGGCAGGCTTAGTGTTTTTTGGTGGAATGAATTTTATATCTTCGGAAAATGTGGATATAAAAATAGTCGGTCAATCCAGTATCGGTGGTGGACAAGAAGCCTCTTTTGATATTGTGATAATGAATCAGAACACGACTTCTCTTGAATCAGTCTCGCTTCTTGTAGAATACCCACTTGGTACAAAAGTGCCCAACAACTTGTCGGAAGATCTGGCTCGTGAGAGGTTTAATATTGAAAGTATCAAATCTGGAGAAAGCTATACCAAGACTATTTCTGGAGTCTTTTTTGGAGAAAAGGAGTCAATAAAGAAAATAAAACTTTCTTTAGAATACAGGGTGGAAAATTCTAGTGCCACTTTTTTTAAAGAAAAAGATTACGAATTTTCTATAAGTTCGGCACCTATAATAATATCCGCGACTTATTCTAAAGAAATAAACTCAAGTCAAGATTTTTCTTTTGATATTGAGATCGCATCTAATTCGAGTGACAATATTGAAAACCTTCTTCTCAAAGTAGAATATCCTTTTGGATTCATACTCAATTCTAGTTCGCCAAAACCTTTTGCTGGGGACAACATTTGGAGATTTGATTCTCTGTCTTCTGGTGATAAACGCAAAATATCAGTAAACGGCAGTATCATAGGTCAAGACAATGAAGAAAAAGTTTTTAGGATCTCTAGTGGCACAGCCAGTGAAGAAGATGACAGGTCTATCGCAGTTCTTCTCTCGGAGATTGTTGAGTCGGTACTCATAAAAAAGCCTTTTATAGGTATCAATACATCTATAGCGGGTAGCAATGGCGATTATGTCGGCAGAGGGGGATCGCAAATAGAAGGATTGATTTATCTTCAAAATAATTTGCCCGACCGACTTTTCAATACTCAAATAGAGGTGTCGTTTTCTGGGGGCGCTTTTGATGAGCTTAGTGTTTCGCCAAGGCAGGGAGGATTCTTTAGATCAATAGATGATACGATTATTTGGGAAAGTCGTTCTACCCCGGACCTTTCTGAAATAGAACCGGGAGATACTAGAGACTTCTCTTTTGCTCTAACTCCGCTCACTTACAATTCATTGCCAAAAAGCGGTAGGCCGGAAATTATAATGACTATAAAAGCTAAAGGGGAAAGAGTGCTTGAATCTGGTTCTGTGGACACAGTATCCTCTGTAGAAAGTCGCAAAATATCGCTTGTTTCTGATGTCGGTTTGTCCGCAAAAACTCTCCGCTCCCTAGGTTCCTTTGAAAATTCAGGCCCCATACCGCCACGAGCCAATAGCAAAACTACTTATACAGTTGTATGGAGCATAACCAATTCTTTCAACCAAATAGGTGGTGTAGAGGTGAGAGCTTCTCTGCCTTCTTATGTGCGCTGGACCGATCTTGCAGAGGTGGATGGTGGTGAATTTGGGTTCAATCCGACTACCGGTGAAGTGGTTTGGAGTGTCGGGTCTGTTCTGCCAAATACGGGGATCTCGTCTTCTCCGAAAGAAGCTCGATTCCAAGTAGAAATTGTGCCAAGCACTAGCCAGACCAACACCGCCCCCATAATAGTAGGCGAAGCCACTCTCATAGGTCTGGATAAATCGACGGGATCTAAAGTAAGAGCTGTGGCTCCTCCTGCCACTACCAACTTTTCTTTGGATCCAATTTATAAATCAGGAGACGATAAGGTGGTGCCGTAGAAAGTGGGTTATGGTATAAGTATTAAGTATTATGGAAAAGGACAATAATAAATTAGAAAAGATAGTTTCGCTTTGCAAGAGAAGGGGATTTGTATACCCCAGTTCCGAAATATACGGAGGCTTCTCTGGTTTCTGGCATTATGGGCATTACGGTGCGATTTTGAAAGAAAATATAAAATTTGTCTGGAAGCAGAAGTTTATATTTGAACGCTCTGATGTGTTTATGACAGACACTTCTATAATATCGAATCCGAAGGTTTTAGAATCTTCCGGGCATGTTGAAAATTTTGGTAACGAAATTTTTAAAACTATGATCGGTACTGGAGAAGAGGCGATAACTTCTTATTTGCGTCCGGAGACTGCACAAAGCATTTTTATCGATTTTAAAAACACAATAGACACGCATCACCCAACCCTACCTTTCGGTATAGCTCAAATAGGTAAAGCATTTAGAAATGAAATTTCTCCACGGGATTTCATTTTCCGTGATCGAGAGCTCGAGCAGATGGAAGTGGAATATTTCATCAGAGAGAATGATTGGGAGAAATATTTTGAGGAATGGAGGGAAAATATGAAAAATTTTGCTAAGGAAGTTGGTATTAATGATATTTTTGAACTAGAAGTTCCGACTGACGATAGAGCTCATTATTCTAAACGAACGATCGATTTCTTGTTTGACTGGCCATTTGGTAGAGGGGAATTATGGGGGCTCGCATATCGTACAGATTTTGATCTTAAAAATCACGGCCTCGATTATTTTGATGAAGAAAGTGGGACAAGATTTATTCCTCATGTCATAGAACCCTCTCTTGGGGTAGAAAGAACAATGCTAGCGGTGCTATTATCGGCTTATACCGAGGATGAAATGGATGGAGAAAAAAGAGTATTTTTAAAATTATCTCCTAACATTGCTCCGATCAAAATTGCTGTTTTTCCTCTTTTAAAAAATAAACCAGAATTGGTGAAGAAGGCTCGCGAAATTTTTAGCTTGTTGAAAAAAGAATTTAAATCAGTGGAGTTTGACGACAATGGCAATATAGGTAAGAGGTATAGGAGACAAGATGAAATAGGTACGCCGTTTTGTGTGACGGTGGATTTTGACACGATAGAGAAAGGTGAAGGAGTGACGGTAAGAGACAGAGATACAGGCGAGCAGGAGAGAGTTTTGGAAAGTGGGTTAGTAGCGTATCTACAAAATAAAATATTTGGTATATAATTATAGGCAATGGCTACCCGACTCTCTAGTGAAAAAATAATCCAGATAAGCACGGGAACTATTTTTAGGGTAGTTCTCATAATTTTGGCATTCATTGCGGTCTATATACTAAGAGATATCCTCTTGGTTGTACTTCTTGCTATTATTATCGCGTCAGCAGTAGAGCCGGGTACCAAATGGTTTCTACGTAGAAACATACCTCGTATCATTGCCGTCCTTCTCATATATTCTTTGATAGTGATAATGCTTGTCGGCACATTCTATTTTCTATTTCTACCACTTCTCAATCAATCTGCTACCTTTCTCTCTAGTTTGCCTGGGTATCTGGGAGAATTGCAGGTGTGGAACCCGCTCCAGAGCAGCGCTTGGCTGTCTGAAAACTCTACGCTAGGAGGTATATCAGCCAGCTTCTCACTCTCAGAAATAGTGGAGCAGATAGATACCACTATATCCAATATTTCCAACGGATTTTTGTCTACAGTAAGTACGATATTTGGCGGTGTCTTAAGCTTTGTATTAGTTATAGTGTTGTCTTTCTATCTCGCCACAGAATCTGATGGAGTTACCAATTTTTTGCGTACCGTTACTCCTCAAAAACATGAAGTTTATATAATAGATTTGTGGAAAAGATCTCAGAACAAAATTGGTCTTTGGATGCAGGGGCAAGTGGTCTTGGCGATCATTGTTGCTATGCTGGTTTTTCTGGGGCTCACCCTACTTCAAGTGGAGAATGCTTTGCTTCTTGCCGTGCTCGCTGGTCTTTTTGAGATCATTCCACTCTTTGGTCCGATCCTTGCTGCCATACCAGCTGTTTCTATAACCTTGATTAATGGTGGGATGACCGAAGCTTTATTGGTAGTTGGTTTGTACATAATAATTCAACAATTTGAAAATCACCTCATATATCCACTCGTAGTGCGCAAAATCGTTGGAGTGCCACCGATCATTTCTATACTAGCTCTTATTATTGGTGGTAAATTGGCTGGTTTTGTTGGGCTTCTTATATCTGTGCCGGTAGCCAGCATGATTATGGAATATCTTTCTGATTTGGAAAAAGATAAGATGGCCAGTCGGCTCCTCAATAAAAATATTGCAGCCAAAGCTTCTCTAGAGTAGGCTATAACAATGGCAAAGACTTTTTATATAACTACTCCTATATTTTACCCCAATGCAAAGCTCCATATGGGTCATGCTTATGCAGTAACTCTCACTGATATTTTGGCCCGTTATCATCGGCTAAATGGAGAAGAAACATATTTTCTCACTGGTTCTGATGAAAATACAGCTAAAATATTGAAAAACCTCGATGGGAAAAGTACCGAAACCTATCTTGAAGATTTGTCTTTAAATTTTAAAGATCTTTATAAAAAACTCAGTATTTCTTATGACCAGTTTATTCGAACAACAGACAAAGAAAAACATTGGCCTGGGGCTATAGAAATGTGGAAAAGATTGGTTGAAGCAGGGGACATAGAGAAAAAGAAATACACCGGTCTTTATTGTATTGGTTGCGAGACTTTCTATATGGAAAAGGATTTAATAGATAATAATTGTCCAATACACAAAACTGTTCCAGAAAAAGTAGAAGAAGAAAATTATTTTTTTAAACTATCAAAATACACCGCCGATATAAAACAAAAAATAAAGAACGGTGAGCTTTCAATTATTCCAGAAGGGCGTAAAAATGAGATTTTGGCTCTTTTGGGCAGAGGTCTAGAAGACGTTAGCTTCAGTAGGCCAAAAGAAAAGGTGCCACATGGTATACCGGTACCCGGTGACCCAGAACAAGTGATATACGTTTGGTGCGATGCTTTGGTAAATTATATTTCAGCCTTGGGGTATGGGAGAAATAACTCACCCCAAACCCCTCTCTTACAATCAAGAGAGGGGCTTCCGGAAACCTCTCTTGTTGTAAGAGAGGTCGAGACGAATAGTCCGAGTGAGTTATTTGATAAATTTTGGCCAGCAGATGTCCACGTAATAGGTAAAGATATTTTACGTTTTCATGCTGCCATTTGGCCGGCCATGCTTTTATCTGCCGGACTACCATTACCTAAAAATATTTTGGTTCATGGCATGATAACCTCTGGCGGGGTGAAGATGTCCAAATCTTTGGGCAATGTCATAGACCCAGACGAATTAATAAAAGAATATGGTTCTGAGGCTGTCCGCTACTATCTTGCTCGCCACATTTCTCCTTTTGAAGATGGTGATCTAACTCTGGAGAGTTTTAAAGAAGTTTACAATGCTCACTTAGCGAATGGGTTGGGTAATTTGGTTTCGCGTATCCTTACTCTTTCGGAAAAATATTTGGAAAAGTGTCCTGACATTCCTGAAAAATCCGATTTTATGGAATATTTTAAATATTATGAAAATTTTGAAATAAACAAAGCTGTAGATTATGTTTGGAACGAAATAAGTGAACTGGACAAATATATTCAAGAAACAGAACCGTTTAAGGTTATTAAAACTGATGAAGAAAAAGGCAAAAAATTAATTTCTAGTATGGTCTTGCGTTTGTATAGAATAGCGCGGATGCTAAACCCCATTATGCCAGAAACCAATGTACTATTAAAAAAGCTGATCAAAGAAAACAAAGCTCCAGAAGCCCCACTTTTTGCAAGAAAATGAAATATATAGACATACATTGCCATCTCGACTTTCCGGACTATGACAAGGACAGGGACGGCGTATTCGCGCGAATGGTAGACAAGCAGGTGGGGGTGATAACTATCGGGACTGATCTGGAAAGTTCCAAGAGGGCAGTGGAGATTGCCGAAGAGAATGAGAATGTTTGGGCATGTATTGGTATACACCCGAACGAAGGCGCCCCCTCTCTTGTAATAAGAGAAGGGCTGAGCGAAGTGAGAGGGGATGAGTTATTTAGCGCAGAAGAATTCCAGACTTTAGTTCAAAATCCAAAAGTAGTGGCCATAGGAGAGTGCGGTCTTGATTATTTTAGAATAAAAGATGAATCCGAGAAAGATATTCAAAAGAAATTATTTATTGAACAGATAGAATTTGCTCTAAAGCACAACAAGCCTTTGATGCTTCATTGTAGAAACAGCTATGACGATGTTCTAGACATTTTGGAAAGTTATAAAGAGGCCGCAGGCCCTGAAGCTGAAAAGCTTCGTGGTAATGCTCACTTTTTTGCTGGGGACATAGAGCAAGCCAAAAGATTTTTAGATTTGGGATTTAGTATGTCTTTTACAGGAGTTATTACATTCACCCATGATTACGACGAAGTTATAAAATATTTGCCTATGAACGCTATTATGTCCGAAACCGATGCGCCGTTCGTAGCCCCCGTGCCCTATAGAGGCAAAAGAAACGAGCCGCCTTATGTTATAGAGGTGGTCAAAAAAATAGCTGAAATAAAAGGTATAGACAAAGCTTTTTGTCGAGAAACCATTCTCCAAAACGCTAAAAATATGTTTGGATTGCTAAAATAGCAGTAGAGTGATATTATGGTGAACACTCAAATCCGAAGCCACTTTTATAATAACAGGCTTCTACTCCGCTTAGCGGGGCCCATTTGAGTTTATCTTATGCAAGAAAAAGAAAACGATGATTTGCAAGTTTATGAGCTTGGGTATCATTTATTGGGAAGTATATCTGAAAATGACCTAGGGGGGGAGATGACCAAAATACATGATCTTCTTGCTCGCCATGGAGGAGAGATTATTTCCGAAGGCGCTCCAGAGATGCGTAATCTAGCTTACGAAATATCTAAAAGAGTTGAAACCAAATACACAACTTTTAGTAAAGCTTATTTTGGCTGGATAAAATTTGAAATAAACAGACCGGCTATAATTTCCTTTGAGAAAGATATAAAAATGAACTCAAATATTTTGAGATATATAATAATGAAGACTGTCAAAGAGAATACCATCTATATCCCAAAGATTTCTCAGCCTAGGAGAGAAGTAGATCTAGGTGAACAAAGTTTGGTAAGTGGTATGCCAGAGAAGGTGGTGCACGCCCCTGCATCAGAAGAAGAGATAGATAAAAGTATTGATGAGCTAGTTATTAGTTAATTTTAACCTATACTAATATGTACATAAACAAAGCGCTTCTCTATGGCAATCTGACTCGCGATCCAGACCTCAAAAGCTTACCTTCTGGATCTCAAGTTTGCGAGTTTGGTATAGCTACTAACCGAGTTTGGAAAGATAAAAATGGAGTAAAACAAGAATCTGCCGATTTTCACAACATTGTAGTTTTTGGCAAACAAGCAGAACTTGTAAAACAGTATCTGTCCAAGGGTAATGCTGTTTTTGTGGAGGGTAGGATCCAAACACGCAGTTGGGATGCTCAAGATGGCACCAAGAGATATAGAACGGAAGTGGTAGCAGATAGGATACAGTTTGGGCCAAAAGCAGGAAGCGCCAGCTCTTACAACAAAGAAACCCAATCTTCACCCGATGCTACTGTCAGTAAAGAAAATGCCCCAGCTATAGAATATCCAGAAGAAGAGATTAATGCTGATGATATACCTTTTTAATAACTCCCCTAACCCCTCTTACATTAAGAGGGGAACAGGACAAACTTATAAAAACATATGACAAATAATACAGAATGTTACTTTAAACAAAATGGAATCAAGTATATAGACTATAAAGACATAGAACTTCTAAAAAAGTTTATAAACCCTCACGCTAGAATTCTTGGTAAAAAAAGAACGGGGGTCTCGGCTGAATTCCAAAGACCACTTGCTTTAGCTATAAAGCGCGCTCGTTTTATGGGCTTGTTGCCGTATCTTTCAAGGTAAAACTATACGCGCTCGACATACTCTCCATTTTGAGTATTTATAACGATTACGTCGCCCTCGTTTACAAAGAGGGGAGTGTTGACTGTCGCACCAGTTTCTACCTTGACCACTTTATTGCCCCCTTGAGCAGTGTTGCCTCTCATAGAGGGTGGTGCTTCTACTACTTTTAATTCTACTTTGATCGGAAGCTTTACTCCGATTATTTTTTCGTCAAAGACCATGGCTTTCAGTACGGCATCCTTTTTCAAAAATTTTGATCCATAACCAATCTGCTCTTCTTTGAGAGAAAATCTTTTTGCTTGATCGTTTATTTCGTGGAACCAATATTCATCTTTGGCCACATAAATAAATTTAATATCTTTATTTTCTATCGCCGCCTCCTCTACCTTTTCGGAGACATGAAAAGAATTTTCGGTCACTCGACCACTGATCAGATTTTTCAGTTTAGTCGCATTTACCGGCTTTCTTTGTTGCTTCCTAAATACATGTGAGGCAATAACCTCCCACGGTTCATTGTCAAAAATGATCACTTTCCCAAGTGTTATTTCGTTGTATTCTAACATTAGGTCGTCAGTTTAGCATTTATAAAATCTGAAGTCTAATTCTACCCTTCACTACTTTCTTCTTCAGTTTCAGGTTTGACGGGGACTACCGAGCCACCGTTTTCCACAAGTTTTTGACGGATTTGTTTTAAGATGTCTTCAGCAATTTTTTTGTTTACTTTATCTTTCAAAAATTGACGAGTGGCGTCGTAGCCACGGCCGAGGGCAGTATCACCCATTTTATAGGAAGCGCCAGATTTTTGGATGATACCAAATTTCTCTCCGAGCGCGATGATCTCACCTTCTCGAGAAATGCCTTCGTTGTACATTAGGTCAAATTCGGTTTGTTTAAAAGGGGCGGCTACTTTATTTTTGACCACTTTTACTCTGACTCTACCCCCCATTATTTCATCACCCTTTTTTATTTGAGCTATTCTTCTAATATCTAATCGGACACTAGTATAAAATTTTAGAGCTTTACCTCCGGGAGTAGTTTCCGGATTGCCGAACATGACTCCAATTTGCATTCTGATTTGGTTTATGAATATAACTACTGTTTTAGATTTGGCGACAATAGCAGTCAGTTTTCGTAAGGCTTGAGACATAAGTCGAGCTTGTTTGCCGACGTGGTGTGCGCCCATATCGCCCTCAATTTCATCTTTAGGGGTGAGAGCGGCTACTGAATCTATAACAATAACATCTATCTTGCCGCTTCGGACTAGTGAATCTACGATCTCAAGAGCTTGTTCGCCATTGTCAGGTTGAGAAATAAGAAGTTGGTCTATTTTTACACCGAGTCTTTGAGAGTATTCTGGGTCCATGGCATGTTCTGCATCTATAAAAGCACAAACGCCACCAAGTTTTTGAGCTTCAGCAATAATATGAAGAGAAAGAGTAGTTTTACCCGATGACTCTGGACCAAATATTTCTATGATCCTTCCTCTTGGTACACCACCGACACCGAGAGCCATATCAAGTCCAATTGATCCGGTGGGGATAGTATTGATGTCAACGTGAGGTTTTTCTCCGAGCATCATGATGGCATCTTCGCCAAATTTGCTTTTTATTTCTTTTATGGTGTCTGCTACTCTGGAATCAGCTAGAGAAGCACTTTTTGTATTTCCAGCCTCTTTTGTTTTTTTAGCCATTTTTAGTTTATTTGATTATTTTCCTTATAATAAAGCCTAAATTCTTTAATAACTTCATTTTTAAACCTATCTTTACCATAAATGCTGATTATATTAAACCCGGGGTAAAGTAGCAATTTTTCCTCAAAGTTGTTTTCAGTGTCTATAAAAATAGGTCTATTGTTGAGGCTCAAAAAAACGACATTGTTTGCTTTGCCTCTGATCGCAATAAGTTTCTCTGTAGTTTCCATATTATCTTTTGGGTAGGTTATTTCAATAGTTGGGCCAAGGATGAGATTGCGCCCGTTAAACACACCATATCCTATGAGTGTGAGTACCACCAGAATAAAAAGGACCTTTTTTGTATTGAATGTCGGCAAAGATTTTTATGTAATAGATATATCGCTTGTCTGTGATAAGTCGTCATCTGTTTGGGGCAAGATGCCCCCATCGGGTTTAATGAGAACTTCCCTTGGTTTGGAGCCTTCACCTCTTCCTACCACCCCTTTTTCTTCGAGTATATCCATGAGCCTTGCAGCTCTTGCATAGCCGACACCCAATTTTCTCTGTAGATATGATGTAGATGCTTTGCTCGTCATGATCACCACCTCTCGTGCTTCTTCATATCTATCATCATCCACATCTTCATCGTTATCAGTATTAAAAATAGGATTTTTGTTTTCGGTTGTTGTAGTTAGGTTTATTTCTTCGGGCAATTCATCTTCATTTTGTTTACCGAGATATTCCGTCACTCGTTTGACTTCGGACTCAGATATAAAAGGGGATTGGAGCCTGATTGGCTTGGACATTTCGCCCGACAGATAAAGCATATCTCCAGCCCCCAATAGTTTTTCTGCACCCGCACCATCAAGGATAGTTCTTGAGTCGAATTGTGAGGATACTTGCAGGGCTATTCGAGCTGGGATGTTTGCTTTGATTAAGCCAGTGATAACATTGACCGAAGGTCTTTGGGTGGAAAGTATAAGGTGTATGCCGACAGCTCTACTCATCTGGGCGAGCCTTACTATCGCAGATTCAAGCTCTCTTGGGTATGCCTGCATTATATCTGCAAGTTCGTCTATAACTATCACTATATAAGGCATAAGATCTGGAGTGTCTTTTTTCTCCGTGTTTTTGCCCCCACTTTTCTTGAGCTCCTCTATTACCGGTGCGAGTATATTTTTATGATAAGATTCCACGTCGCGCACCTTATGGCCTTCTAAAATACCATAGCGTCTATCCATTTCTCTAGCCGCCCATTTTAGAGCTAGGATAGCTTTTTTTGCGTCAGTTATTACTGGAGTAAATAAATGGGGGATTTTGTTGTATAGAGTCAGCTCTACTCTTTTTGGATCTATCATTATGAATTTCAGATTTTCTGGAGGATTGCGAAATAGCATGGAGTTTATTATTGCGTGTATAGACACTGATTTACCACTGCCGGTCGCCCCTGCTATAAGTAGGTGGGGCATTTTGGCTAGGTTTGCAAAATGAGCTACTCCGGAGATGCCTTTACCTAGGGATATCATAAGCGGTTTGGAAGATTCAGTGTATTCGGGTTGGCTAAGGAGCGTCGCAAGTCCGACGGTCGTCTTCACACTATTTGGTATCTCTATACCTACAAGGGATTTCCCAGGTATAGGGGCCTCTATTCTTACTGGATGAGCTGCCAAGGCAAGCTCCAAGTTGTTTTGTAGCCCGAGTATTTTTGATAGTTTAACTCCCTCAGCCGGTTTCAATGCATAGCGAGTGACGGATGGTCCTATAGATATTTCATCCATTTCTACTATTATCCCAAAATTTTGTAGAGTCCTCTTTATTATGTTCGCGTTGGCCTTTATATCACCAACCTCTGGTTTACCGCGATCTCTTTCAAGCATGGAAAGTGGGGGGGGTGTCCACTCTTTAAAACTAAAATTGTTTTTATCTAATTTAAATTCATCTGTATCATTTTGGTCCGGCATCTTTTTTGCAAGATTGTTTACTGGCATAGCTGTTTTTGGTTGGATTGTTTTATCTGCATCGTTTAGCTCGGCACCGGATATTTTGATTTCTTTTTCTTTTATTACAGTGTTGTTGTTTTCTTCTTGTTTTCTAAATTTATGCAAAAAATTCAAATTGATAGGCTGATCTATGCTAGTCATAATCCCTATGATAGAGAGACCAACAAGGATTACCATACTGGCATACACATCAAACATAATCATTAGAGGTTTTTCCAACACATTACCGACGATTCCTCCTCTTTGATCAAAAATTATTTCTATTATGACTATGAGGGAGAGGAACAATACAACAGACCCTGAAATTCTAAGATATCCGAAATCTTTTTTGATAGATTGTGCTAATGATATAGCCATGATGATACATATGGCTGGTATAACAAAATATCCAACTCCAAAAAGTATAGATAAAATGTTGAAAACTTTATTTCCGACAAATCCAGCTTTATCTACAGAGGCCAGTATAAAAAAAGCAAATAAAACAATAAAAGCCACTGATTGTATCCAGCCCAATGTATTACCTTTGAGCGATGCCTGATCTTCAGGCTTGTCTAATTTATCTATTTTTCTTCTTCTTCCCATTGATACACTTAATAATACCACAATCATTTTTGTGAGTGGGCGCTACCCGCGATAAGCTATTAGGTAGACAGATTTTGTAAAAGACATTTTTTAAAAAAGACATAAATTGGAAACGCTTGATTTTATTTGTCCTATAGATTATAATATAAAAGACTTTATAATATAAAGCTTTAATTAAAAAGACTTTTTATGAATAATGACGCATCTCTTGTTGACTACAATAATGACTCAGTAAAAGCTTTTGCTAGTCTCTACAAATCAACGAATCGCCTTATTTCTGGGCTTTTTTTAGTTATAAACTCAATAGATGAAGCCAGTGAAATTAAAAGAAGAATAAAAGAAATATCCTTAGAAACTTTGTCTCTTTGTATAGAATTGAAGGATGGTGGTGATCTCAAAAATAAAACTACTCTAAGTATGTTAGAAAAAAGAATATTGGAAATAATGTCTCTTTTAGACATAAGCTTTGCTTCAGGTCTTATATCTGAAATGAACGTTTCTATTCTTAAAAATGAGTTCAAATCTTTTGTTGATTCTATTTCTAATTTAATCAGGAGTATAGATCTAAAAAACAGCGGTTTTATGAGAGATGTATTGTCTAGTAGAAATGAAATTGCTTTAGTTTCAGATTCATCAAAAACATTAGAAAATATAAACAATAGCCCCACAATGATAAACAGAAGAACAGAAGAAACTACCCCCTCATTTTTAAAGGACAATAATAAAAGACAATCAAGAAGAGGGGTTAGGACCGAGTCTATCATTGACTTTGTTAGGACACATCCGGGTGTGAGTATAAAAGATATAACACCCAATATTAAGGGTTGTGGGGAAAAAACCATTCAAAGAGAGCTTGTAGAGCTTATAAGAGAGGGTAAAATCAGAAAAACAGGAGATAGGCGTTGGAGTAAGTACTCTATTGCATAAATATACTAAGTATGCGATACTGTACATTCCCATCTTATCCACAATCGTATATTTGCGATACTGGGTATTGGGCGTTAGAATAGCTTGTAGCTCTGTTTCTTAGTCGATATAAAGAAACAAAAGCTTTAGCTAGATTAATTATTAATTATTAGAAAAGCTAATAGTTGGGTTTCAAATCCTTACAATAATATTTTGAAATTCCACAAGATTAGCTAATTACAAATCATGTTAAAATCAAAATCAATTAAGTTTTTCGCGGGCGTTGTTGGCGCAGCTATGGTTTTGGGTACAGTTGGCATTCCTGCATCTGCTCAAAGCACGGCAGAGCTAACAGCGATGATTAATTCATTGCTTGCCCAAATCACTCAACTTCAGGCTCAGATCGCTGCACAAGGCGGTTCTACTGGAGGTACAACTTTTACTAAAGATCTAACTCTCGGTTCTACTGGCGCAGAAGTATCAAGCCTTCAACAGTGGCTAGTATCAAAGAGTTACTTAGTTATGCCTGCGGGTGTGGCTATGGGCTATTTCGGTCCTTTGACACAAGCGGCTCTTGCTAAGTATCAAGCAGAAGCAGGTATTTCTCCTGCTGCTGGTTACTTCGGTCCTATAACTAGAGCTAAAGTTAATGCAATGGCTGGCACAGGAACAGGTACTGGCACAGGAACCGGAACCGGAACAGGTACTGGTACAGGTACTGGTATAACTACTCCTGGCGCTGAAGGTACTTTGACTGTTACTGCCAATAACTCTGGTTTGGCTTCTACTGTGTACGAAGGTGGCGACATGGTCGGCATCTTGGGTATGAGTGTTGAGGCTAAGAACTCTGATATGGCTCTCCAAAGAGTCAAGATCAATCTTGGTACTGACAGCAGAATATACACAAAGGGTTACACCAAACTGTATGTTACTGAAGGTTCCAACGTTATTGCTTCTATTGACCTAAATGCTTCTACAGTTGTAAAGGAAAGTAGCACTTACTTCATCACTATCACAGGTTTCAACTATGTCATTCCAAAGAATGTAAAGAAGAATCTTGTGATCAAGGCTGATGTAATGCCTGCTATTGATTCAGCTGACAGAACTACTTTGACCGCTCTCGCTGGGCTTTTGATCCCTGCAAACGGTTTCAGAGGTGTTGATGGTGCTGGCATCGACCAATATGCTCCTACTGCGGCACTTGCAGCTAGAAACGTAACCTTTAGCGCTGACCTTACAGAGAGTGCTACACTTGCAGTCTCTCTCAACTCTTCTTCACCAAGAAAAGCTGAAATAGTGGCTTCTGGTGGTTCTAGCGATGACGAATTGGATGATCAGACTGTTCTGGTCTTCGATGTTAAAGCTGAAAAAGATGATGTTAAGATCACTGATCTTAAAGTCGGTATTTGGAAGACTGGTTCAGGCGCCGCTACTGCTTCAACTTCTGTAAGTATCTTCGATGGTTCTACAGAGCTTGATTCTGTAAGTCTAAGTGGTCCTAGTGCAACCTTTACTGACATTGACTATGTAGTTCCAAAAGACACTACAAAGACCCTTACTGTTAAGGTTGACTTTAGATCTGCAGACGGTACAGTAGCAAACTTCGTTGCTTCTACTACTGCAGCGATGGTGACTGCTGAAAACAGTGCCGGTGACAGCCTTACCGAAAGTGGTTCTGCTACTGGCTATCAGATTGGAGTTAGAAATGCTGGAGCTGAAATTACTTTGATCTCTAAGAGCATCACTTCAAACGGTGTGCCTCAAAGTTCAACAGCTAACACATTCAGTACTTCAAGCCTTTCAGCTTCCTTCACGGTTAAAATTAAGGCTGTCGGTAGTTCAATTGATCTTGGTACAGTCGCTTCAAGCGCCCCTGTATTCGCAAGTTCAACTACTGGCTTCAAGGTTTATGTAAACGGCTCTTCTAGTCATGCGGCTGGAGGTGCGGCAACTACTACTTCATTCAGTATTCCTACTGGTGCAGGTTGTACCACAGGATCTCTAACCAATGGTTGTACATTGGCTGATGGAAGCGAAGTTACAGTTACTGCTACTTACCAGATGTTCGGTCGTGCTGCAAACGGTACCACTATGGTCCCAGCTGGACTCTATGCCGTAGGCATCGAGGCAGTACAGTGGACTAATTCAAGTGGGGCTGCTCAAAGCACAACCTTCATGGCTGCTGAGACAGATTGGAGGACTGCTGAAGTATCGTTCCCATAATAAACCTAGCAACTTGTGTTCCCTCGTTTTTCTCAAAGGAGAGACTTAGGGAAAGCTAAACAAAAAATCCCCGTAAGGGGATTTTTTGTATGTTACAATTTAGGCCATGCAGTATTTTAATAAAAGCTTTTTCAAATTTGCCTTTGGATTTTTGGCGATCGTAGCCATAGGTCTATTGGTTATAATAGTTACTTCTAATTACTCATCCGTTCTTGGTTAATATTGCAAATTTCTGAAGACATGCTATTCTCCATCTAACGGCTTCAAAGACCGCTAGTAGGTAAGCTTTGCTTATCATGAATCTGGCGCAGGAGTTTATACTTCTATTTTGATTCTTGCCGTGGGTCGAGAATAATCAAATTTTGAAAGAAACAAAGATTGAAAGAGTAGTTTTTCAATCCCTAATCTTTCAATTTCAATTCACTTATGATTACAAAAGAAAAAAAGCAAGATGTAGTAAAAGAGCTGAAAAAGATTTTTTCAGAATCTAAATCAATAGTTTTTGCCAATTTCCACGGATTAAACGTACTGGAGGTATCCAATATACGCAGGTCTCTCAAGAAAGAAGGCGTTGGATATAAAGTAGCAAGAAAAACTCTTATAAGAAGGGCTTTAAAGGAAATAGCCCCCAGTGGGGAAGCCCCATCTTTAGAAGGCGAGCTTTCTGTTGTGGATGGTGAGGATGTGGTACTTCCGGCGAGGTTGGTGTACGAATTCCAAAAGAAACTAGATGGCAAAATATCTATTATGGGGGGTATCTTTGACGGTAGCTATAGATCTAAGGAGGAAATGCTCAGAATGGCTACGATCCCATCTCTTCAGGTGCTTCGTGGGATGTTTGTAAATGTGATCAATTCGCCAATACAGAGGTTCGCAATTGCGCTCGGTGAGATTGCAAAATTAAAAAATTAAAATTAAAAATATGTCAGAAGAAATAAATAAGGAAGAAAAAGCAGATGTAAAAATAAATGTGAGTGTTCCAGCTAAGTTTGCAAAGATAGTGGAAGAAATAGAAAAGATGTCGGTCCTTGACCTAAATGAGCTAGTAAAGGTGTTTGAAGATAAATTTGGAGTGTCGGCTACTGCCGTGACGGCAGGACCCGCCTCCGCTGAAGCTACGGCGGGCAAGGAAGAAAAGTCTACCTTCACGGTAGAGCTAGTTGATGGGGGAGCAAGCAAGATCGCAGTTATTAAGGTTGTAAAAGAGGTGTTGAACTTGGGTTTGAAAGATGCAAAAGACAAGGTTGACGCTGCTCCGGTCGTGATCGCTGAAAATATGAAAAAAGAAGAAGCTGAAGCTCTCAAAAAAGCTATCGAAGAAGCTGGTGGCAAAGTAACTCTCAAATAACTCACAGAGAGGTAGAAAGGCAAAAACCCCGAAAGGGGTTTTTGATTATTTAAAAAAGCCTGATAGAATGCGATTATTATGGAAATACTGGAAAGATTATTTGGAAGTAGTAGCAAGGTGAAGCTGATCAAGCTGTTTTTATTCAATCCCGACAGTGCTTTTGATAGTATGGAAGCCGCGCTACGGGCCCAGATATCTATCGGCCTAGCTCGTAAAGAGATAAACAATCTTTTTAGGGGAGGCTTTGTAAAGCCACGAGTTTATTACAAAGAGATAAGAAGCCAAAAAAACAGAAAACCCATACTTATACGTAAAAAAGTAAGTGGTTGGATTTTGGATCAGAAATTCCCATATTTGGAGGCTCTTGAGGTATTTCTATCCAATATTAATCCCTTTAAGCACAAAGATATAATAAACAGGCTTAGTCGGGCAGGGAAAATTCAGCTAGTAGCCATTTCGGGGATATTTATTAAGGATCCTGACAGCAGAGTAGATCTTCTGGTGGTTGGAGATAACCTGAAAGAGTCAACAATGGAAAACATAATAAAAACTATTGAATCTCAAATAGGTAAAGAGGTTCGTTACGCTATGTTTGAGACATCTGAATTCAAGTATCGCTATTCTGTCTTTGATAAACTGATTCGTGATATTCTGGATTATCCTCATGAAAAGATTATAAACAAGCTAAATCTGTAGTTTCCACTATCCACATTTCTTGTTGCAGATATGGATTTTAAGGATATATTTATGGTGTAATTATAAGTTTAATTTTTATAAAAGTGATGACAATAACTACATGGAGTGATGTGCTAACCATATCTTTTAGGAGTTTATGGCTTGGCGTGGTGCAGTTTGTGCCAAACCTTCTGGTCGCTATAATCATTGTTCTTATCGGCTGGGGAGTAGGAGCCCTCTTGGGTAGAGTGGTTTCTCAAATCATCAAAACTTTGAAGGTAGATGATGGTTTGCGTAAGGCGGGAGTAGAAGACTTCTTGAATAAAGGCGGACTCTCCTTAAATTCCGGCGCTTTTCTCGGTGGTTTGGTACGATGGTTTGTTATAATAGTGTTTCTTATAGGAGCCTTTGAAGTCTTGGGGCTTTCTCAGGTTACGGCATTTTTGCGGGATATATTAAACTATCTACCTCAAGTTATAGTTGCCGTACTTATCCTAATAGCGGCTGGTTTGGTAGCAGATGCCATGAAGAGCGTTGTCTTTTCCTCTGCGAAGAGTGCCGAGATTTCTTCTGCTGGGTTCTTGGCGACTATTACAAAGTGGGTAATATGGGTCTTTGCTATTTTGGTAGCTCTCTCTCAGCTAGGAATTGCAGTCCGATTTATAGAGACTCTTTTCACGGGTCTTATCGTAGCCCTATCTCTTGGCCTTGGGTTAGCTTTTGGTCTTGGCGGACAAGATTCTGCTCATAAAGTCTTGGAAAAACTTGGCAAGGAGATTGACGGAAAATAGCTTTTCCACAACTAATACACATATACGCAAAATGGCTGTTTGACAGCCATTTTTGCTTGTGTATAATGACCATTACTCAAACGTATGATATATAAAATTAATTTGGGAGAGCATAAAAAGTGCTATAAAGAATAAGCACGATTCTTGGTTTGAGTTTGCTCTCCCCACCTAAGAAAAAGGTGGGTTTTTTGACAAAATAATACCACTGCAATTTTGATCCAGACTGGTTAGGGGTTTACCCCGAGCTTGTCGAGGGGTCTTTTCGGATTGTAAGTGGATTGTAGGAGCCATATGGATGTTATTCCATGTGGCAGGAAAAACTATTGTGCAACCTCAATAGCTTGCACAATATAGATGGTTTTTGAATTTCCTAATAGAAATTCAAGGGCGTATGGTGGATGCCTTGGCTAGAAATAGCGATGAAGGACGT
>ERZ1292625.1071-Hain-H41-01um-R1-1071-length-35663-cov-7_pt1 | contig 23110 bp, 39 predicted proteins | sample MGYA00564400_ERZ1292625 | MGnify/ENA primary metagenome ERZ1292625 (study PRJEB36523, sample SAMEA6512639) | groundwater metagenome | collected 2019-01-08 | study: AquaDiva: Metagenomics assemblies of 32 groundwater samples | reverse complement strand
AATAATGTCGGCGGTTGGGGTGTTTGCGCTGGTCAGAACAACCGTTAGCGCCGCCTCTGTTTCATTGATAAACAGATCACGCATGGTTGCGGACTCAAAGAAAACGGTCATCTGACCAGACACCATTACACGGCCTTCAAAGATGTCTGGGCGTGTGTTGCTACCCAAAACAGCCTCGGCATTCATGTTGCCATTGATTGCCAGATTCATGCCGGTGATATTCGCAACCGCCGTACCGTTTAGGTACAAGGCGCCATTAACTCCAGCCATAATTCCGGTAGTTGTTTGCGCGGTTGGTGATGTAAAATATTCAGCGCCTGCTGTTGTGATGTCCTTTCCCGTGAACCCAACCGAAACAGTGGCCATGCCAGTGGCAGGCATATTTACATCGATCTGAGATACTTTGCACCCTGAAAAAACCTCACTCAAAGTAAGATCGGAATAGTAATGCTCGATCGAAAATGATTTATCTGTATGTGCTGTTAATGGAACTGATGTGAATTTCCCGGTGCCAGCCGTGACGATGGTATTAGTTGTTACAGCCGTCGCCTGAGCAACCGGAGCAACTCCATCAAGGGTTGCTATACTCATGTTTGTTGCTGTCAATGCCGTAATAAGCATGTTGTGACTATTATTTGAAGATGTCGTGAAACCAGTTGCAGTAATAACCATGCCGATCTTAAACCCGTCCGTAATAAACGAACCTGATGATCTAACGATTATTGCAGTCATGCCTGAAACAGTCGTTATTGTGCAAAGGTTAACCAGCGACCCAGTGGTTACCTGCGCCTGCCATGCTTGCCGTGTTGCGGCCGCAAAAAAGTCTTTGTAAGTTCCGGCACTTAATTCGCCTTGAATCGTGCCAGAAACTGACCTTACTCCGTGCCGAAAATCGGACACTTGGTAATCGTCTCGAATTTCATTCGATTGGTAAGTCTCCTTTTCCAGATCGATGTCAGACGTCACCCGGCGCAATGATTGCGAAGATGCTGCTGCTGGCACAACACCCCACGTCGCTCCCTCATCTTTGTATTTTAATTTCTTGGCTATTCCTGTAGCTATTGCCATTTTTCAATCTCCTTAAATGTTAGCAAAAAATCTGATTAAAACCGCAACAGCCCATCGGTCACCTTCCACATGCCCCGGCCTGATTTCCGGGGTTTTTTGGATGATTGTTATCACCCCGCCATTCGTAAAACTATTCCCGCGTGCAAAGGTTGTTCTCAAAAGCTCAGCCCTTGCGTTTATATCAAAAGTCCCAGCATCGAGCGGGTACATTAGTTTGATCTGCATATATCCTAATTCTTGATACCCACTTCCGTATTCATTGTTATCCGGTGAAGCAAAAAGGATGTTGCATATCTGGTAAGGGGTATCAGCAGTGGCCTCAAATGATGTATTCTCCCAAACCGTTACCAGCGGAGGAGTTACCCCAGCCAAAGCTGTTTCTAGTGCCGCCCTTATACTTGCAATCCCGGCCATTACCTTAGCGAGTCCTTAACAAATGATCCAAACTTCATCGCCGTAAGCTTAACCATTCCGTTTGGTGCTTGACTTGAGTGGCCATTTTCCAACCTGATCGAATATTCGAGATTATTCACAATATAATGAATACCAAAGGCCTCTGTCATCCCTGATTTAATCCTATTCATCGATACATCCCCGCTTGCGTCGATATCATCATATTTATTTCGTGGGATTGAATTAAACCCGTAATCCCAGTTAGCTATAAAATGTCCACCAACATAACCAACAGGCGCATATTCTGGATGCTCCCAATAGACCGCATCACCAACCGGGGAGACCTCGATAATGCTGTCGGCGATATTTAACACTAGGCGCCTAACGATTAATTCAGACTTTAACTTAACCCGGCTTGATACGCCTTTTAGCTGATCTTCAAAACTAGCCATTTCGTATATGCAATACAAACATGACAGAAGTCCCTGCAGGGTTCAATTCTTTAGCATTTTTAATAACGTAAACCTTCTCTCCGACCAGCAAGTGATCCTCTAACTGTGGCGTAACTTCTGCTGTAATAAGCGCCTTTCTATCACCCGCCTTCACGAGCTCCATTGAAATATCTCCACCGATCGACGTATACGAACCAAACGAAAACACCGCGCCCTTGACCGTTGTATCTGAATATGTTTTAACATTCTTCCCGGTCGCCGGATTATATGATTCGTTCGTGTAATTTCTTACAGTTAAATCTTGGCCAAACTTTGCCAGCAACCGTGTTGCAGTCTCTGCCGTTTTTGTGTAATCGACCATTTAGCTTGCAATCAGATCAAATGTAGCGCCAGAACCTGTCAGATATCTGGCCAGCATTCTGTCTACTAGCCGGTACTGCTTGTAAGGTAATGAATTTGTATCGTACTCAACTGCGATAACGTCAATCTTTTCGCTTCTGACTCCCTGCTCTAAATCAGGCGCCAATTCCGCCTGGCTTGATTTATACGCAAGTTCAGCGCACGCATTCTTAATTTCTGTTGGTACAATATCGTCAGCCACTAGATATGGATATGACCCCACTGCTCCAACTACAAACGGCTCCAGATAAACAAAGCTTCTTGGCCACGCTAATGCCTGTGTTGCTGTTTTTACGTAACCCTTCCACCTTGCCCGGTACATTGCTTCGATGTAATCCGTGGCTTTTCTTAAATTTTGTTCTTTCTGGGCAGTTGTTAAAGCTGCCCAGGTTGTGTTTCCACGGTTGGAAAAATAGGTATCAGCATCAGTTACAGAGATAAAACTCTCTGCCGATGCTGAAGCGCTACCTGTCTCAACCGTTAACGTCATTTTTTACCCTTCTTTGTCTCTTCAACTTCTCGCACAATCTGATCGGGTTCCTGGATTACTTCAGGTTCTGGAGGAGAATAAAACCAGCGACCAGTCGCCACATACTCGCGAGCGTCCACCGATTCAAGATCCTTCTGGCTGCCTTCTTTATCGTAGATAATCATATCTTTGTCCAAACAAAAGAAATGGTTCCAGTGAATGTGCCGGTGCCTGCTGTGTGCGTAGCATCATCCGCAATGGCAAAATTAAGCCACATTGGCGCAGCAGTTGTTCTGCCGTCTACGGTACGCATTGACGCCTCGGTCAAAGCTGTTGCAATACTGATCGAACTAATTGCTGCGACAGCGGCGGACGCTGTAGCATTATTGGTTGACTGCAGCCAAGTCGCCTCAGTACTAACCAGCGTCGATCCAGTGCTTGCCGTTACTGTGCCCAAAGCATTAACGCCAGTGAAAGCAGCGATAATAGTGCCAGTCACACCCAAAGTCAGATTGCCTGCTATCCTTGCCATCAAGGTACTAATCAAACCAAGCGGGAAGGTGTAGACTTGTACGCCACCATACTGAGCAACTGCTGCATCATCAGCGATTGATAGTGGTAATGCTGTGCAAGTCAGTACTGTTTTATGGATAGTGTTGTCACCGTACTCAGAAATAGATATATACGGCGCGCTGGCAGCAGGAACCGTTCCAACCTCCGCAGGTTCAGATGAACCATTCAGATCGACCTCTTTTAGCCGCGCCACGTTTGCATTAACGGCGATTTTAGCCGTGACATTTCTTGCTGTAGGCATGATTAATTATCCTTTGCAATAAACGCGCTAAAATTGATACCAGTTGCAATAGTTCCAGCAACCAGCGTATACAGGCGGACATAACGATATATAGTTCCGTTTTGCTCATTCCGGAAAGGTACAGCAAAGCGCCCGGTGGTGGTCACTGCATCCATTGGCGCAGTAATATTCCCGTGAAATTGCGCAGCCAGCGAAACGGAACCGCTAGACATTGCAGCAACGTTCGACCCTTCCAAGTGAATGGTGTATATCTCGTTGCCGGTCGCAGTCTCAACTGCTGAAACATCCAGCACTAAATAACCATCAACCAGACCCGCGCCAAGATCGACAATAACTGACTCTGTAGTTGTGGTTGCGACAAGTCCCGCATCTTTCAAAGACAGCGCGTCATCATACGTAAACATTGAATATTGATTAGCCATTTCTATTTATCTCCAGAATTAAGCTACGATTGCCAAATCGCCAATGAACTTCAGCCGTGTAACAGCGCGACCGTTAAGAATAGCTAGTCCGTTGTACCACTCAACACGGGTGCGATATACCGGGGCGGTTTGCAGTTCACCCAGATCACGGACACCAATTCCGCCATTCTGTAAGCCTTGCAGGCCATCAGGAGTCATACTCACAATATAGATGGATGTGGCCGTGTCAGTTCCTGAGTTAGCAGCCTCGGTGAATGGCAGAATAGCTGTGCCTGTATGGTCCAGGTCAACTGTGATGATTGGAAGATCGTTGTAAAACATAACGCGCTTGCCCAATTCATTCAGTGCGTAATTGACATAACCGCCAACCGTGGTTAAGCGAGCGGCAGCGCTGAATCTACGCGCCATTGCTTTGCTCATGATCAAGTGGGTGGGATTTAAAGTCTGGTCGATAGCTTCATCCAGCTTTGCTAGTGACAAAGCCGCGCCGTTAGCTGTTGTCCCGGCCGAAATAACCTGGTTACCTGTGACGCGAGTTTGCAGTCCATCGAATTCACGAACATCTGATGCTGTATCGCCCTTGATGAATTTGCGAGTCCATGACAATGCAAGCGCCCGGATTTTCATCGCTTCATGAACCGTTCTTTGAGATTGTCCGCCCATCGTGTCAACGATAAACTTATCAACGTCCAAATCGCCGCCGGCAATAACCAGAGATTCTGTAATTGGGTTCAGCACGCCAACGGAGGCAGTATAGGCCTCGTTCACGCCCCGGAAGCCAACGCCCGGTAATGCAGTTTCTTGATTGTATTTGTAAGCATTGCCGGTAATATTGATAAATGGCAATTCTTGGAGAATGGAACTTGACCCAGCGTAGAGTTCAATAACTCCCGCGCGGTATTGGTCACCTGTTTCGAGTTTTGCTGCTTCGACTAGCGTTAATGCTGCCATGATACCTCCAAAATGATATTTATAAACTCATTTTGGCCGTACCACAGAGTGTTGAATTTATTTCTGTTGCCGAACCTACTGAATAGGCGTACTCAGCTTTCTAAATAATGCTTATACGCCTATTTTATTATAATGTCAAACTCTTTTAGCGCCGACGTCCATTTTTTGCATCGGGGAAAGTTTGGACATATCGCCCCCCGCCTTTCCGGTGCCAAGTGGTGCACCTCCTCCGCTATTTGCCTGAGCGGTAACAAAGTGCTTACCTTCGTCACTTGCAGCCCACTCTTCAACAAATGCAGAAAGCTCTTTATCGCCCACCATCGCCTTCCGGTTGTCACCATCTATTACCAATGCAACCTGGCTCTTCAACATTTCTTTAGCGGCCTTCAGTAATACTGGGTTTGTGATATTGGCCTTGGTTAGCTCACCCACCAGGCCATTGTCAACAAGTAATTTTTGAGTAAATGCCGACTCGGTTTCGTGTGCTTTCTTTGTCTTGTCGTATTCAGTCTTAAGTGTCTTGTTCTCTTTCTGCGCCGCTTGCAAATCGGATTCTAACTTATCCGCTCTTGCTACCAGTGCGTTATGGTCATCCGGGTCAATCTCCTTGCCCTTACGCGCTTTTTCAAGTCTTGCCGCCAAGTCTATATTTTTAGCTTTCAGGCCTGAAACTGCGTCCTCAATAGCCGCGTCAATAGCTGCTTTCACTTCTGGATCGTTAATATCTAAAGGCATTTTATTTTCTCCACTGGGGGTTTATTTGCTGTACTTCGCTTTCAATGCTTCCAAACTCATCGGGTTACCATTTCCATCAACCAACTGCTTCAGAGTTATTTTCCCATCTCGCCACAACTGCGCCCTACCAACACCAAGTTGCTCGTCTTGCTGTGCTATTGTGCGCCTTTTCAGGAATTCATCAAAAGACGTTTCCCTCGCTATCTGACCTTCAGCGCTTGATCTTGTTAGGCCTTTCGGCTCGTCAATATCGAATCCTATCTCTCTAAATGATTTTAGTATACCCATCATTCTTGATCGGCACGACCAATGCACCGGCGCTGGATTCCACGGCAGGCTGTGCCCGATCGGGTTATGCTCAAAATCCCATTCAAGATTTGATCTCGCTATGCAAACATCTGAAGTGTGTCCATCCAGTGTCGACAAATGCCGATAGCCTTTGTATATATCATCATTCTTTTTTATTGTTGCGAGCGCCGCATCATTGGCGGCCTGCTGGATACTTGTGTGCACCAAGGAATACGAATTCCTGCCAGACAGATCAACAATAGAATTCACTCTATCAACAATCAGATGCGTAGATTCACCCTGCGCCATCCCTTGCCTTAGCGCATTGGCAAATTTGAATGCCATATCGTCCGATTGCCTACTCCACCATTCGGCACTGGGTGCGCCTTCAATCATTTGATTGCTTACAATGCTTTTAAACTGATTCGCCGTCGGCAATGCGGCAACCAAACCAACCGGAAGCCCGACAACAGTTTCCTGCGCAGATACTTGAGCAACCACATTCAGACTGTCATCAACAACGCCACGCGCCTGTGTGTAGTAATCGTCAATAATCGTACTGGCTTTATTGATTAGCGCTTTAACTCTAGCTTTGTTTGCTTGCTGAGTGCTTGGGATCTGTTTAATAAGATCCAGCCGCATTGCTTCTAGCAACGCTATAACTTGCTTATTAACGTCAGCCGTATGCCGCAATATATCAAGCTGTGCCGCAATAGCGGCATCGATGGCAGGAAGCTCTCGTGCTTTTATTGGCATTATATTGCGGGCTTAACTGGTGGCTTATCACCAATGCGCTGTTGCTCTTCCTCAAAAGTGGCATCATCTCCGATAATTTCAGCGGCCTGAAGATTCTCGAACAGAACCTGATCACTGATCCCCCCCTGCTGCCAGCTAGACATTAGAGCGGTAAGCATTTGCGCAGTCATGCCGACAGGATAGAAATCTCTGTTAACTTCAATATTAACCTCACCATTAAACCCCGCCCACTCCGCAAACCACGACATGAAACGAGTGCAACGCTGAGAAATAACCTGCGCCCTAGCAGCTAGAATTGACTCCTCGCCCTTGCGGTGAACTTGTTGTGTGTCTGATGATTCAACGGCTTTACGCTGCTGCTCTAACATCCGGGCGCCAAGAATAGCCATCTGCTGCTCTGTTTTATCTATTTCCTTTTCAACTGCACCAAGCCCTTGCCCAGAAAACTCGATATATTCAGCATGAGAGGCGGGATCGTTTGAATGAATAGCCTTACTGCTTCCGACATAGATTTTCTCACCTTCAGCAAGGTTTAAAGAACCTGCTATAAACATGGTTGGAATAGCGAATGGAAGAGCGTTACATTTGATAGAGCTGATCCTATAATGATGCAAATTCATATTAATTAAATCTATAAGTGGCGGGTCTTCGATTTCTTGCTGCCAGTCGAAGGGAATATAGTCAAGATTTTTCCCGTTCATCACCGGGAACCGCTCACTTATCAAGATTTCCTGCTTGCTTACGCCGTCCACCTTGTAAACCCTAACCCGATAAACACCTTCAAACAAATCCAGCACACGATACCGATCTTCAGTCTTTGAATCCCACTCGTTAACCTGTATTTGCTCAGTTTCTTTTAATCTGACCTCAGTCAGAGTGTTTTGATTATTAACCAAGCCATATCGCCAATTGTAAACATCAACAGCTTTGTATAACTTCACCCTCGGGCGCAATCCAAATGCTCTCGACTGAGCTACCGTTCCGACATCCCCATTCACTTCTGGATAATCGACCAGCACGCCATACGCACCAATAGCTAAATCCTGATAAGCTATTTTTTGTATAAATGACTGAAGGCCCATACCTGTCATGGTTACGTCAGTAAGGTATTCATCCATTCCTACCGGGAATTCCTGTTTAACCGGCTTCCTGAACAGCATTCCATTCAGCCCATCAATTGTACGCCACGCCGCATTGAATAACGGCGTTCTTGCAACCATGCGCTTATAATCATCACTTGCCTGATCGCGCAATCTGGGCAAATAAACCTCACCAGCATCGTGCAGGGCATCTTCTCCACCATAAGCAACATCCTCGCATCTCTGCCACTTGTCTTTGTATGCATCGTAATCAGCATGAGTGCTTGTTATTGGCATATCAGATGCCTCCTATGTGAGTCTGCGTTAAACCACGAGCAACCGGGAATTTGTAGGCTATGAAATAACCTGAATTGTCCGCCCAATCATCAATGGCCGGGTGAGTATCCCACTTTTCTGGGTCGCCTTTTTTGTCATAGCCCTGCGTTTCAAGCGCATTGGTCAAATTCGGGCATTTATCAGTATTAATTCTGAATCTATCATGTGATAACAGTCCATTATAAGCATTTATGCGATCCCGGACATACGGATTCACGCTGTTAACGTTAACCTGATACCCATCCTGCCTGATTATCTCTATATCAGAAAGGCTAGAATTAGTACGGCTTGCGCCACCTGATGCGTCCGGGTACACAATAACCTTTTTATCTTTGTACCGGTTTAGATTATTGACAAAATCTCTGGTGTCATAACTAGTAAATTCATCAACTGCCACAGGATTATTATTATCAATAATAAACGAATTTGAGCAACAGCCGCCAATATTAAAGTCAACGCCGATATGCAGAATTTTATCATCGCCAGATATCACTCGGTTAGTATGATGCCGTTCTCTGTTAAAGAAATGATAAACCTTGTTCTTAGTGAAAGATACCCACCCGCCGTCAATAAATGCCTCAGCCATAACCGGGTCGTAATTCTTCGCTATCTGGTCAGCGTATCCTTCAGGCAAGAATTTATTAGATCGCGTACCCGCCTTGATGTAGTGGTATCCGCTATCCACATTCCCGCCGGTTCCCCATGTTTCAAAGCAGAACCCAGTCGTCCCCTGATCCGGGGTTGTCACGCACCCAAGTGTATTTCCAGCCGGATGATTGCACGTTTGCCTTACGCGCTCAGTGATTTTCTGCCAAACATAAGCGGCCTGGTCTTTTGTGAGCGTGTCAAGCTCATCAACGACGGCATGAGCGACCTCAAAACTTACAATAGCATCCGGGTCGTGATATGTCTCCAAGAAGATAGTACTACCAAACGCGGGAAGATGTAGCGTTAAATCTGACTTGTTCAGAACGTAATCAATACCCAATAACCGAAGGTATTTTGACGTTCCATTCAATCCACGCCGCTTTGCAAGACGATATGACGGAAAGAAGTGTGACACGTCTATCCCTGGATCTTGCGTTATAAGATGGATAAGCCTGCGTGTAGCGGCCTCCGTCTTTGCGCTGCCAAAGCCTCCAAACATACCAGGATTCGTGTGCCCGCTGAATATAAACTCCGCCTGCGGGGCTGTTAGCTGAACGTTCAGCGTATTACCTCATACGTGATTTTCTGATTCTGCTGCGCATTTGTATTATTAATGACAGTATCTGGCGCCTTTCCGAACACAGCCTCTTTTGCCTTGAGTACCGTATCTGCCCTGTGCTTGTAATCCTGCTGATTAACGCATTCAGCTTTCATGGCCTCCTGGACATTCTTTAATGCCGCCTTGTTAAGCCATTCCATGCGTGATGCTGCCTCATCAACAACAGCGGTCACAGCGGTCACCATTCGGTCATCATGCGCGTGCAAAGCTTGATTATATTGAATTCCTGCGGTCACAATAGGCAAAACGTCCTGTTCTACGCCCTTGCATATCTTATTAACTGCGCCCTTGCTGACTTTCCGTTTTTCGGCTATCTGCTGCTGGCTGAGCTGTCCCATGCGCCAGTCAGTCAGGATGTCCTCTACCAGCACAGGGTCCAGTGATTTTGCGGCCATTACTGCGCGCCGTATACTGCTTTAGAGCTATCTGCCTCCACCTCTCCAAACGTCGCGCCCGTGTCCTCATGCGTGGCCTGCTTGCCCGTGAATTCTTGCCACCGCTTTACTATCACGTCCACATATTTTGGGTCTAGCTCCATGCTTCGATTGATACGGCCTGTTTTCTCGCATGCGATCAGGGTTGATCCGCTGCCACCGAATAGATCGAGCACAACATCGCTCCCTTTGGTATTGTTCTCGATTTGGTACTGGATCAACTCGACCGGCTTCATGGTCGGATGCAGCGCACTGCGTGACGGACGGTCAAATTCTAGAATAGTTGTCTGCTTCCGATCAGCAGCCCACAGGTGCCCAGCTCCACCCTTCCATCCGTACAAGCAAGGCTCATGCTTCCAGTGGTAGTCCTGTCGCCCCATAACAAGCGTCTGTTTCTTCCATATCAAGCACTGGCGCACCTCCCAGCCAGCGTCCCTACAAGCTCCACGGAAGTTATATCCTTCTAAATCTGCATGCCAGATATAAAATACTGCGCCTTGCTTCATCACAGCATCAGCAGCAACAAATGCATCTCGCAAAAATTGCCTGAAATGATCATCAGTCATACTGTCATTCTGGATGGTCTTAGCATCTTTAGTCTTACCGACATAGCCCACGTTGTAGGGTGGGTCTGTAACTAACTGATCAGCTAACCCACCATACATAAGTGTCTCAACAGAATCAATGCTAGTAGAATCACCGCACATAACTCGATGATTCCCAAGTATCCATTTATCACCTTGTTTGGTTACTGGATCTTCTGCTAATTCAGGAACAGCGTCTTCGTCAGTTAATCCCGCAGGTATTTCTTCGGGCGTCAGGTCGGCAATCTCATTCAGTGAGAATCCCGTCAACTCAAGGTCAAAACCCAATTCCTCTAGCTCGGTAAATTCCAGCGACAGTAGTTCGCTATCCCACTCTGCTATTTCTGCCATCTTATTCACAGACAGACGAAACGCCTTGATTTGCGTGTCGGTCATGTCGTCAGCAAGCAAGGCCGGAACCGTACCCATCCCGAGCTTCTTTGCCGCCTTTAATCGCAAATGACCATCAACAACCAAGCCATCAGACTTTACAAGAATTGGCACACGGAAGCCGAATTCTTTTATTGCCGCTGCCACGCGGTCAACAGCGTGATCATTCTTCCTCGGATTGCGAGCATATTCGATAAGCCTGTCAACCGGCCAGTGTTTAATATCTTGCGTCATTATTCCCATTAACAGACTGATAATTGATATATATTATACCATAATCAGATAATTTTGCATAAACAGCATTACCGCCACCCTCTACTTCTCAAACAATTCGCTTTGTAATCCTCAATTATTAGGATGTTGCCATTAAACCCCATTCCTGATGCATACTGCGTGCCCATAAGCTGGCATTCCATATTATCCTTCATCGCCATCTGCTCAGTAGCGCCGGGTTTATGCATCGGCTGTCCAGCGCATCCAGATATTAACACCACAAAAAAACCAATCATTAATTTATTCATTTCATCCCCTATTCTGTTCGATCAAGTATATTAATATCTAATTCTGGCGATTGAATTTCAATTTTAACTGTGACAAGTGGCGCTGATAATTCTATCTTGTTGATTTCAATAGACTTAATATCATATACCTCAACCCCACCAAAAAAAACTCTTGTACCAATCGCAGTACCATCGGAAGTTATCCGCACTCCGCACCTCTTTTCATCGCCAGACATATCTTTTACCCATTATATTAAACCCCATCATGCGCCCGAAACTTATTAACCAGCCCAAGCAAATCGTATTCACTGCTCAACTTATACAACCTCAAAAACGCCTTGACACCCATTGAATGTATGCCTAGCTCACCTTGATGATGCTTAAAACATAAGCATGCCGTCCTATAATCGCTTCTTTTACCAGATCCATCGGCTATATGATGCACCTGCCCGATCATTTTAATACCATCAAATTCTCGGCAGATCACACAACCAGTTGACGCGACTATGCTCATATAATCACTTTCTTTACTCATGATTAACCCCCTTGCAAAAGCACTTGTGACAGCGATTTATCCCTATACCACCATCGTATCAACGGGTTTCCTATGCGCTCGCTCTTTAGCTTCGGTGCTACTCTAAGTTCAATTCTTTCGCAATCGCCATACACCTCTATCACATCAACAACGACGCCCGGCACCCATCTGTATTCGTGCGTCACATCGGAGGATGTTTGCAGCCTCGGAGATTGTTTTCTTACAGTAACCATATCTCCAACTTTTATGGGCGATCTAGTCTCAATTTCATTCATCGACACAATCAACTGCGCCGCTTTTGTGTCTTTCATTATTTTGTTCAGATCTTTCATTTTATCTCCATTAAGACTTATATTTTACGCATGTTTTTATTTTAAATAATTCCCAAAGACCGGGGTGCATTCTTCGATCGCCAGCCTCCCATTGCTGCCAAGTGCGCAGAGCTGAGTAGATTAATTCAGCAGCCTGAGTTTGTGTTAAAGCCAATTTGGTTCGCAAATCCCTAATGTCGTTAGGTTTTGGGTTGCTCTCCGGGCTTTTCGCCCGGCTGCGGTTTTGGTGATTCATATTAAAAGTTTTATGAATAGAATTTGCGTATAAAATTCAATTGATCTTCATTTAGATTATTATCATTTCTTGCTGCAGCAGCCACTGTTATTTAAGCTGACTCTTTCATCCAGCTTAAATCATCTTCTGGCCATACAGGTAATGAATCATCCTTGCCATATACTTCCCCATCCACCAAAGCCACAGGAATCCCATAACTACTTGCCGAATGTTCATCTGTAATAATTATATTTTTAATTGCTGTTTGAATTTTTAACTCTACTTTCATTTTAATCTCCAGCCCCTGTATCCCGAGGCGCGGTGGTTTGCTTTATTGCCAACCATGTAAATAATTATACACTCATTTAGCATATTGCCAACAATTATTTTAAATATTTTTTACTCATCAATCATATCATCTGACATTCTCTCAATTCCATCAGGCGTCATGCTTGGCCAGTATTTATCAGATATAAATCGGCATATTTGCTTAACAACATCCTGGAATTCCTCTTCGCCCATGCTATCAAAACTTAGGCTTCTTGGCTGTCTTGCGATCAAATAACCGTTTTCAATTATCTTGAATCCGATCATATCAAAAATCGGCTCAACCACAGACCCAACATACTTCCAAACATCAGGCTGAAATCCGTGAATTTTTACAGCCATTTCCGCACAATATATATTTCCCTCAAGCTGAATGCGCTTAATTGCAGCGTGTGCGTCCATGCCTTTAAAATCATCGATATTGTTCACACATAACACACCTATTTTATGCGCGTGCTTATTTAGTCCGACCGTTCGTAATTTGCGAATCGTTCCACGAACAACCTGCCCAACCTTATACTTCTTGCTCGCGAATTGCTGTCTTGCGCAAGCATCAGCTGGTATTAAGCCGGTATCAGTTGCCTTAAAATATATGTCATCTTTTTTAGCCATTGCTGCGGATTATTTTTAACTTGCCCGACAATCTACTCATCCGCATTACCCACGCCCGATTGCCCAATAAAATCCTTTATGAGATGCACCGCTTCATAAAGTGCTTTATGCCTGCCTAACTCTAATGCTCCTGCATTATGAGCATTAAATTCACTTTCACCAAAATTATTATTTTTCAATTTATATTCTTTGCCGCAACATTCATTTCTGCCCATTATTTCTGCATATTTGCAATATGAGTTATCTGCTTTTAATATTAAAATATCTATAATTTTATTAATATCTATAATATTTTTTTTATCAATTTCGCTTTTTAGCATAATCCATATCCTCCTTAATACAATTAAATTCATCAACATCAGCTACCTCACGCATACACTGGCCGCACATTGTCATTTCAACATCAAATCCAGCAGTCAGAAGATGGACTCCATGACCGCACGAGCACAATTGATAGCCTTTGTATTTTTCTTCTTCAGTCGGGTCAAGGATGATCATTTTTAAGTTTCTTATCAACAGCTCGCTTCAAAGTCGCATCAAACAGTGGCTTGCTTTTTTTATGCCAGTTATTCAATGTTTCCTTTGATTTGCCAGACAGGGCAGACAATTCTTTCAGGTTATCCAGTCCGGCCATTTTGCATTCTTCACTTGGTTTCATTCGAGATTCACCTAAATTACGCAACCTTGCCGAGCGAGTAACCGAGCAAGAATACCTTATATAAATTGTTTAAACCTCCATCTTGATAAACACGCCCTTTTTTCCATAATTCCTTTGGCTCCTTATCAAATCTACCTCTAAACGATTTTTCAAATTCAGCCATTACTTCGTAATGCTCTTTAGTTCCAAGCATTTTTATCTCCTTGTTCATTTTTTTGCTTACTTTCGACCGCCCGCCTAAAAACACAGTCAAACAATAATGCCAGTTTGTTAATGTCTGCCTTGATTTGCCGGACAAGACAGTCAGTTCATTCAGGCTATCCAGTCCAGCTATTTTGCATTCTTCGCTCGGCTTCATGACGCCACTCGCTCAGCGTACCAATGCGGCTCAAAACTCGCGCCAGACGGTGTCCAGTATCCGGATTGACCATCCTCGCTCCTGTCAAATCTTATGCAAAAGTTAACATAATCGTCTTTTGCGGCTATCTCTAGATAATCTAAGTCATCGTCATTTTTTATAACAAACGGCCCACCGATCTCATTAAATTCTTTATCTAAAATGTATGCTTTCATCTTGATTTATCCTCACTTTTTATGATTGATATTCCGTATTCGCTATCTAACAATTTACGCGCTTTAATTACAAGACCTCAGTTATTTTTTGATTGCAAGACAACGTTGCCAAGTATCTTGTATATCTAAATTTATAGTTAACAATCTCGTTTGTGCTTTTGTCTATTAAAACAAGCATTGAGTGCCCAAATCCAACAAAAATCTCTTTAACTAAAAACTTTGGAGCTATGTAATTTTGAATGCTTTCAACCGAGATTGCATTCAAAACCCCTCTATCATTAACAAATTTGTTTGCGATCTTGTTTATGTTTGTTGTGTTGTATTTCATCTTAATCCCCTTAGTTATTTGCTGCTGATGTAGTAACTATACTCTCATTTTTACTAATATCAACACTTTTTTTCTTTTTTTTACGAATAACTAAGATTATTTTCTAAACGATTAATTTAACAACACATTTTTTAAGCATATAAGCCGCCTCATGCCCACGCTTCACCGATACCTTTTCAATCCACTCATCCAAACCGGCCGGATCTTTATAAAATCGCTTTGCTGTGTGCCTGCACTCGCATTCATGCCGAAATTCTTCAGTCTTTACGTAGACCGCATCTGATATACGCTTTTTCAAAAAATGTTAAAGTGCAAATCAAACAAATTTTTCAGGATATTCATTTTATCTCCTTATTAATCACATAATCCAACAACGCCAACGCATCGGCTTCATTATCGTCGACCGGATCAAATCCACGACGCTTTGACTCGTCTATCATTTCCCACTTTTTCGCGTTACCGCGCCCCGTCCATGATTTTTTTATTGTCCCTACCCCGATTCCGATGCACGGAATCTCTCTTATCTCACACCAGACCATTAGTATTGCTAAAAATCCACCGTATGCATGCGCAGCATAAACACTGTTGTGATTCATCACTTTTTCGTAATAAACCTGGTCAATTTCAATCGTATCGAATTCAGCAAGCCACATCTTAAATTTTAGATATTTAACGCCACTTCCTTCGCTTTTTTTTGTTTTGAATGACACGCTTCCAGCATCAATTCCACCGGCAGACCACAGCGCCCAGCCAGATATCGTTCCAAGATCAAGAGCTAAAATTTTCAATTTATACTCATCAATCATTCCAGTGACCAGTGCGTATTCTTTGAAGATTACCGTTTGTGTGACTAGAAGATCCCTGTGTTACGCACGAAGATAATCTGTTTACGCTCATTAATATACCTTCCAAACTCCGAGCTATTTGTAATATTGTTTTATCGGTTTTTGCCATACTCGCCTTCGATCTCCGGCTAAATAATCTTGGCTTAATCATTCTCCCTCCTCAAAATTATCAAATCTGTACTCGAATTCATTCGGATGCGAAAATGGTGGAAAATATTCATCACATAATACCCAATCTTTTTTAGCTATAATTTCCCTGGCCCATACGTGCTGGCCTGTTTTCGCCCATTGGCAAATCATATCTGAGTATGTATGCGGATTGCAGATTAAATATTTATCAAAATCATATGCGTGCAAATTGCAGCTAACTATCAAGCTACTACCTGATCTGAGTCTTAGAAAAACTCCTTTGTGCGTAGCTATTGCGTCATTCAGTTGCATTATCTGCTCTTTGCTATTAATGTACGTGATCCACTCCCCGCCTTTTGCTGTCGATGCTATGCTCATAAAAAAACCACAGTTGAAATAATCGCAACAAATCCAGATACATAAATCATCAAAAATAATCCAGCACTGTTAATTTTCATTTTATTCATCATCAATCATTAATATAATGTAAGCAATCTTACTCTAATGATTGCTCATGTCAAGCACTTTCGCAATATCAATATAACATTTTTCAGCATCAGCATAATTCTCACGCACCCGCTGTTTTTCGTACTCAAGTTCCTCCCCGGTTACTCCATAAAATTCCATGCACTTTGCAAACGCCCGGCGGAATTCTTTTGTGACTGTTATTTGCATGATGCTCTTCTCATGTTTAAAGATTCTTTGTTATTAATTGCATTCTGACGTTTGTTAATTTTTCTTTTCTCGCTTTTCGGCAAATTTCTTATTTTTGATGCGTTCTCTTTTTCGTATGCCGTTTGTATGTGCGGCCTCGATAAATGCTCTGGTATATGCATAAATCGACTGAATTTTGCCATGTTGGTATTGCGACTATCGATAAACCAAGCCTTCCCGATATAATCCCACGATGCCCCGAGTGACTTAACTATATCACGCTCTTCGTATTTGACCTTCAGGTATATTTTCATGATCTAATATTTATTTTGTGTGCTGCTGTGCGCTCATTAAACGATTGTTTCTACTGGATGCTTTTTAAAAACCTCCGTAACCCGCTGCGCTATTTCCAAGGCGAAACCCCACCCCAGCGGAAGCGCCAAAACGTGCAATTGGCATAGCTGGTATCGCTCGTCAAATAGGGTTTATCTAGTATAGATAGCATCACCGGATGATCGCACCGTCTATTGCTAACTTGGTCACGACTTGACCATTAAACACGTTTATCGAGGCCGTATGACAGGGTTCCTCGGGGCTGGGTTAAAGATTCCGAGCGGTACCGTTTCCGTATTTATTCCGCACAGATGGCCCCCCATTACACATTAAACTCGCTGCCGTCCCGGCAGTAACTCTTGCTTTAAATATTATTGTGCTGCTGTCTCCCGGTTGACCGTCATAAGTGTGCGGCTGTGACAATTCGTACTCAAGCCTCAAAGGGTTATTCCTCTCCCTCTGCCCACCGACAATCAATAATATTCAACTCAAGGACTACAAAAACAAAAAGCCGCCAAAATCTTTCGACTAAGGCGGCTCTTATTCATTCACGCTGCGATTAGTCTTTGAGGGCTGGCACCCATCATCAACTAATCGTGCCAGCGATCAAGAATCAATATTACCATAAAATTAATTTGTGTGTTGGGTATTTAATATGTTTTTATTTTAGCATATCAACTATTACACCACTGCGCTACGATAGCCTTCGCTATTCCAGAGTAAGTCTCGCTTCTGTCGCGCTTTCGTGTCGGCGATGGTGCCATTTTCCAAATGCGCTGCTCACGGCCTTCAACTATATTCGTCGGTTGCAGTGGCTCAAGATTATGAAGCGCAAAGCCTGTTCTCTTAGTCTCTCCGTGCCCATGCTGCCACGGCTGAACATAACAGACAGGAGCATCCAGGTATTTAAAAATAACGCTCACTGGGTTTTCTAGAGCTACTCTATTACTATGTTGTTTTGCTAAATTCCATAAACCGACAGTCCATTTTATCTGAGATATGCGTTCATGATTTAACGGCATCCCGCGGCCATACCATCGATTTCCGCTCACTGCCATTTTGGTGCAGTCTGGGTGCAGTATTATAAGATCCCATGCGCGAGATTTTATCGCTAGACAAACATCACATTGCAAATGCCATTGAGGATTGCCCCGTGTTGGCTCTAAATCACAAGAAAAAGCATTGTGGCCTGATTTACGCATTTCACCGCAGATTACCTGGCTTTCCTCACAACCTATTAGTATATTCATAGCTTATAAATTAATCTCTTGATCTCCATGCTTGCAGTAAACGTGCCGTTTTTTAGCCAATAATCATTGAAGTCGTAGCCGATAACAGGCGGCATAAAGTAAGGTAGCCCAGTCTCTTTAGCCGCCGTTTCGCCCGTCTTGCTCTCGTCGTGGTCCGCGAGAATAATTCCTTTCCCGATCTTTATCGCTACTTTTTTTAGATTGCCAGCGCTAAAGCAGCAATGAATGGTTGATGTTATTTTTAATGCGGACATAACAACCTGCGCTGACAATGCAGTCGCTAGACCTTCGGTGTAGATATGCAATCCGCCGCCACCGATATCGAAAGTAGCGTAGCTTGCATTTGTTCCATAAACAAAACGTTTAGCGCCATCCGGTGAAATAACCTGCAATCCTGATATAGCCCCATTTATTCGCATCGGTACGCACAACAACGGATCTTTGTCATCTTCAAAAAGCATATTGAAGCACATCTCGTGAAAGCCCTTAGATGCTAAATACTGGCTCAAATCATTCCGGCAGCGTGATAACATCGACTCGGCTTTTTTGATAGCCTGCTGGTTGATTTTGGCGCGTTCTTGATCGTATTTATCTCTACTTTTTTTCAGTTTTAACTGAAGTTCTTTTTGATCCACATCTTTGTCGATGATCCAGATTTGTGGACTATCATGAACAGCCCAGTTTTGACACCAACCGAAGTCGTGTTCGAAATAGTACGCGCCGTTTTTTTTCGACCGGTTATCAGATGTCCTGCATCTAGTTATTTTTCCAATAACTAGATATGTATTTATCTCCAGACCGTGAGCTTCAGCGAATCTCAGAAAGTCCATCTATCTCCTCCTGTGCGCATTTTTGATATTTTGTGAAGTGATGAAATTACGCACGTCGTTTGATATATGATCAGCAAGCACCTTCTTCCATGCGGGCGCAACACCAAACTTCTCAACGTATTTATGATATGCGTACCCATCCTTATACCCTTTGCTATCGCAGTATCTTAAAAGCTGCTGGTAAAAAGATTCCTTATATTCTGAGCTGTATTTTTCTTTCTTCGCTGGCGATCCTATCTCAACCAACTCACCGGCTTTAACCTGCACGTCATTTTTTCGCTCTCGAACGTGTCCGCAATTAGAGCAAATATCAGACTTGGCTGGCCATAATGCAGAACATTTAGGGCATTTAGCGGCCTCTTTTTCTTTGTCTGTTGGCTCTGGCTTTGGCTTCTCTCGGCCGTCATCAAGAGCAGAAACACCATTGTGATACAGGTCGTCCCAGTCGCCAGAAAATCTCAGGTAATTTCCGGAATGGTCAAGCCATAAAGCAAAGTCCTTGCCCGGATAAGTCCGCATAACTCTGCCCATCTGCTGGACGTGCGAAGAGAATGACTTCGTAAACGGCCTTGCTGATACGCCAATTCTAACATCAGGAACATCGAATCCCTTGGTTAAAATATCAGTTGCTATAAGCCCCGTAATTGAGCTATCCGGCTTTGAAAACTCTTTAATAACATCCTGCTTATATTCGTCGTCGTCTTTATAGCTTATCGATATAAAATTATATCCAGCTTCATTAAAGCGGTTCTGAAGATCAGCGCCATGAGCAACGCCAGCGCAAAACACTATAGTTTTTTCAGGTTTATCAAAAAACTCGTGAGTCTTTTTTACCCACTCGGTAACAATATCCCCAGTTATTTTAATGCCGCGTTCCGTCGCTTCGCTTTGCGACCATTCGCCAGCTACTTTTTTAGCTCCAGTCATGTCGATTTCTTTGGCTACAAATACCTTCAGCGAAACAAGCGAATTATTCTCCACGAGATTGCTCGTAGTAACATCACAAACAACATTTCCATAGATCGACCCCAAGCCTTTGGTAAACGGGCTTGCTGATAGCCCTATCGATCTTATCCCAGTGTTTTTAATGTAGTCAGCGACCTGCCTGCGTATCGTGTGGCACTCATCAACTATAATTAGATCAAGTTCTGGGAATGATTCGCATTTTTCTAGCGTTTGCGCACTGCAAATCTGTATTTTTTCTTGTGGCCTCCATCGCCAATGCCCGGCCATCAAAACTCCATGCTCAATACCGTACTTATCCAGCCTCGCGCTCGTCTGGTCAACAAGTATGCGCCTGTCCATAATCATTGCGGCACGGTTGCCTTTTTGAGATGTGGCGACAAGCAAAGAAATAGCGGATTCTGTCTTACCTCCGCCCGTTGGCATATAAAGTATCTGCGTTTTATGTCCATCACGGAACCCTGACCGCAAAGAATCAAGACTTTTTTCTTGATATGGCCTAAGATTTAGCATTCCAGCCGCCCAATTTCTTTAATTGCCTTGCCTGCATTTCACATTGATTTTTTAACTCCGCGTTCTCTCGCTGATAAGTATCACGCGAGAGCTTAACTGCATCAAGTTCAACCTCCAGCGTTTTAATCTGCTTTCTCAATTCAACCATAATCTGTTCTGTGGGAATAATTTCCACGTCCGGAAGTTGACCGGAAGCGATTGCATCACGTAGTTTTGTATTCTCCTCAGAGAGATCTTTTATAGTGTCGTTCGCCTCTTGTAATTCGTGTTCTTTTTGGTCGTATTTCTCGTCTTCTGTTTTTCCTGCCACTAGCGCTGGCTTGGGTTTTATAGGCGAAGTGGTAACGGTTACCACGCTTTTATTTGAAATTTCTTTCTTGATTTTACTTACAAATGGATGCGTAACTTGGCAGATTCTAGCTATCTCTCTCTCGCTCATGTCCTTGGTTCTATGAAAAGATAGCGCCTTTTTGACGTTTTTATATTTGTCGGCATTGGTCAACCTCTTCCCGTGTGATCCGTTTACTCCAAAGGAAAACATAATAGCGTCATCCTTTGTGCCGTCGTGTATATCTGCATCTATATCGGCATTTCCAATATCTTTGTAGGCATGGTACCGGTGATGGCCGTCGGCAATCCAATACTGAGCGCTGTCAAAAAATACCGTAATCGGGGGAAACTTGTCACCGCATTTTATTGATTCAGAATATTCGGAAACCAAATCCAAATCTATGCTTGCTCGCTGTTGCGTTTCTTCGCTCAATGCCACATCTTTAATTTTTATTGCTTTAATATTCATTTCAGTTATTTCCTTTTATTGATTCGATAAATTCTGACAATTCCCCGTCTAAAAAGAACCATTCACCATGAGTTTTGTATTTTTTAAATCTTTTATGTAGTTGAGATTCCTCTTTTATACCGCCTCTAATATAAGCTATTAACGTTATATGGAAAGGGCACCCTGTTTGCAATTGACTGATTCTTGCTGATGGGCTTCCGGTAGTCTTTCCTATTTTTATAAATCGACCTGCTTTAAGGAAGTAAACATAATCGCTGCAAGTAATTTCATTTGCATTATTTTCGTCCACCTTCCATTTCATATCTGAGCATGAAATGGAATATCTATCTAACAATGAGTTAATAACAAGACCTACAAATTCAGCTAATACTGGTTTTTTTGATATTAACTTCCCCGTCATTCCCACAATAGAATAGTTAATATACCCGCTATATTCTAATGATGGAGTTGTTTCAACCATAACAAATTCTTTCCCCGCTTTTACCAAGTTAGCGGGGGTAATTGCCGTATATGGTCTTTTCTTTATTTCACTAACTTCAACTGGAATTTTGAATTCACTTATATCTATATCAGTCAAAAGATTTGTTTTAATATCACTAATTTTCAGCAACTCTGTTCGCATATTCAATCCTCTTAAGAATCCAGGCTGCGGGATAAACGCAACAAAGCCACGCAATAACGAGAATATGCGCAGCTTGACTCTGGATTCGTAAAAACACTAAATATCATTCATGGCTCTCGTTAGACATCCTGGATTATCAGCCCAAGAATATTGAATACCGCCTCCTGCTACGTCACATTCATGATTTCACAGGATCGATGTAATTATATCACAAACATTACGCGCCGCTTGCTTGCTTTTCGCCGACCGCTAAACCCCTCAACCATTCTTCTCTAGTTCCCATTTTTAACCTTTAAAAAATCCCGCCACACCTTGCGATGCAGCGGGTAAGCTCATCGACTTTTTGACTATCTCACGATTCAACACCCCGCCAGCCTCTATGACTGTTCTGACGCTTTCGCGCTCGTGATAAGGGGTATCTTAGCTCACACTAAGGGAGTAAATCATTTAAACGCCTCAGGCCTGATCTCTTTAAGGTACTTATACCAACCCTTCGGGATCCTTCGTGCTTGTTTCCACATACTAACAACCTGCGAAGACACCTCGCACAATTCGGCAATATGCCCAGTTGTACCAATGTTATCAAGCACTTTCATGTGATCAATTTCTTTTTTCATGTTACACCCTGATTTTCAATAATGCAATAGTAAACTGTATTACAAATAATTTCAATAAATGTGTTGACAATCATCTGTAATGTAAATAAGATTACTACATCAGCGCTTTTGCTGATATTAAAAGGATAAAACATGCTAACACTATGGTTTGTTGAGTCAGTGCTTATACTTATGATTTTTAGCACATATTTAGGAGATTTAAATGAATATAGATGATTTAACGTTAGGTCAGATCAAAGAAATTAAATTGTTATTGGGATCTAATGATACGCATAACAAAGAAGCGCACCCGATGTTGGGCAAGCGATGTCTGATCAGGACATACAGTGCTGGTGTGCATATCGGAGATGTGGCTTGGATAAACCCCGAAAATTCAATGGAAGTTAAACTTGAAAATGCGCTTCGATTGTGGAAATGGACGGGCGGTGGACTGTCATTGTCTGCCGTTGCGAACAATGGAATTAAAGGTGGGCGATTGAACAGAACCGGAGAAGTATTGCTAACAAATGCAATTGAGATTATACCAACCACCTCAAAAGCAGAGGAAACTTATGTTAAATTTATCGAAGATTAAAGTATCCCATCATGGCGATGGCTATGGCGATGGCTATGGCTCTGGCTATGGCTATGGCTATGGCG
>ERZ1292625.1780-Hain-H41-01um-R1-1780-length-23131-cov-4_pt1 | contig 23131 bp, 15 predicted proteins | sample MGYA00564400_ERZ1292625 | MGnify/ENA primary metagenome ERZ1292625 (study PRJEB36523, sample SAMEA6512639) | groundwater metagenome | collected 2019-01-08 | study: AquaDiva: Metagenomics assemblies of 32 groundwater samples | reverse complement strand
AAGCACTGATTGCTCGATTACTGTGGCATGCACCAGAAATGACAGGGCAACCAGCAAAAAACCAGCCCAGTTAACGAACTCCCTTAGTTGCTTTTTGGCAGTCCAGGCATCGAAATGCAACCAAAACACCGCGAAGAACACCAGAGCCGCAAATAGGCTAATAGCAAAGTGTACGTTTTGACCAAAGAATTGTATCGGCAGCATGCGACCTCACCTACGCTAGCTAGACATATTGTTTCACACCTAATAATACCTTAAGCACAACCATTATCATAGACATTTTATGCCTACAAGCCGACTAAATAGTTTAGAAGCTGCTCTTTACTTAAGACTCCGACAACAACCTGCCTAATTACACCCCTTCGATCAACGAAGAAATGAGTTGGCAAGCTCTGCACGCCGTAGCTGTTACTAAGGGTACTATCGGGGTCAACTAGCCAGTTAAGCTTCAGCCCAGCAATATCTGTGTAAGCTCGCACCTTAGGTGCATTCTCTTGCAGTGCTATCGGTACTATATTAAGCTCCTTATTGGTCTGCAGCTTGGCCAAGACGGCCAGCTGCTCGGCTGTGGTCGGCGACCAGGTAGCGCCAAAGGTTAACAAGGTCGGTCTGCCCAGAAAATCTGCCGGATGAACAAGCCTAGACTCTGTGCTATTAAGTGCAAAGTCAGGCGCCTGTTGACCTACTAACGTGCCTTGACCACTGGACTGTTGCTTATTGAGTTCGCTGCCTCCTGCCACAGTTACACTTTGAACCGCAAAGGAGGGCCAGGGTATGTGCAGAGAGCCTATAGAGAGCCCACCAAGCGGCTTGAGCGCAAGGCTAGCCGTCAGCGGCTTAGATTGCTTAGTTTCAAATATACTGCTGATCAGTGTTTCGTGGCCGGCGGCAGTAGCCTTGAGGTAGTATTTGCCTGGCGGCAATAACAGCGTGAACTCGCCTCGTTTGTTGCTCTTTTGGGGATTGGCCTGCCCATACGAAGCTCCGTCCCAGACCACCCAGCCGCGAGAATCAGGCTCAAGGTAGTACAGAGTCACAGTACTAACCAACGGCCTTAGGGTCGTTTGGTCGATAGTGTGAGCTGGGCTATAAACATAGACTGTGTTAAGTGTCCGGCTGGTTCTATTTTCGGCTCCATCTACAGACTCAGCGATCAAATTATACTTACCTGGTTCGGTAAAGCTAATAATGCCTGACCAGAGGCCGGTATCAACGGATTTGGTCAAGCTAAATGACTGTGCTTGACTCTTGGAGCCGACCCGCAGAGCATTAAGTTCAATGGCTGTTGAACCGCCAACCGAGCTAAGCGTGACCTTTTGATCTATGCCCACAAGCGAAGCTATAGTCCCTTTACTATCAGGTGCTAATACCTGTGGTCCTAGAGACAAAATGTTACCGCCTACTAGCGGCGGAAGACGATCTATGACTACAGTCACGACTGAGGTTGTGCCAATGTTGGCGGACGTATCAATGGCTCTAACTACTATATCGTAATTGCCGTCATCTAGATTGAGTGGGGTGAAGCTATACGTGGCATGCTTGCCACCCAGGCCCTTCGCCTCATCTACTGGCAGCCAGTTTTTGCCGCCATCGGTCGAATACTCTAGACGTGCCAAGGCCTCATTATCATCAGCAACACCACGAACTTTTGGGATGGACTTGACGACCCTAGGTAGAGCAGTCGTCATACTAACAGTTGGCGGCACCTTCTCGATTGGCTTGTCTAGGAGGGCTACCCCTGACGATCCAATAAATACTGTATTTGTCACCTTGCTGCTAGACTTAGCTGCGGTCAAAAAGGTCATATCAGATGATTCGGCTCTATTGTCGCTAGCGTCGGTGCTAACTACCTGTAAGTGATACCCGGTGTTTGGAGACAAACCGCTAACGGTGACCTGATGAGACAGGGTTAGGGAATTATCAATAGCTGTTTGTGAACCGTACCCATTAGTTAGTCCGTAGTTTACTTGTGCTGTTGCTGGTGAAGACGTGTTCCACGACACATTAACACTACTCTCAGTGAGACCTGACAGGCTGACGTTCGATATTACCACCGGCGGAGCGGTAATTTCAATACCGGTATCGCCTGAACAGGTAATTGGATCCGCCCCTGAGGAGCTATCAGATGCCCGCACAGACCAAGAGCTGCTAGAAGCGGCTTGATTTACGGTTGTACCCAAAACAAAACCCTGGTTATACGGACTAGGCAGATTACCGAATCTAAAATTTACTCCATCAGCGTCCACATATGGACTCCAACCGGTTGCAGAACCAGATTGAACAGTAAAGTCAGCTGGATTAACGGCTCTTATATCAATCCATCGTATAGACTCAGTGCTGTTGTTTGTAATATCGAAGTTAAACGACGTGTCCGTACCGGCCTCGGCCGTAGTCGGGGATATAGTCACCAGACATGACTCCAACCCGGCCTGTGCCTTCGGTGACGGTAGCAGGGCTATAAGCAAACCAGCGACCGCCAACGTAGTCCAGACTCTTCTATATCTTGATTTTAGGCTCATTCTGCCCCACATTTATCCTAAAAGCTTATGTTAATTGTAGCACGTATATCCAGGCTATTGGCCGGTGTTAGTTCCTGAGGAGACATTAAGCGGAGCAACCTCGATAATTAAGTCCTGGCTTGGTCGATATAATACAGCTTTGCGCGCCTGGGTGTAGACTAGCAGTTTGTCTCCGTTCTTGGCGTTAGTGAAAAAGGGTTGTCCCTTTGTCTTGCTGGCGTCAGATATTGTAGCTAGCGTCGGCTGCTCGTCAGTCGGCAACAGCATTAAGTGGCTGACTTTCTTAACAACAGCGTTAACAACTTGACGATTGGCTGTGTTGGGATCATTAAGTCTTTGTTCGGCGATACGACTCTTATTGTAAAAGTAGAAGCTGGGCAAACCGGCAATCAAAACAATCACAATTACCGTTATGGCCTTGGACTTGAACAAACCCTTAGGCGATACAGTTCGAAGCAGGGCCGGTCTCTTAGACTCACGGACAGACCCGCTAGCTTCAGTGTCTTGTGGCTGCATATCATCCTTCATAGTCATCGCTGTTAGTTACTCGTGTCCGGTAGTCCGGTGACCGTGGCTGCATCTTTGATCGATACGGCGCTCCAAGTAAAGTCCAAATCCTCCAAAGCCTTCTTATTAAGTACTATTGTAAAGCCTTTTGTGTTCAAATTCGATACCAGGTAACTGTATCCGGCATCAAACAGCCTTTGTTCGGTAGCACTTATATCTTCAAGTGAACCGTCAGACAGCTGGCGTTGTGCCGCCAGCATGGAGATCGATACCACAGGCTGCTGAGCATACTGCTTATCAAAGCTGACGCTGACCTTATTAGCGCCTTTCTTAATGACAGCCGAACCGCCGGAGTCCTTGTTAAAGGTCACTCTACCTTGAGCGCTGACGTCATTCAGCAGCTGCACTAGTCCGGCGAAAGTCGAACGGCCATTAAACTGAGCGTCGCCGCCCACAGTCAAACCACCACGACTCTCAATTGTGCCTAGCGAGATTAGACTAACCGCAAACTGCCCGCTAGCAAACTTAATACTGCCTTTGGCCTGAGGTGAGGCAACCTCGCCCTGAGCCAGCTGATCGACCTGCTGTTGAAGGCTAGCGTACTGATCACTCAATGAGCCTAGCTTGTCAGTGTATATTTCAAGCCCTTCGATGTGGTCAGCCTTGATGGTCTTGGCTCTTATCAGATCGGCTACAATAGTGGGCGTAATTAGCTGATTACTGGCATTAATGTTAGTGGCTAATATGTCTGAACCGACTGGAGCTTGGCCACTATTCTGCTTATCGCGCAATGATTGCAAGAAGCCCAGTGTTTTGGCCTGAGAGCTCCAGCTATTGATGCCCAGGCTACTTGTCAGCCCGCCCTCGTCAACGCCAGGGAAGCTTAGATCCGGTATGTCGTACTGGGCATTGCCTGTGCTCGCAGCCAGCTGATCAGCTTCGGCAATCAATGACTCTGTTGATGCACCCTGATAATCCGTCAGGTTAACAAACATCATGACCAAACCACATTGGGCAGCCGGAAGGTTGCCCCGGCCTTGACCTGGGCATTGAGTGGACGCACTGGGGTCGAAGCCTTCCAGAGCTGTGCCAATAACTCTGCCGGCTACAGTTGCTTTCATGGCATAACCAGGTATTGACGCAGAGGTCAGGAAGTCACCTGCGTGAACAATGCCGTTTTCACTGCTTACCTTAACCGGTACGCGACCAACCAGGGCCACGGGATGTGAATCATCGGTAAAGGCACCGGCCACAAAACCAGGCGCCGTCGAAATAACCCCCAGTAGATTGGGCTGGTATTCGCCAGTCGACTTCTTAATAGAGTGGTTATTGGCTGAGTCCATAACTACAACGTCGCCAGGTGCAAGCGACTCTGTAGATGTGTAGTTTTCAGCAAGGTCAGCACCGCCAGAGTAAAAGCCGCCGTTCGATGATGAGTATATATTACATTCACTAGTTACACGCAGCACGTTCAGTCCATTATCCTGTAGTGTCAACAGGTCATTGCCATTGTTGATGTCATACGAAGTGATTGCCGGTTGAGAAATCGTTCTATGCTTATAAACAGCACCGCCGCCGCTAACATATACGCCGTCCAAAGACCCACCGAAGGTAGGGAAGTCGCGCCTAAAGTTGACCTCAACCTGAACCCAAGTTTCGCCACCGCTGTTACCAATGCTTGTGCCTGGCCTACCAACGCTGTTGAAGCCAGTAGTCGATAGAGCCGCTTGGCTACTGGCGGCTCGGGCTTCCATTCGCACGAAGTTATCGTTTGTCTGCCTCCAATTGAGCACTGAATTCGCAGCCAAAGCTGGAACTTGTATTTGCTCCGATAGATATTGGCCATCGGGGTACCAGCCAGCGTCGTAGAGATTCGCCGTTGCCGTCGTATTGCCGTTGATGATAACCCACTTCCCGTCAGGACGCTGGAAAGACACTGCTCCAACCCCTGATGCAGCCGTCAGGGCTGGACTGTTAACAGATTGGACTGAGCCAATATTGGCTCCAGCAGCAAAAGTCGCCCCATAAGGTATATACACATTTGTTGCGGTAGCACCGCCACCGTCAACAATTAAGAACGTACCGTCTGCCCTCGGAATAACATGCCCGCCCTGACCGACGACGTTAGTAAAGGTCGGCCCGGCAGCTGACGTCCCGTCAACGGGGTTAATAACTGCTGTTTGTCCCTGAGCCGCACCAGCAGTACCGCCTGCCGCTGTTACGCTGAGCCACCAACCGTCCGGTCTTTGGAAGGCAAAGGATCCGCAGCCATGCGCACCTGTCAGGGCTAGACCAGAAGTGAAGGTCTTGGTGTTTGGATTATAGTTCATAGACGTAGTTGCGCCTATCACTCCACCTGCAACACCCGCGAACGTCTTGTACATTCCATTTTGTAACGGTATCGCCCAAAAGCCGCAGTTAGCGGCCGTCGTTAGAGTTGGCCCGGCCGTGACAGTATTACGGATGGGGTCATAAATCGTGCTGGTCGTCAGTCCGTTACCGTGAACAATAGTCAGTGAGCCGTCAGTATTTGGTATGGCCGATGCGCCAACGCCAGTCAACCCGGACAAGCTTGGGCCAGCTGTAAACGTATTAGAATTAGCATCGTAGACATTGGTAGCGGCTGTATTATTGCCCATGATCACCAGGAACTTACCATCAGGGCGCTTGACCGCAAAGCCACCGCTGCCATTGGCGGCCGTAGGAATATTTGGACTAGCCTGAGATGTGAAGGTCTGTGTAGCTGGGTCGTATAGAGCTGCGTTGGCCGCCGGCGTCGATAGCGCCGCTATCACTACAAACGTCCTGTTAGGCCGTGCTATAACTATTGTACCGGTAGTTGTTTGTGCCTGGGGTATAGCAGGGTGTGCCCGGGACATCACGCCCGCGTAGAACTGAGTCGTATTGATTTTGGTAGTCGGAGCTAGTCTGCCCATCGGCAGTGTCAGGGCGCCATTGACAGCCTCTACACGCGTTACTACCGGACCTGACGGCTCAGACTGACTGATATACGCTGCACCCAGTGAGGAATCAGCGGCCGTGTCAGACGTAAGACTAGTTGTTGTATTGTCGCTAATAGTAGTCAGGAGGAAAGGACTGCTGGTATCACCGGCAGCGGTGCGGTATATCTTGCGAGCCGTGGTGCCAGTACCGGTAATACCGGTAGGTATGGATGTTAGGTTAACCTTGTCAGTACCACCCACACAAGTTATAACGTTGGATTTGGCGCCCAGAGCCGATTCAACTCCGTCGGTGATAAACGTTACATAGTAGGAGTGCGTACCAGCCGTACACGAGCCACCGCCAGCCGACTGGGTCGCAGTCAGAGCCGTCGGTATAGTGCCGTTGTTCTGTTCTTGGCCGCCAGGCTGACTAAAGGTAAAGTTATCTCTGTGCAGCACAGTTGAATTATCAACACTGACATCAAATAGGGTAGGCGTTGCGTAGTCTAGCCGATGAACGGTCGTGTTATTGCCCGTCCAGGTGCCGCGTTCGTCTACCAGCCGCTTCGGTAGCGGTCTGTTAAATTGAGCTGTAATACGTACACAGTTATCAGTCGAGCCTGGCCTGATAAAATCACCCGCATTCGTCAACTCTTTATCAGTTGCGCTATTGAGCGGTGTTGTACAGCCCCCACTATTTGTGGCGGTGCGAACAAAGAACTGTATGGTTGAGAAGGCTGAGTTGGTCGAACCGTTAGTGGCAGCCGAGTAAGGTGATTCGAACTGAGCATTCCACTTGAGTGTAGAGCTAATGTTGAGTGCACTAGTAGAAATATCATCAGAAGTGTATTTGGTGGCGGTACCATTCATAGGTAGCCCGGTGTCATAATTGTTAGTACAGCCGTTTGTACATGTGTTGGTACCGGTAATGATCTGCCATGTGCCGTTTTGCCGCATCAATGAGAAAGCACCTGTCGTAACGGCAGTCAGGGCTGTACCGTGAGAGGTAAAGCTATCGGCCGATGAGTCATAAATGTAGGAGTTGGTCGAGCCGCCACCAACAATTATCAAAAACTTGCCGTCCTGCAGCGGTATGGCATGGCCACCGTTGCCCATGGCAGTCGCCGGACCATTGCTGGTTCGGCAAGTGATAGTATTAGCCACGGGATCATATAGAGCCGAAACGCTCACCTTCGACAGAATTACAAACTTTCCGTCGCCACGTCTAAGCGCTACGGAGCCCGAGCCATTGATTCCACATGTGCCAGCCGTCTGCGTACCGTCAAGGCTAGGCCCGGTCGATGGAAACGCGCCAATACTAGGGTTAGCTGTCGATGGGTTATATATTTGAGTCGTGCTGGCAGAACCGCCAGTGACTATTAAGGCAGATCCATCTGGACGATTCAATGCTAACGAGCCCGCGCCCCAAGCAACACCGCCACTGTTAGTCGGGCCAGCGGCAAACGTATTTGCGATTGGATCATAGACATTGGTTGTGCCTGCACCGGCACCCAGCGCAACTAGGAACTTGCCGTCTGGTCGCTTAAAGGCGACTGTTCCGGCACCAGCAGCTGCAGTTAGGGATGGCCCGGCTGTGCTAGTAACCGTACCTTCTGGATCGAGATTACTAGTGTTAACTACACCGTTGGCTAGTACCACGACGTGCATGCCGCCTGGTCGCGGCAGCACTACTGAACCCGCGCCAACTGTTCCAGCACCAACGACCAGAGTTTGTGAGTTAGTGAATGTGCCAGCGATTGAATCATACAGCGATGTAGTCAATGCTGACCCGCCTTTGATAACTAGATACTTGCCATCCGGACGACTAATGGCGCTAGCGCCGGCACCGATATTAGCATCTACCGCTGGTTGACTAGATGTAGTGATGGTACCGCTGCCGGAGTTAGGTATAGTACCGTCGGATAACTCTAGCTGTCCCGAAGGCGTAGTGCTGTTCGATAGGCTGGAGCCTAAGGTGCCCGCAGCGAAGTCAGCATAGCTAGTTCTAGCAATACTATTATCACTTGTGTTAACGGTTAGATTGCCGTTGATGCCAATGCTCTTGTTGAGTGTGTCAGCCACCAGTACATTACTTGTTCCGGCCGAATTTTGAATGGCAAAAGCATTGGTTGAGTCAGACTGATTCCTAATCTGTACAGGCGTAACGATCGGGCCACTGATAGAAATTTGCCCTAGGCCATAGGCAGTTGCATTGCTGCCGTTCTCCAACTGTACGGCATCCAGGTAGAAGTTATGTGCCGTCGCCTCATTCTGAGCAATATAGATAGATGTTGTTGTGCCCGTGAAGGTGCAGGTTGCAGAGTAGCGCGTCCAACCAGACGTAGAAGGCAAAGTACCCGAAGAAGTAATGACGTTGCAAGCGTTGTCAGAACCATTACCGAAGCCAATGATCGGCATAGACGCAAACGCCGTACCAGAGTTAATTAACGAAAATGCCACTGTGTAAGTGCCGGCTGGCCAGCTGCCAGACGACAGGGTATAGCGTGCGCCATCGCCAGCATTGGCTGTGGTGGCAACTTTTAGTGAGGCTAGGCCATATTTGGCTTGTGAGGTGTCGCGCGAGATAACTGCCGTCCCGCCGCCGCCATTGCGATTAGTCCAGCCCGCTACGTTAACCTCAAAGCTTGGATTGGCTGGGTTGTTAAGCAAGTTAAGGTCAGTCGTATCAACGTTAAACACCTGACCGCCGGCCGCATTCTGAACCGATAGAGCAGTTGTGGAATTAGACTGATTCTGAAGGATGACCGGACTAGTTATGGTACCCTGCAAAGTTACTTTGCCCTCGCGGTAGTTTGAGTCAGCCGAGCTGCTAAGCTGTAGCAGAGTGGCGTCGACGTAGAAGGTGTGGACAGCTCCGGCCACTTGCTTGATGTAGAAGTAATTGCCAGAGGTAACGCCAGAGCTAGGGGTCGTGAACGTACAGCTATAACGCGTCCAGCCGTTGCTATAGATAGACGTGCTTAGCGCACACGGCGTGTCGTCAGCCGCACCATCCTTAGAGAAGCCAGCCTGCATATCAGTGAAGGCAGCACTAGCGCTATCAAGCTTGGCGTAGAATAGAATATTATAGGCTGTGCTGGCACTAAGCGTAGAGCTGAGTTGCTGCTTAATTCCATCACCAGCGGCTGAAGTCGTGGTAATCTTGACCGAGTTTGCGCTGCTATAGAACTGCGAAGTATCGTTAGCGAAGACCGTTTCCGAACCACCTTTCTTGACCCAAACACCAGCACCCGAACCGCTAATAGTTGTCTCGAAGCTTGGATTGGCCACCAGATTACCGGCATTTGCACCGGTTGAGTCCACGCTAATCACGCTGTTACCGCTACTGTTTTGAACCTGGAAGGCCTGAGTACTAGAGCCGCCGACGCTCAATGTGCCGGTAAAGTTGGCTGCCGAACTAATCGTCTGGCCATTGATTAGGCCAGAAGTGATCGTGCCACTGGAGATGTTAATGTTACCGGATTGGGTAGCACCTAATTGAACAATCGTACTGCTGCCGACGCCGCCTACAGTATCAGCGTTCTTAGCATAGGGCACTGAGCCCATCTGAACTCGTGGGCTCATATAGCCAGCCGCATCAGCATTAAACCGCACCGCCAGATACAGAGATGAATTGGTATTAAAGTCCGGCAGGGCAGTAGCCGAGCCTAGATTAGTTTGAAAAACACCGTTCGTAACAGTCACGCTCTTGGTCAGCTCATGCCACTTGTCGTGCACACCGTCACTCGGCGTACCCAGCGCCGAGTCGTCATACATGACAAAGTCAAAGTCATAAGCACCATTTGTGACATTGGTGCCGTCAGCATTAACTACCTTACCCTGGAAGCTTATAAGGGATGGATTTGCAGCATTAGCGGGTGCAAAGCCAAGCGCCGTAAACAAGCCAAATAACAGTAGGAGCGGCAGCAAAAACCAGCGCTCAAAAGCCCTCTGAAGTTTCCTTTTATATTTACCCAGTGTTTCTTTCCTCAGTACTTACGCTTAATATGATACGCCTATCACGCAAGCATAACAAGTGTTAAAAGGCCTATTATTATTTGGCTTTTTTGGGGTTAGTTTTGCTGCTTTTTTTGAGCTTCCTGACTTTTTTTTCAACTTTGGGCTTGGCATCTGTAGGCGGCTTCTTATACACGACTTTTGGCACATGACCAGGTCGGGCACGGCGCCACAACACATACTTCCAAGACCTGATTACTGCCCAGGCGACCAATACAACAGCGCCTGCAAACACGATCAAGGCCGGTAGATTCACCAGATATAGGGTGTAGTTTTTGACAGCGAAGCTATCAATTCCATCGTAGCGATAATAGACTTCCATTCGATAAAACTTAGGCCACCAGCCCTCTCTTGCTACAGTTTGGTGATTAACTGGAATCTGACGATATGTCTCAGGCAAAACATAGGACGAGTTCTCATTAATTACGCCCTGCTTAATGACTTTTCCCTTGGGAGAAATCAGCTTTACGATACCGCGAGGCACCACCTGGACATTGCCAGGATTCTTGAAACGCAGATTGATGGTTGCTGGTAGACGACCCCAGTTAATATCATAGCGAATACCGTCGAGCTTAAGATCATACTTCTCACCACCGACTTTGGTAGCCAATATCAGAGAGGACAGTTGCTGCTTAACATTGACCTGGTTACCTCCGGTGGCGTCTAGACTGTTAACGGCAGCAACGACTGCTCCGTAATGCCCGCCGGGTGTCAACGATACATCATTTATAATTGTGGCCTGGATTGTAGCAGTCTCATTGGGCTGAAGTGTCAGATCATTGACGGATAATCTCAGCCACGACGCTAAACCATACTTCTTAACCAAAGTACTGGCGTTACTGCCAGCAAAGACCAGTCCGCCCGTTTCGTTCAAAGTACCGAAGTTAAGTACCGACAGGTGGAGTGATTGTGCGCGGCTAGTTTTGTTGCTAAGCGTTAGGTCGAAGGTTTTGGTAGACTCACTCGCCTGAATCCTAACTGTCTGTAAGAATGGCACAATTGTGATTTGAGAGCTAGGCTTAGCCGCCGATGCTTGTGTCGATGCAAAAGTTGCGGTCGCTAAGCCAACTAGTAATATGACTGCTAGCTTTTTCATGATTTGCCGGATTTCTTCATAACCTTAGTTCGGCGAGCTACAGATCGACCCGTTGACCACATACCAACAGCAGCAAAGAGGCCCACTACTAGAGCTACGCCTATCACCCTCCAAGGTATCACCCAGAAGCTGACTATAGCTTCTAGTGGTACGTCTTGTTTGCCATTGTCATAGGCTAGTAATAGATGAGCGCTGTAATGGCCAAATTTAAGCTTGGAGGCTTTGCTGAAGTCCCACTTAAGGTCAGTTACGGGTTTGTCGTCCTTATCTAGAACTACCTGTCCACCAGACTCTTTCTCGGTGTAGAGCGGAAAGCCGTCTTTCCAGGCAGCCGTGAAGATGCGGTTACTACTAGGTAAAACGTTACCTTGGGCGGAGTTTACCTTTAGAGTGGCTACTGTTTTGTCGCCTCGTTTGATGAAGATATTGCCAGTCGGTATTAGATGAACGTTACCGCTGTTACGGACCTTGACCTTAAAGGTAGCTGGTAGGAACTCATAGAAACGTTGATCAGCACTGAAGCTGACTACATTAGCTGTACGCTTCGCGCCTGGTACTTCAGCCTCTACTAGGGCTAGAACGGCGGTAGAGCCTATTAGGACGTTCTGACGGCCTGAGGACTTCTCTGGAGCCCCAGCGCGAGAGAAGACAGCTGCGTAGTAGTAACCAAAGGCAGCTGAAGGCGGCAGCTTAATAGTCATCTTAACCGTTATCCATTGACCAGGCGGAGCAGCGAAGGTAGTAGGCGAGAAGCTAACCCAGTCGAAGTAGTCATCGCCAGGAGCTCTGTCGGCAATAGCTGGTTTACCTTCGTCGCCGTAGGCTGAGAACTTCATTAGACTGACTTTGAGAGTCTCTTCATGAGTGCTGCCATTCTTGATACGAATGTCAGTGGTCAGAGTACTGCCCGGGGAACCACTGAGACTGATAGGCAGTGGTGAAGTGACTAGATTGAGAGAGTCATCGGTGGCGGCGTGGGTGTGGAGGGGGACAGCGATACCGCACACTAGGAGAGCCATTATCAGGGAGGCTTTGATAAACAATCTCATTTTTTGCGCCCTGTCTTTTCTGCCAAGAGACGATTCATCCGACGCCGCATTATTAGGTAGACCAGCAGAGCTGGTAGAGCAATTGCGAATATAACTAAGAATATCACCCTCCAAGGTATCACCCAGAAGCTGACTATAGCTTCTAGTGGTACGTCTTGTTTGCCATTGTCATAGGCTAGTAATAGATGAGCGCTGTAATGGCCAAATTTAAGCTTGGAGGCTTTGCTGAAGTCCCACTTAAGGTCAGTTACGGGTTTGTCGTCCTTATCTAGAACTACCTGTCCACCAGACTCTTTCTCGGTGTAGAGCGGAAAGCCGTCTTTCCAGGCAGCCGTGAAGATGCGGTTACTACTAGGTAAAACGTTACCTTGGGCGGAGTTTACCTTTAGAGTGGCTACTGTTTTGTCGCCTCGTTTGATGAAGATATTGCCAGTCGGTATTAGATGAACGTTACCGCTGTTACGGACCTTGACCTTAAAGGTAGCTGGTAGGAACTCATAGAAACGTTGATCAGCACTGAAGCTGACTACATTAGCTGTACGCTTCGCGCCTGGTACTTCAGCCTCTACTAGGGCTAGAACGGCGGTAGAGCCTATTAGGACGTTCTGACGGCCTGAGGACTTCTCTGGAGCCCCAGCGCGAGAGAAGACAGCTGCGTAGTAGTAACCAAAGGCAGCTGAAGGCGGCAGCTTAATAGTCATCTTAACCGTTATCCATTGACCAGGCGGAGCAGCGAAGGTAGTAGGCGAGAAGCTAACCCAGTCGAAGTAGTCATCGCCAGGAGCTCTGTCGGCAATAGCTGGTTTACCTTCGTCGCCGTAGGCTGAGAACTTCATTAGACTGACTTTGAGAGTCTCTTCATGAGTGCTGCCATTCTTGATACGAATGTCAGTGGTCAGAGTACTGCCCGGGGAACCACTGAGACTGATAGGCAGTGGTGAAGTGACTAGATTGAGAGAGTCATCGGTGGCGGCGTGGGTGTGGAGGGGGAGGAGGAGCGACAAAAGAACCCCAGAAAACACCAATAAAGATTTCAAAGCCCTCATACTTATACTGATTTTACAGGATAAAGCCTATCTATTAAACCGCCAGACATTAAAAGAGACTGCTGCTGCAGCCTCTTTTTCATAAGCCTAGAAGCCGTGCTTTAGAAGTTACCGGCACCAATAACAGTCAGCGTATCGGTGTAGTCCGTAGCGGCGGGAACAGCGCCGTCAATGGTAGCTCGCTCTGTCAAAGTTATTACATCACCAGTCGAAGTGCCATTTGCGCTGGCTATTGGCCTGAAGTTGTTCGGGTCAAGCACACCGGCTTTGGTGCTCGTACCATCGTAGGCAGCGTCTAGCGACACAGTACCGCCACCGGAGGCATCAGTAGTGATTGTCACGCCCAGACCATAATCCTGGGTGTTGGTAGTCAACGTATGAGATGCACTGCCGAGAGCGTTGGCGTTGGTAGTTGGTATCGTGAAGTTGGAGGCCGAAGCGGATAATAACGCACCTTTGGTGGCAGCACCACTAGAACCATTGAGGTTCTTGACCCAGGCAATCCAGCCCGAAGCAGCATTGGTTGTAATGGTCACCGTCCTACCCGCAGTCGAGACGACAGAAGACGTGCTAAGGTTAGTCGAGAATGTGTCTGTGTTACTGCTGAGTACGAAGTTAAAGGTTGGCGGAACAGAAGCTGTCACCACAATTTGATCGTTCGATATTGTCCGCAGAGCTATGGTATTAGAGTCACTTCCGACGGTAATCGTCGGGTGGTATTCACCGGCCGTAGCGTTGGTGACGGCGGTTGCTGAGGTCAAATCAACACAGTAGGTCGTAGTAGCCGAGAGAGCAGTCACTCCAGTAATTGTAAGAGTTGAGCCCGAACCAGAAGCCGAAAGCGTACCTGGTAACGCCGTATCGCCAGTCTCAGAGGCACAGGTTGCCGTGTTAGTTGACTGTGTAGCATTAACGGCACCACTACTACCAGTCCAGGTAGTGCTATCAGCACCGTTAAAGTTAATAGCTACGCTAGTAGCGCCCGCACCAACGGTTCTGAACTGCAGCCTAAAAGATGTAGTAGAACCGGCCTGAAGACGATTAAGTCGAACGTAAGAGGTGGTCAAGGTGGCAGCATTGGCATTCTGTGCAGCAATCACTGCCAGCAATGCCGGAGCCAACAAGGCCACAACCGCTACGTATGCCACAGTGGAAGTGAATTTTCTTTTTAGTTTTGTTATCACTATTTTTACCCTCTTTTTAGTGGTTTTTAGGTGTTACGCTAAGAATACCAGTTATGTTTTAATAATGTCAACCTTAATTTACTTATATTGTGGTTGTTTTGTCCAAAAATTTACATAGAATCAAAAACTAGCCGACGCCAGAAGGGTAATGGTCTCCGTGTAGTCATTTGCGGCTACGTCGTCCGATGCTGATTTTGCTTTAACAATGATTGAACCAGTGCCGCCAACAATTGGACCAGAGGCCGTTATAATACGTCTAATGGTCGTGTCTGTTAAGCCAATATTGTTTGATGCACCATTATAGGGACTAACCTTGATCAGTGTGCCGCTAGTGGCGCCCGTTGCTGTCACCTGAGCTCCGAAACCTCTCGACAAGGCACTCAGATCACCAGTGGCGGAAGTTATGGTAGAAACAGCTACAGCGCTATAGAGGCCGGTATTCTTACCATTTATGTAGATGTCGCCACCTGAGGCAGCGTTAGTATCAAAGGTTACATCAACGGTCGACGGTGCATCCACGACCGACCCGGCCAACAACGTGCCAAGGCTAAGACTGTTTGTCGACACCGAAAAGGACAGATGGGGGTTAGCCGTCGTTGCCGAAGCCGTCGGACCATAGCCTGATTCGGTGTATTTACCCTGTGTAGCCTTGATCCTCAGATAGTAAGTCGTGTCGGGAGTTAGCCCAGTAATAATTGCTCCGCCGGCTCCGCCCCAAGTTGAATACGTCTGGTAATCTGTCAGGGATAGTGTAGAGCCAACTGTTAGATCGTTCTTAACATACCTGATGTCACTGCCAAAGTTATCGGTACTAATAGACACTGCATAGAGTGCATCTGATGGATTACTCTGTTGGTCGATTACAAAATGTAACTTGTTGTAATAGGCACTGCTGCCGTTGTCGAAGGCTGCAACCTTTGGCACATGAGCTTGCTGGGTCTCTATAAAGCCCGGTTTAACCGTGTAGGTTGTCGTAGAGGCGCTGACACCGCTTATCTCGCCAGTTATACCCTCTAGCGCATAGTTGCTGGTCGTCGAGTTGGCAGCACCGCCACTACCAAACCCATAGCTATTAAGCTGATAGTTCGAGGTGCTCGGAAAGGCCGCAAACACAAACAAACTAATTGGCAGCAACTTCACTAACATAAACGTCATTATATATGACCGAGCCTGAGTCTATAAATTCCACTTGAGAGAGGACAGCATATCCCCAAACTCATTATTAACCAGCTCGGACTCGGGCCCAGAGGTCAAACTTACTGTCAATAGATAATTACCGTGAGGCCACAGGACGGTTTGCTGGTACGTCGGGTCACTGCGCTTGGAGACAATGACGGACTCGCCACCATAAGTAGACTCAGATAAGGTATACAGCTCTGGGTGCGCTTCATATAGCTTGTAGGCACTGTCCTCTCGAACACCGCCACTTGGAAGTGGTGTGATGACTAGGCTTAGTTTGGCTGATTGTCCGACGCCTGCTTCTTGACGAGCTACCAAGGTCCAGTTTTGCAATGATGCCGAGACCTTAGATTCTGGAAGCAGCTGAAACCTGCCAGAATAGCGCGCCGAAAAATATTTGCTGTCTAGGGCTCTGTGACTTGGCTGAGGTGTCGTCAAACTACCAGGCGATGTACTAATAATCGTGCCGTTTGCTGGTTGCCTAAAGAAACTGGCTACGATCAATGCCATGCCAACAGCTAGCGCCGAGATTAGCACTGTAACGGCAAGTAACTTGGCCTTTTGGCGTTTCGTCTTTTTACTCATAAGCTACGACTAATACTATATACGATTATTCAAGCCGACTAGCCGAATATATACTATACTTAGAATCAAGACAGCTATAGCAAACGAAGGAGCATATGAGCGCAGATATCAAGCCAGAGGCCGACATTGCCGTTATCGGACTAGCCGTTATGGGTCAGAACCTCATTCTTAACATGAACGATCATGACTACACTGTAATTGCCTATAATCGGACGACTTCTAAGGTCGATGAATTTATGGCCAACGAGGCTAAGGGTACAAATATCATTGGCGCACACTCTGTCGAAGAAATGATTGCTGGGCTCAAGCGACCTCGACGGGTCATGCTGATGGTCAAGGCGGGCAAGCCAGTTGATCAGACCATTGAGCAACTACTGCCACATCTTGAGGCAGGTGACATTATTATTGACGGTGGCAATTCATTGTTCGCAGATACCGACCGCCGCCAAAAATATGTTGAGTCCAAAGGCTTGTTATATGTAGGAACCGGCGTGTCAGGCGGAGAGGAGGGCGCTCGCCATGGTCCTTCAATTATGCCCGGCGGATCTCCGGCTGCCTGGCCACACGTTAAAGATATCTTCCAGAGTATTGCCGCAAAAGTCGACGACGGTTCGCCATGTTGCGAGTGGGTCGGCGAGGGCGGCGCTGGACACTACGTCAAAATGGTTCACAACGGCATAGAATACGGCGACATGCAGCTTATTGGCGAAGCCTATCAGCTGATGCGCGACTACCTTGGGCTGAGTTCTGATGAAATGTCAGCCGTTTTTGCTGACTGGAATAAAGGCGAGCTGGATAGCTTCTTGATTCAGATTACGTCTGAGATTTTGGCCTACAAGGACGTAGATGGACAACCCTTAGTCGATAAGATTTTGGACAAAGCCGGACAGAAGGGCACTGGCAAATGGACTGTGATCAGCTCGGCCGAGCTTGGCCAGCCCGTCAGCCTGATAAGCGAGGCTGTCTATGCCAGGTGCATTTCTGCACTTAAGAGTGAGCGAATTGAAGCTTCAAAAACACTGGTCGGACCTGATGCCAAGCCCGAATCGGACATCAAGGCATTTACAGACAACTTACGCCAAGCCCTCTATGCTTCCAAGATAGTCAGCTATGCTCAAGGCTACATGCTCATGCGAGCCGCCGCGCAGGAGTATGGCTGGAATCTCAACTACGGCGGCGTAGCCCTTATGTGGCGCGGCGGCTGCATTATTAGAAGCCGCTTCTTAGGCGACATCAAGGCCGCCTACGACAAGAATCCTGCCTTGAGCAATCTTTTGCTAGACCAGTTCTTCGCCGAGGCTATCAAGAACGGACAGGCCGCTTGGCGAACCACGATAGCCGCAGCCGTGCAGGCCGGCATTCCTGTACCAGCCATGAGCGCCGCCTTGGCCTTTTATGACGCTTACCGCACGGAGTCGCTACCCGCCAACCTACTTCAGGCTCAGCGTGACTACTTCGGGGCACATACTTACGAACGCCTTGACAAGCCGGCCGGCGAGTTCTTCCACACCAACTGGACCGGACACGGCGGCAGCACTAGCTCCAGTACGTATAACGCTTAACCTAGGCTCCCCCGCAGGCCGGCCATTTCTTCTATTAGATCTTTTAGTTCACCAGGGTTGCTTCTAGCCAGCAGCACATCAGAGCTTAGAGACTTGTGCGCTTCTTCGACCTGTGTGCGAGGTCCAAGCTCCAGGTTCAATGTTGCTTCGATAGCCTCGATATCAGTCTTAATGAGCGCCCAGGCGTCGTTATGCTTGGCCAGGCTATTAAGATTATCCTTGTTCAGAAAACGGCCAGCTTTTTCAGTATCAGCTACCAGGTTACGGTAATGCCGCTTGACCAGCTCTAAGTCTACGGGCTCTAGGGCATTGAGACTTCGTCCCAAGCCTATTAGTTCCGGCGGTATACCGATAGAGTAGAAGCCAGCCGTGAAGGTTATTGCCCGTGGCAAATCCTGGCCGTCCATTGATCGGCCATAGGCTAGCAGTCCAATGTGCTGGCGGCGATCGCGGCGACGCGGTACAGCTGCGAAGATTGGCTTGAGATCAGCAGCAATGCCTGACAAAGTATCTTGATAGAAGTTCGTTGACTGCTTACCAATCGAGGTTAGCCTCTTCTGGTCACTACTGTTAATGATAATTGGTTTGGTTGCCGGTAGCTCCGTCTCGAGTCGCTTAACGGCACGCTTAACTTCGTCAATTGGATGGTCATATCGGAAGGAAGACTGAATACTAACAGTTCGCATGCCAGGATACTCGCGCAGATAATCGTCAACCGTTGCGGGAGTCAAACCACCCCTGAAAGGCAAGCTGCCAACGCCAGACATCGGATAGACCGGTATGCCCGACTTATCAGCAAACTCATAGACACGGGACAGAGCCAACTTGTTAGCAATAACGGTCGCTAACAGTCCTGACACTAGCGCCGGATCGGAGCGCGCCAGGAATGGCCTTATGTAGCCAGGCACTTTACCGAAGTGCTTCTTATGCAGTTCGACATAATTGTCGAGTAACTTGGCGACTGCCTGCTGGCTCTCGACACTTTCGACTAGCGGTATAAGTTCGAGATAGTCATTGTTAGCCGCCTGATCCGGCGTAAACTGACTCGACTTGAACTGCGCCAACTTTTCGAACAATTTATGCATATGCATTAGTTGGTCGGCTCGCTCAGTCATCGGCAGAATAACTTCGAATAGGGGGCGATTCTGATACTTAAGATCACGAGCAAAGTCTTCGCTGGTCAGAATCACGGTCATAGCCTGCAACAGGCTATAGCCCTTTTCTTCCCATATGTTGGGCAAACGGAAGGTCAAAAACTTATCTCGGCCGAGCTGGTGCTTAGCGAAGTACTCGTAGTGCTCGCTAAACAAACGATCGATTACGGCCGCGTCAGCATGCTTGCCCTCCCAGTCCCACATGAACTCACTGACGCCAAGATCCTTGAAGCAGGCCACCGCTTCACCCATCTCCTGGTAAGCACCAATAAAAGGCCGACTCAGACTATCCCAATAGGGCGGGGCAGCATTGTCAGGGTGCTGAGTTGCCATGGTTGCCGGAATTTTTCTCAAGATTTAGCCCCCGCAGAGCCTCGAGAGGCAAATTGCACAATCAAATCTAGAGCCGTTTTAAGTGTTGTCTCATCAGTAACAAATGATAGCCGCGCAGAACCAGCTGCACTAAAGGCCTCGCCCGGTACCAAAGCCACACCTGTCTCATTCAGCAGATCTTCGCACCACCCAGCACTGTCATCAGTCACAGCTCTTAGATCCAAAAATACGTAGAAGGCTCCACCAGGCAGGTGGTACTTCAGCTTATTGGCCGTCTTGAGGACATTGCCAACCATAAGGCGTTGACGCTTCAGAGCGTCAATTGTTTCTTGCGGCGGTGTATCATGCCGCTCCATGGCAGCAATAGCAGCCTGCTGACTTGGCACCGCAGCATTGCCAGTTATATGACTTAACAGATTGGTTATAGCCTGAGCAATTGGCTGCTCGGCAATGGCATAGCCTATGCGCCAGCCAGTCAGAGCCTGACTCTTAGAAAAGCCATTAATTATTATCAGTTGCTCGAAACCACAGGTCGGAACCAGCGTAAAACTATCGTCATAAACCAACTTGGCGTACATATCATCCGATATTACAGTCACGCCTCTGCCCTTAAGCGTTGCCGCCAGCTCAACCAAAGCCAGCGTGGAAAAGATCGCTCCCGTTGGGTTGTGCGGCGAATTTATAATTATGGCTTTGGTGCGCGATGTTAGCTCGGCCTTGATGGCAGCCGGATCAAGATCAAAGTCGCTGGTTAGCGGCACTTCAATCACCACGCCACCGGCAAGCTCGATTAGATGGTTGTAGCTAACCCAGGCCGGTGTCGGCACAATCACCTCATCGCCTTCGTTGATAATAGCCAGTAAGCTGGCATGCAGCGCCGGCTTGGCGCCGGCCGTAACCACCACATTGGCTGGCTCAATCCAATCCAGACCATAATTCTTGCGAGCCTCATAAGCGATCTGCTGTCGTAGTTGTGGCAACCCAGCCACTGGCGTGTATTTGTTGAGTTGCAACGTTTTGGCGACAGCCTCTTGTATGTATTCTGGGGTGTCCGAGGCCAACTCGCCAGCAGTCAGGTTGTAGATAGTTTTGCCTTCGTGCGCAAGTTGCTTTGCACGAGCATTGAGTGCCAAAGTCGCACTCTCATCCATAGTCGCCATGCGCGTCGCCAGAACAATTCTTGCCATCTTAACTTCATTATAACTCATCTGTAACAAAGAGTTTAGCCCCTCACCAGCTGACTTGGAAGTTGTTATATACTTTGAGGATGAAGAAAATTGCTATTGTAGGCACCGGCATAATGGGCAGCGGCATCGCCATGAACTACCTTGAGAACGGTTATGAAGTAGCTATTTGGAACCGTACGCCTGATAAAGCTAAGGCACTGCAGGCCGCTGGAGCCACCTTGGCTATTAGCCCGAAGGCCGCCGCCGAACAAGCCGACATTATTTTTGAAGTTACGGCCAATGACGAGTCGTCGCAATCAGTTTGGCAGGGCAGTGACGGTATTCTGGCCGGAGCCGATTCGAACAAAACACTAATCGTGAGCGGAACGTTCTCGGTTGAGTGGACAGAGCAATTAGCAGCGCTGTGCGCCAAGAGCGGTTTTGATTTCTTCGATATGCCATTAACTGGCGGTCGAGTTGCGGCTGAGAATGGCTCATTAACCCTATTAGTCGGGGGCGATGAGACAAAATTAAACAGCCTTAAGCCGGATCTACAGGCCATTTGTGAGAAAGTTAATTACTTTGGCTCTGCGGGCTCAGGCATGAAGTACAAGCTAGTATTGAACAGTCTGCAAGCGGCTCACATATCTGCATTTGCCGAAGCCATGCGCCTAGCCACAGAGCAGGGCTTGGATCCCAAAAGAGTTGGACCGGCACTATGTGATCGACCTGGCGGAGTGGTAACCAATATTGCCTGGACTGCCTACCAGCAATCGACGATTCCTCTAACTTTTTCAGTTGATTGGATTTCCAAAGACCTTAAGTACGCACAGGAGCTTGCTAAGGGCATTGATTTGCCAATCCTCGACGATGTTGTGGCTCTGTACCAAAAAGCTCAAAAAGATGGCCTTGGTGACGAAGATTGGACAATAGCGATCAAGTAGTGATGGTATACAAAATATAGTCTTGGCTGCTACGAACTGCTACAATACGAGCAAGATATGGCTCAGGAAATCATTGCGACGAACAACGTTACAAAGCGTTTTGGTGACATTACGGCCGTTGACGCTATTTCTTTTAGCGTTAAGAAGGGTGAGATTTTTGCATTCTTGGGCCCAAACGGAGCCGGCAAGAGTACGACTATCAAGATGCTGACTACTATGCTGCGCCCGACAAGCGGCAATCTACATCTGGCTGGTCACAACGTGACCAAGGAACGTGATGCGGCGCGCAAGACCTTTGGTATAGTCTTCCAGGATCCAAGTCTAGACGAAGAACTATCAGCTTACGAGAACATGGATCTGCACGCCACACTGTACGGTATTCCCAAGCCACAACGACTTAAGAGAATTCAGAAACTGTTGGAGCTGGTCGAGCTATGGAATCGCAAAGATGCAATGATTAAGACATTCTCTGGCGGTATGCGCCGTCGTTTGGAGATTGCTCGTGGACTGCTGCATGAACCGCACATATTGTTTTTGGATGAACCGACACTGGGGCTTGATACGCAAACCCGTAACTTGATGTGGGACTATGTCAAGCGGCTCAGTGACGAAAAGGGTATGACTATATTTTTTACGACTCACTATCTGGACGAAGCCGAAGCCGTGGCCGAACGAATTGCCATTATTGATCATGGCAAGATCGTCGCCAGCGGTACCACACCGGAGCTGTGCAAGCAGACCAAGACTAAGAGCCTAGAAGCTGCCTACCTCAAGCTGACTGGCTCTACTACTCGCGACGATGATGACTCTGGCGATAACAACGGACTTAACTTCAAGATGGCTCTAAGAAACACGAGGCTGAGATAATTATGGAAGTAGTGTACGCTCTGTGGCTCAGACAGATACGACGCTACTTTCGTAGTGGCTCGCGAATCTTAGGCACCCTTGGTCAACCAATCTTACTGCTACTAGCTCTTGGCTATGGCATTGGCGCCATCTACGAACGAGCCGGCGCAGGTGATTACCTGCAATTCTTGGTGCCTGGCATTATTACGCAGACAGTTCTGCTATCGGGAGTCTTCTGGGGAATTATTATACTGATGGATAAGCGTTTTGGTTTCTTGTCTGAGCTACTTGTAGCGCCTGTGTCACGAACCAAAATCCTGCTTGGCAGTGCCTTAGGCGGGGCAACTATATCAATTATGCAGGGCTCGTTGGTTTTTATACTTTCGTTATTCTTGGGGTTTAAGCCCTATGATTGGCTACTAGTGGTACCAGCCCTAGCCGTATTGGCGCTTACGTGTGTAGCTTTGGCCTGCTTTGGGGCAGCGATCGCGTCTAGCGTCAATGATTTTCAAGGCTTCCAGGGCATTAACAATTTGCTAGTAATGCCGCTATTCTTCCTATCTAGTGCGCTTTATCCGCTCGACAGCGTGCCAACAGTACTACGAGTGATTAGTACCTGTAACCCCGTCAGCTACATGGTTGATGCCTTGCGCTTTTTGCTGATCAATCAAACTCATTTTGGGCTAACCAAGGATCTTATAGTAATAGGTATCACGTGTGTTGTTGCGTTGGCCTTTTCGGTTAACCGATTCAACCGCATCCAAATGTAACCCCTAGTATGGGTTGGTGTACTGTCGACTGAGATATGCGCCGTATGCCGGGTTGTAAAGACACTGTTCAATCGATCGGCAAACACCGCCATCATAAGCCGCGTAGGCCATAAAAGCGACTAATTTATCCTGGTAATCCTGCTCAAATAAATTCGGCTCAAGTTGATGAATAGGATAGCCCATATAGTAACTGATCGGCACTCCTTCGTAACCAGGTTGTTGTTGAGCCTCA
>ERZ1292625.1779-Hain-H41-01um-R1-1779-length-23140-cov-5_pt1 | contig 23140 bp, 32 predicted proteins | sample MGYA00564400_ERZ1292625 | MGnify/ENA primary metagenome ERZ1292625 (study PRJEB36523, sample SAMEA6512639) | groundwater metagenome | collected 2019-01-08 | study: AquaDiva: Metagenomics assemblies of 32 groundwater samples | reverse complement strand
GGGAAGATAGTATCCGCACAGATGAGGATGCGGTTCTTAAGGGCAAGCTTTTGTCCAAACGAGAAATCGTAGTCGGTGGGTTCAGGGCCAGACTGACGGTCAAGACGACGGGCCACGATGACTGCGGCTTGGCCGAGACCGTCTCCGTTATTGAGAGCCTAACGACCCTTGGACGAGGTGAGATCGCTGCTAAGATAGGTGGGATCGAGAAGAGGTTGCTCAAGGGAATGCTGGCTGAGTTGCCTGTGGAGACACGCGAGAAGATTGAGGCTGAGCTTCGCAATCGAAGGCGGGCCAGGTCAACTTCTGCCTTTATCGATGTCCGTCGCATCGGACCACAGCTTGGAGGATTTTGATGTCTTGGGGTGACGATGATTGGGTGGCATTCTGGACGATTGTTGTTTTTGGATGTCCGGCCGCTCTAGCCGGACTTGGCGCTACAGCGGTGGTCGTGGGCCTCTGGAGATGGGCGCTCTCGTGAGCCCTGAGCTTGCCGAGGTTCGCGATAAGGTTCGCAAGAAGGTCCTTGAGCGGGCGCTTCTGAATAGTGTTGAGCAAACGTTGTCTCGTGAAGAGCAGCTTGAGCTTGCGATTTCAGACAAGAGCTACGAAGTAGGAATTGCCTTGAAGATACTGAAGAACATTAACCCCAAGAGCGTGCCTCTAAGCAGTGCTGTTTGGAGACTTGAAAGGATTTCGTGGGACTGTGGTAGGTAGGGATAAGGTTGGCATGACGGCCAAGTCGATGGAGACTGAGCATGACGAGGAATACCAGAAGTTCGAGAAGCTGATTGCCAAGCGTATTGCCGATCACGATGGCCCCCTCTTCACTACCGACGTTAACCCAGATGCTCTCTGGGGTGCCTATCTCTATGGCATGCCCGAGAACCGACGCCAGCATTACAACTGTAATTGCTGCCGTAGGTTCATTCGGAAGTATGGATCGCTGGCGGCCATCAACGCAGCGGCCATTGCTAGTTATAGTCCGCTTTGGACGGCTCCTCATGGAGTGCCTGACTTCTTTAGAAGCTCAGCTAGTGTCATGGCTGATCTTGTTGAACGAGCCAAGATTACCGGCGTCTTCTATGACGACGAGACGACATGGGGCACGCCCAAGACGCGAGACAAGGCTATCGGCAGTTTCTGGACGCACCTTCACGGCAAGGGTAATGCTAAGCCCAATAATAAGACGCTGACAGCTTCGCAGGCTATGGCTGAGAAGCTTGAAGATTTCGGCATGCTGAAGCGTGCTATTGACGATTACCGGCTATCCACGATTCAGCAGGCCATTACTATCCTCAAGGCCGATGTGCTTGACCGTTCCGAGAAAACCATTGGAGTTGCCGAATGGTTCGCTAAGGTTCACGATATGAATACCAATCAGCTTTGGCTGGCTGTGGCTACCGCTCCAGCTGGTTTCGCTCATATCCGTAGCTCTATGATTGCTACGCTCCTCGATGAGATCCAGGCTGGCTCGGAGATCGAAGGCATCAAGAAGCGTTGGGCTGAGAAGATGCATCCTCTCGCCTATCGTAGGCCTACGGCTCCGCCTAAGGCCGGCGCCATCGTGGCTGCAGAAAAGCTTGTCGAGAAGATGGGTATTGAACGCTCGCTTGAGCGTCGATATGCAACACTAAATGATGTCCAGAGTTTCCTGTGGAATTCACGCCCCGAGCGAGTGCCGTATACCAGTGGTGTCTTTGGCCATCTTAAGGGCCGTGTGGGCGGAAGGTTCCCTGGCATTCCGGTTAATGCTGGGAGCATGACCTGGCATAAGTTCGAGCGGGACATTCTTCCTGGAGTTACCAAGCTTGAAGTTAAGCTTGATTCTCCAGGGAACTACTACGGGCTCGTTACAGCTACCCACAAGGATGCTCCGAACATTATGCAGTGGGACAATACCGTATCTTCGTATGTCTATACGAGCGGGTCAGTGCCAAGTAGGTGGAGTCTCTTTGGCGAATGGGGGAAGGTGTCGTCTGTCTTCCTGGGGCCTTGGGCATGGGCTGATCGCGAGAAGTGTAAGAACCATCCGAATCAGGTCTACTTCTCTATCGAAGGCTGTCGCGACCAGGCCAATCCAGGACTCGCCCTGTTCCCGGAAATCATTCGATCGGAATACCACAGCATGAGCAGCGTCATCGAGGCTCACAGCAAGAAGGGCCGTATCAGCGGCGGCATATGGGCTAATGCCAATGGTCTGTCCTTTACCGACAATAATCCGGTCGTGCTTCGCGTAAATGATACTCAGACATTCTCCGTTGATAGGTTCGAATAACCCATGAGCGACGGAAGCGATAAGGTCGTTTGCTATCATAAGGAATGCACTGACGGCCATTGCGCAGCGTGGCTGCTCAGGCTTATGTGGCCAAAGGCTACGTTTCTTGGATTCAATCCAGGAGAGCCTAAGCCGGATGACGCAATTATCTCTGGCAAGGATATATATGTGGTGGATATGGCGTTCAAGCGCGATGATCTTGAGCGCATGAACCATATTGCAAAGTCGCTGGCTGTCATGGACCACCATAAGACAAATCGCGATGCTCTAGCAGGATTGCCATACTGTGAATTCGATATGGGAAAAAGTGGTGCTGGGCTTGTTTTCAGGCGATTCAAAGATGAGATAGAAGAGGCCGGGGCCAGGCGGGTTGGGGATGTAGATGTCCTTAAGTCTCTTACTGGGTATGTTGAGGACTACGATATTTGGCGATTCAAGTTTGCTGATTCACGCGAGATCCACGCTGCTCTTTCATCTTATCCGTTCACATTTGAGGCATGGGACGAGCTTTTCTTTGGAGCCAATAACCTATGGTTCCTGGCCGATGAGGGCAGGGCGCTCATGCGCTACCGCGCTCAGTTGATTGATAGGCTGGTCAAGGATGCTGGCGAGAAGGTTATTAATGGCATCAAGGTTAGATACGTCAATTCGCCAGTGCTTCAATCTGAGACTTGCGAAGCGCTCTATAGCGTAAAAGAGCCTGTAGTTGCTTGCTGCTGGGCTATGGTTGATAGGGGCGGCAAGAAGGTCTACCGATACTCCTTCAGGAGTAAACAAGGCCCAGACAGTATTGATGTCGCAGAAATTGCCAAGTTATATGGCGGTGGAGGCCACCATAACTCTGCTGGAGCCACAAGCGAAAGATTCATTTTCGAATAACATGAATGGAGATAGAATGAAGACAATGCTTGGGACTGATAATCTCAGAGAACGGGAATACGAAGCTCGCCGGAGGCTTATGGAGCTTCAATCGTCTGCCCGAATGCTCCAACAGGGAGGTAACGCGAAGCATTTCCTGCTCTACGTTGCGCTTGGAGCCAAGGCGGCTGTCGAGTGGCAGGATTCGCTTGATGCTCTTGCGACAGAAGATCCAATCACAGCTAAGGTTATTCGTGGCGACTATGCGGCATGTAACGCCAGAAAGAAGGCGCCAGAACTTTGGACTTCATTCACGTCAACGCTGGCTGAGGCTGAAGATGCCTGGAAGCGTTGCGATATCAATAGAGGCGATAAGATGCTCAAGGCTATCCGAGATGAAGCCATTGACCGGCTTGAGGGTCTATCAGCCAAGATTGCCCTGGTCATGCTTGGTGTGTCATGACGAAGAATAACCATCACGATGACTGTCCTGGGTGCGATAGCAAAAATGTAATTTGCGGAACGCCCATTCACGACATCCTTATCGGACCAACCATCAATTCATGTGTTTGCGTGGCATGTCGTGGATCTACACCATCCGTCAAGAATGTCCAAGCATACGTATACGAACGTGGCGGTAAGATCTATAAGAGAACGACAACAGAATACATCGACGGATCTTTCACGGATGAAGAGGTTGCATTGCATGATACGATTGGGTCAGTGATGAATGCTTGCCAGTGCAAGCATTCGTTCCTGGTTCGCGGTTGCACTTGCGGAGCTATCGTTCCATACGCGAACATGAAGCTGATATCTAAGTGAAATACTATCTAGCATCACGCATGCAGGATAGAGATGAAGCCAGGCGTATTCGTGACTTCATCACGGACTGGCTTGGCTGGGAATGCACATCTCGGTGGATTGATGAAGAGGTAGTTGTAACGCTAGAAGATAAGAAGGCGTGGGCTATTAAAGATGTTGAGGATGTTGAGCGATGCGAGGCTATTATTCTCTACAATCCTAGATCCGTTCATGGATCTGGTTCAGGCGGAAGACACGTAGAATTTGGATACGCTGCCGCTCTTGGCAGGAAACTCATTCTGATTGGTTGGCCAGAGAATATCTTCCACTGGCTGCCAATCGTTAAACGATTCGGTAGTGCTACAGACCTAGTCGAGGAATTCAAGAAATGAGCGATAATCTTACGCAGACACAGCAAGATATTGTCAAGGAATGCGATGCTATCCGAGAGATGCTCCTAGAGAAGAATCGAGCCTACGGCGACAGCGCGCTCAATCCTGTCCGTATCTTCTCCAAGGCTCCGCCAGATGCCCAATTAGAGGTTCGGCTGGATGACAAGCTGTCTCGCCTATCTCGCGGCAGTGCTGCTGGCGAAGATGTTACGCTTGATCTTATTGGATACCTTATACTTCTTCGCATTGCCAGAGGGCGGGTTAAGGCCGAACCTGCCGTAGAAGTAGCTACAGGAAAGTCAGTGTTTGGATTGCTTCAGTGCGAAGATTGTATTTTGACATCTACGCTGGAACCAACCGTTAGTTTCAGATGTTCCCTTAATGGTATATTCTGTAATGATTGCGCCCAGAAAAGAATAATGGTGATGGGTGTCCTTTAAGGGCGGAGCCGCTGAACTTCTCGTTAAGGGATTTTTGGAGGAATCTAGCTTCCTTGTTCACCGGGCTGCTGCTGGAGGCATGACATCATACGGAAAAGGTAAGTTCTTCGTTCGCCAAAATGATCTATTCGGCTGCGTTGACCTTCTTGGCATTCGTCGCGGCCTTGTATTCACCGATGAGACGTGGGCCGTCCAGGTAACCACTGAGTCAGGCCGGAGTAAGCGCCGTCGCAAGATGGAGATGGTAGAATGGCCCATATCGTGGCGCATCTCCATTGTGTCGCATGAGACCATGTCCGATCCGGCCAGGAAGCGAGGTAAGCTCGACTTCCTCAAGATTCAAGATTATACTGGCGGCAAGTGGTGTAATTATGAATTTGTCGCCATCGATGTCAAGGGTCTTGAGGCCAGGCGAAAGGCTCGCGATAAGTCCGCCAAAGAAGCCAAGAAGATACTAAAGAAGATAGCCAAGGGCGGAAATACCCCTATTATACCCAATGATATGATCCAGTAAAGAAGGGAACCATGACCGAAATAATTGAGGAACCAAGCACTAATGGCTTGACAATTACCAACTGCAAGGTGTGTGGATTCCCTAAAACAGAAGATGAATATAGGGTGATACGGAAGCACGGAAGGCCCAAGAGGCGAGATAATGTATGCCGTGAATGTTTCAATGTAAAGATGAGAGACAGAATGAGGGAATCAAGATATAATAAGCCTACAGGGATAAAGAAGCTTCGCAAAACATCTGACACCCATTTCAGTCTTAAGCGGCAATCAATTCTTGTGATATATGATATAATTAGGTATTCCGCCTTGAATGGCGGTAATCCTATTGAGAAGCATGAATTTCTTGACCTCCTGCATCGAGCTAGCTGCGGGAGATGTTCTGCGTCCAAATGCGAAGCTAAGCGCAATGAGATACTGTCAAGGCTGATATCTCACAGATGTGGATCAGGCGACCATGAACTTGGTGAATCGGAATCGCATCTACGCATGATGCTGGGGATACCAAGTCGAGATAATCGTAAATGTGGTGCTAGCTTCATATCAAAAGACCGAGCCCATGAACGATTCAAGCACTACATGAGATTCATGGGCATTGATGTTCAAACTATATTTTCGCATGATATATTTACCGGAGTTTGCATTTCAGAGATCCTCATTAAGAAGCCTGCGCATTGGATGGTTGTATTTGAGCGACTATTGGCCAATCCATACAAAGTTAATTTCAAATTCAGGAAGCGGAAGTTTAACCTTGAAAGGCGGGCAAATATTACGCGGCCCAAGGGTCTTGGCTCAGGCCCTGGTTGGAAGATTTTGTTTGGATACAAAGAGAAGAAGTCGTCTGGATGTCGGACGGCTATGTATACTGGGTTGGAATTGAAGGAGGATGATAATGAAAACTAGGGTAGCAATTGTCTTGGACTGCTCGGGAAGCATGCAGTCTATTCGTAGCCAGGCTGTTGACCTCTACAACCAGACGCTCAACGAGCTTAAGTCCAAGTTTCCACCGCATACCGAGGCCACGCTGGTTTATTTTGGAGTTGGTGTCGGTGGCCGTGGATGCCAGACGGTCTACAGAAATGTTCCGCTGAGCAATCTGAATATCCTTTCCCTGGCTCAGTTCCAGACAAATGGATGGACTCCGCTCTACGATGGTTTGGCTCAGGCTATCTTTGATATCCAGTCAGCCGATCCAGAGATGTCCTACGGGGTTTGGATGATCTCTGATGGGGCAGAGAACTCATCTTCAGGCCAGTATAAGACTCCCGATGCTATGCGTAAGCTTATCTTAGCTAAGCAGGGAACTGATTGCTGGACCTTTGCTTGTCTGATTCATAGGGACCATGTAGGTCATTTCAGGGCTCTTGGCGCTGTGCCTGAGGGAAATATCCAGGCATGGGGCGATATTAACGAGGCTACAGTCTCCAGTATTGGTTCGGTAGGGACATATGCTGCACTAAGGGCCACTGGCGTCCGATCAAGCAGGGCTGTCTTCACGAGCGATCTTTCCGGAGTGACCAAGGGTGACCTTTCACGACTCAAGGATATCACGCATGAGGTCAAGTCGTGGAAGGTTGACAAGGGCATTCGAATTGACCACTTCTTGAATGCCAAATCCAATGGAGGGTTTAAGCCTGGCATCAACTTCTATCAGCTTCAGAAGTCCGAGAGGGTTCAGACTGATAAGGAACAGTTCATTATTTGCGAGAAGGGAACGAAGGCCTTCTACGTGGCTGACCGGGCCTTCTTCGGTATGCCTCCGGGCGAGATCCGACTCAATCCAGGCAACCACGCCAATTATGACATATGGGTCATGTCTTCGTCCAATAACAGGAATCTACTTGCTGGAAGCCGTGTAATCGTTTGGCCCAACGCCAAGCAAGTCGCGGTTCGCATGTATGGTGTTCCTGGTCAGCCTTGACGTGCGTTGGGTCATTAGGGATCATTACCGAAGCGATTGGAGTTAACGGGGCGCGCAATAATTGGAGGAAACTTGGGTAAGTCGCTTAACGAATGGGCTAAGGCATGCTGGGATAATGCGGAACTTCATGGGTTCCATGAAGAGGGCGCTAATAACAATATACCGACTCAGATAGCCAACATTCATGGCGAGGTTAGCGAGGCTTTTGAGGAGTATCGTAAGCCAGGCTTCAATCCAACCGCAACATACTACAAAGGCTGTCTTGCGTGTATTGCTATAGCAAATTTCCAAATGCCTCCAGATGCTGTGCAGGATATACAGGACATGGGCCATGTCAACCACAGTGGACTTAAACCTGAGGGTATGCCTGCAGAACTTGCTGATATTCTCATTCGCGTGCTCGAAATGGCTCACCACTATGGAATTGATATCGAGGCGGCTGTAGCGGAAAAACATGTATATAATACAAGCAGGCCATTTAAACATGGTAAGCGGTGCTGATTGAACGGTTGGAGTGATAATTTGGATGTGTATTTTGTTATGGCAGTCCTTGTGTCCATGTGCATGACAATGGCTCCTTGCTCCATTGAGCTAAAGGTCGGACAGCACGATATAGCTGCTGAATCTAGTCGCTGAATGCCATCGCCTAGACCAATAACAGTCGAGTTTCAGGTAGCAGGACGTTGCTTCCAGCTTAGTGTCATGGAGTATACTGACGCCTCAGCCATCGCTAAGGTCAAGGCTGTTGTAATGGCCCTGGCTTCGTCTGGCAAGTTCAAGGATGCTGAACTATTCGAGGTCGTAGGTGGATTTGAGGAAGATTACCAGCCATGATTTGTTGAGGTTGATACGTCTTATGGAATACTGATATGCAAAGACAAGGATGGAGATTTAATAGGGTTTAATCCAGAGCATCTCGTGATGTATGACGATAGGCATCTTTGTTTGTGCGACCGAATCCAGCTTTTTAATCGTGGTTGCCTTTGTGGCGGAAGGTAGGTATTTGAATGGGATATGCTTCAATTAAGAACCTTTTCGCAGTTCCTGGCTTTGTCGGCTCCACAGATGAGGTTTACTGTCTTGAAAAGGTGGACGGAACCTCAAGCCATATTTCATGGAAGAATGGTCAGCTTACGTTCTTCTCTGGCGGTTCCAAGCACGAAACGTTCGTAGCTCTATTCGATCAGGTCAAGCTTACTGAACAGTTCAAGCATCTTGGCGGTGACTGGACGATTTATGGCGAGGCTTATGGTGGTAAACTTCAAGGCATGCGAGATACTTATGGCGATGCTCTTAAGTTCGTTGCTTTCGATGTTCTTAAGGGTGAGCGTGGCAAGGACGGCGATGGCGAATGGCTGAATGTGCCAGATGCGTGCGTCATCGCGTGTTCGTTAAGCCTTGAATTCGTCCATTTTGAACGAGGCCCAAATACCTTAGAATTCATGGATAAGTGCCGAGATATGACAAGCGTTCAGGCTAAGCGCAATGGCATTGATGGCGACAAGGTAGCAGAAGGCGTAGTGCTCAAGCCTATCACCGAGCAGCGTGACCATCGTGGAAATCGAGTCCACTACAAGCATAAGCGTAAGGAATGGAGCGAGACAAGGACTCCTCGCGAGGTTGATCCTGCACAGACCAAGGTGCTTGAGTCGGCCAGGGCTGTGGCCGATGAATACGTAGTCCCCGAACGGCTGAAGCATGTTATTGGACATCTTGAGGCCAGGCTTCAGAGAGAAGTTGACATCAAGGATACTGGTGACATCATCCGCGAGATGATTGCGGATATAAAGAAAGAAAGCATGCCTGGCGAGATTGACTTCACACAGGAGGCTCACCGGGCCATAGGAACGAAGGCTGCTCAGTTATTCAAGAAGTCGTTCACCGACAAGCTTAATGCTGTTGGGGATACAACCGTCGGAGGGGTGAGTTAGCATGGTTTCTGTCGCAGAGAACCGGAGGAAGCCTATGGCCGGACCTAAGTTTTCCCTGGACGCCTCCATGAAGGCTCTTGAAAATATTGCCAATGAGAATAAGAAGGATCTTGTTCTCGCGTTCAAGATCGGCCCTGGCGGAGGATGGTCAGTATCTCTTGGGTCTCATGACAAAAGAAATTATGAGCATCTTGCATGGGACGAGAGCTTGCCTGATACCTTAAAGTCAGCCCTTGAGAGACATGAGGCCAAGAAGCTTGAAAAGGGCGCCGTCGGTCGCCCCAAGCAGGGCATTTAATTGACAGTCAGAGTTATATGGCCTGATAGTCATGGATCTTATGCAGACAAAAAGGCCATGGCAGCCTTCCTGTCGGATCTCAAGGCGTTAGATCCTGATGAAATAGTTATGCTTGGTGACCATGTTGATGCATCCGGGAAACTCTGGGCCAGCCATCATAAGCTTAATGCTATCGAAGAGATTGAATATAGCTATGAGTCTGACATAGAAGCATGTATCGGTCATCTGAATGCTGCTCAGAAGAATGCGCCAAGAGCTAGATTTCACTACATAGAGGGTAATCACGAAGCCAGAATCGAAAAGTTTGCTGCTAATATATTCGGAAGTGTCAAGGATGCTCGCGGATTCGTTAACGCTCATGGCCCAGCGGCTAAGCTTGGACTTCACGAACGTGGCATTAAGTATTATCGCACGTTCGAGCGCTATATGGGATTGTCTATCCCTGGCACGATTAAGATTGGAAAGTGCTTTTTTGTTCACGGCATAACTCATGCCCAGGATGCCGGGAAGGTTCACCTGGGACGCTTTGGGGCTAACGTTGTATTTGGGCACGTTCATCGTGTATTCGAGACTCGTGGGCGTTCTGTCGAGAAGGGTGGATTTGGAGCTTGGTCGCCTGGTTGCCTAGCTGAGCTTCAGCCTTATTACAGGCATACAACTCCTACCGATCATATGCACGGATATGCGGTTCAATTCGTCCTTCCAAGCGGTAGATTTCAGCATGTCAATGTAGCCATCGTGGATGGGCAAAGCTTTATGCCGGCTATGATTCAAGCCCTGGCATAGATGAAAGTTACATTAGAATGGTATGAGTTATTACAGGCCGCCTTATGCGGCGTCAGGCGACATATAGAGGCATTACATAAGGGACTGCCTGATAAGCATGGTTTTGACAGCGATGGATGGGGTGCCCATATAGAGGGAGCGGCTGGGGAGATGGCTGCTGCGAAATCATTGGGTCTATATTGGAATGGGTCTATTAATACATTCTCAAAAGGAGGAGATGTTGGAGCCTTGCAGGTTCGAACCAGGAGCAAATCCAACTATGATCTCATTGTGCGCCATGGAGATTCCGATAATGACATCTTCATTCTGGTGAGGGGCATGGCTCCATCGTTCGATGTGGTCGGATGGGCTTACGGGAGGGATTGCAAGAAGGATGAATACAAACAAAGTTACGGAGGAAGACCTGAGGCGTGGTTCGTGCCTGCATCAAGCCTTAATCACATCTCATTACTATTGAACATGTTACGTTGAATCAATAAATACACAGAATGACCCTTGACGTAGCTATCAGGTTCGAGTATTGTCCTTGACCGCCAATGATTGGTGGGATGGAGAGATCGGAATGAGCACCCTACAGCACAAGATGCATCGAGCTATGCGTGCTTCGAATAGGACCTACGGGTATGAGCGCGAGGGTGAAGGCAAGAAGCGCGAAGCCATGGTTGACATCACCGATGACACTGACGACAAGAATCCACTTCCTGGTATGGAGGCACTTATTCACTTTCAGCGTGAAATGTGGACCATTGAGGCCAAACTGGAGAAGGCGCGAAGTGTGCGCGAGAACTTCAGCCTCAGAGGCGGCGGCAAGCCTGTTACGCCTGAAGTCGAAGCACACGAGCGCAAGCTCATGGCTCGTATGGAGGAGCTTGAGGAGTTGATTGAGTCCGAGCGTTACGTGCTTACTGCGGCTAAAATGGCTGCTATTCTGGCGGATGTATAATACAGTGGCCCGGATATCTTAAAGGACAAAGAGCGGCTCCCCTAAGGCTGAAATCTAGGTTCGAATCCTAGTCCGGGCATAATCTAATTCCCAGGTAACTCAGCGGCAGAGGACCCGGCTGTTAACCGGGGAGTCGAAGGTTCGAGTCCTTCCCTGGGAGTTTTAACGGTAATCTCAAGAAGGAGATGCATGATGGATCTAAAGCATAAGGTTGTGTCACGATTCGAGGTTGATTTCGTAGACCTTGAATCTTTCATTCAGGATAAGCTTGGATTCCATTACGAAATACCATGCAGTGAAGAGATGGGAAATGACACCCAGAGGTCCATTGGCGTCGATGGCATCATCGATGAATGGGGTGAGAGGAAGCTGACATCCCTCAAGGGCGGCAAGATGGAATATTTTGCGCTCACATCCATAATGAACAAGCTGTGTTTGGATGGTTATATTCTCAAGGGTGACTATCTCATCAGGATTTGCTGGTGATAGTCAAGGCTTATCTCGATAAAGCCAGGCGTGCGGCCAGGCATTCGAATTTCCAAACCTATAAGGTGGGATGCATTCTGGCTACAGGGTCATATATCCATGCCGTAGCCAGCAACAAGAAGCGAGATAATGCAAGAATTCCATGCCAATATCATAGCTGGCACGCAGAGCTTTTAGCAGTTGAGACTTCACGAGGACGGCTTCCATAACGCCACAGCCTATGTAGTCGTAATCTGTCAGACTGGACGCGATGTAGTATCCAAGCCATGTTTGCTTTGTCAGGAAGTTCTTCGCAATGCTGGTATCAGGAGGGTGATATGGTCGAACAGGGGAGTTATGACGGAAACCAGGCTGTAATTAGCCACGTATGTCTATGCGGTCATGGTCTCAAGATCCATGAAGAGATACATAATGAAGACTGTCTCGGCAGAGAGACTTGTGACGGGCTTCCGCATAGTGTTGATGAATACGGAGACTGTAATTGCTCGTTCGGACCTGCAGTTGGTAAGTGTCTGGCGGTAGAAGGATGTGAATGCGAGTCCTTCGCATTTCCCGTTGAGGCTGAGGAAGAGGCCTTCGTGATAGAAGGTGATACCCCGGATGTCTAGCGAGCAAGAGAATAAGCTGATTAAGCTTATTAAGTTATCAGAAGCTTCGGCTGCCAGGTATATGGCCAAGATCAAGGCTGCCAGGAAGGCCCTTGACGGAAAGTGTTCTCATCCAAATCCAAAGCCATGGGAATGGGAGCATGACAACGGATACGGAAGACAGGAAAGGATGAAAGGACTTCAATGTCTTCTTTGTATGAAAGTTAATCGCTGGCCAAGAATGTCAAACAATTGGGATGACGACCCATATGCGGACTAGCCTTAAATAAAAGAAGCGCAGGCTGCGCCCTTAGCCGGAGCCTGCGCGAAGGGAGAGCAGATCGTTTCGTCCTAAGGTGTTATTCTACGTTATATCGGATTACCGTGGTCAGCGTTGGCGTGCCACCACTCACGAAAGCCTTGAGCGCGGTTCCACTGGCCGTCTTTGAGCCAGCACCGAAACTATCGTTCGTGAGAACACGAGGCGTGTTAGCGGCGAGATAGAGCGTAAACATATCCGTGCCGTCGCCATCCTCAAACTGGATGGTGCAAGCCGTGGTGGCGGTAAGCTCAATAGCCTTGACTACAATCTGACGGTCAGATATAGCCGTCATGATCGAAGCTGTAGTGGCTGAAAGAGCGCCATTAAATGAGGCTACCTTGTCCTGCGCATAAGGCGTAGCTGCCTCAGCCCTCTTAGCTGAAGGGTTGATACTCGCGAACACCGCGAGAGTAATAAGCGCAAGGGCCACGCCCATCGCCTTCATCGTATTAACTGACTTCATATTGAAAATCCTCCAATGGCGCAGGCCGGATTTGAACCGGCGATCTCGACCGTATGAGAGTCGCGAGGACGACCAGACTCCTCCACTGCGCGTCGCTAAGAATAGCATTACATGGCATAACTTAGATGCAATACCTTGTTGATAATTTCATTACCCACTTCTATCCCGCCCAATAGTTGATACAGTAGTCGCTCAGAGGAGAAGTTCCGATGAGCGATACGCCTATCTCAAACGAAGTAGCCAATGCCGTGCAAGCCCCAATAGAGATTCCTTACGGAACGCCATTGAAGGCGGCCACCAATCTCTATATCGAGAAAGTTTTAGTCAGGTTGAATGGCAATAAGACCCATGCAGCCAAGGCCCTTGGCATTACCCGTTCCGCTCTCTACGCCAGGCTTGCTGGTAAGGTTGAACCAACGGCTGAGGGCTAGGTGCGGCTCCTTGCGGTCGTAGCTGCTGCACGCATGGCCCATTTCCTCAGTCGCAGAATAGATACGATCATGGCTAGACATACCAGGATTTGCAGGACTCCCAGGAAATGCAAGCACGACAAACACAGGCGCTTCCTTCATAATTACGTAGTCCTATTCGCTGAAGCCGCCGTGCTTGAGGATGAGGCTGCAGAGATACTAGAGGCTATTTCCGTTGGGTAGTTTCAACCTCACACCGATTGATATAGCCAGGCTTGCGCCGTCTGGTTTCGCATCCTACGCATCTGGCGGGAAGTGGGTTAGGGCTAAGCATATAGCCCTCATCGAAAAGTATCTCATGGCGGCGGCTACTGGATCTGGCGTGAGACTACTAGTCAGCCTTCCCCCACGCCACGGAAAATCTGAGTTCATATCCAAATACTTCATGGCGTGGATGCTTGGTATAAATCCAGACAAGCGAGTCATGCTTGCTAGTTACGAGGCGACATTTGCCTCGTCATGGGGAAGAAAAGTTAGAGATTTGCTTGGGGAGTTTGGGAACCCCGTGTTCGGCATCAAAGTTAGATCGGACTCCAAGGCCGCTGATAATTGGCTTATAGAAGGTCGCCACGGAGGTATGGTTAGTGTTGGCGCGGGAGGCGCCCTTACAGGCCGTGGCGCAGACGTAATTTGCGTCGATGATCCACTGAAAAATTGGGAGGAGGCATCAAGCAAGCGCATTCGTGACAAACTTTATGAGTGGTGGCAATCGACAGCCTATACACGTCTTGAGCCTGGCGGTAGCGCTATAATTGTAGCCACCAGATGGTCTGAGGATGATCTCACTGGACGCTTAATCAAGGAGATGAATCACGGTGGCGAGCAATGGCAGGTTATAAACATTCCAGCCATTGCCGAAGAGAACGATCTGCTTGGGCGCAAGCCGGGGGAGGCACTGTGGCCAGAGCGTTATTCGGCAGAAACGCTTGATGTCATCAAGCGATCAGCCGGCAATAGAATCTTTGAGGCTCTCTACCAGGGTAACCCATCGCCGGCAGAGGGCGATATGTTTCGGCGTGCGTGGTTCAATCTGCGTTGGACTAACGCTGGCGAGAAGCACTACTCCGTCCCCGGTTCTCCTCCTATTCACCACACGCAACTTCGCAGGTTTGCCGCTGTTGACCTTGCTATGTCAACCAAAACCAAGGCTGACCGAACGGCGATAGCGATATGTGGAACCATGCCTGACGGCAGGACGCTTCTTATTGACCTTGTCGTCGGTCGCTTTCAAGGCCCTGATATAGTCCCTAAACTCCGCAAGGTTGTCGAAGCCTGGGATCTCTCGGCTATCGGCGTCGAAAGGAACGGTCTTGGCATTGGCGTTGTTCAGGAAGCCATTCGCGCCGGACTTCCGGTTAAGCCTATCGACGCCGACCAAGACAAGATCGCCCGTGCGGCCTACCTGGCGACCATGCTTGAAAACGGGCGCTTTATCTTGCCGCAGGACGGGGCGTGGACCGAAGATGCTATTTCCGAATGCCTGGGTTTTCCTAATGCAGCGCATGATGATGTCGTGGACGCCCTCGCGCATGCCGCCCGCATGGCCAAGGGATATGGCGGCAGCGACCCTCCGATGATTGACTGGCCGCATAAGCCCGACCCGCTTGGCGACATTATGCCGCCCAAGCCATGGTGGATATGATGTCCGACCCATTCTGTATACTTAGAGGCATGAAGAGACACAGAAGGCCAAGAAGGTCAGATGTCAAGACTGAAGACTTACTAAGAGACCACACGGCAGGCATGCGGCAACAAGAGATCGCTCGCAAGTATAACATAGACCCAAGCACGGTTACTGACCGAATCCGAACCATTCTCGGGCCTGAGTTTAGGTTTAAGTCGGGACCGAAACCGTCAGGTATACCATTTAAGACAAGACAGTTCGCGCATACGATTAAGTATAGGTTCGGAATTACACCAGAACAATACAACGCCATGCTGGAAGCTCAAGGCGGCGTCTGTGCCATATGTAAGAAGCCGGAGATGGAAAGGCAGAATGGCGCAATAAGGAAACTAAGCGTTGACCACTGCCATACCACCGGAGTAATCAGGGGTTTGCTATGCGCTAAGCACAATAAGGCTATCGGCGTGTTTGACGATGACGCCGACTTACTAGCATCCGCCGCCTCATACGTCCTGAATCCTCCGTGCGCCGGACTTGGCATAGTGGTCAGGTCGGCAGGGATGCGCCATGGCTGATTACGAACGGAAGCCAGTCCTTGTCACGGCTGACGAGCTTGACAGAGGCGAGAGATTCCGAACGATTCCTATTCGAGATTTCTTCAGCCAGCCAACCTCCTGGCTTGGACAATCAAGCTTCGTGTATGCTGCTTGTGTTGAGGGGAGATTGGCTGCCGCTACCTCTGGTCCAGTTCTTCTTGACGTTACTTCGCCTAGATTCGAGAAAGTTGGCTGGCCAAGGGCTCCCGAGAAGGCTACTGACGATGAACTTCTGGCTATAGGCGGAGCCTCATGGCCTAATGCCAATAAAGTCCAAGCGCTTAGCCTTGGCGAAGGATCGCTCAAGCCGCAGCTTGTCATCGTCACCAAAGCCACTCGTCTTACGACTATATTTCGCGCCCTACATTTCAAGGGTTACGACGAGCTAGGTTGGTTCCTTATCAAACTGCCTAAAGTGGAAAAGCAAGGCGTCAACTATATCCGAAGAATCCAATCTTTATTCGAAGCATTCGAAACGAAGCCAAAATGGATAGCCTTTGGAAAGAATGCCAGCGAAGTCCTTGGTAACGCTCAGATAGAGCAGATTCAGGCCAAGCATCCAGATGATTCTTCAGTCACTAGCTACCAGGACATAGGCAAGGATCTAGGAAGGAACGGCCTGGATAACGGGCCTTGGAGAAACACAGCATTACCAACTGTTGTTGTAAGCAAGATGCCTGAAATCTTCGGCTCGCTTGGTGTGCGCGAGAAGATAGTCAATAAGACCAAACTGGTCAAGCATGAGGATGAGGCAAGGCTCTATCTAGATCCAAAGAAATCTGTTCCAGTCAGTCCATTCCATATGGATCTTCTCAGAGAAGCTTCATCGGCCAAATGCACGCCTGAAGAGTTCGGCGAGGTCATTGATGTTCTCAAGCAGAAAGCCATGTCTGGTGACCTTAAGGCTATTGAGATTCTCATTAAGTTCAAGTTGACCTATCACACGGATCAGTCTAAGGCCGCTCAGCATAATACCCAGGTCAACGTGGCCATAATGGAATCTGAATCTATTCGCCAAAATCTAGCTGACCCAAAGAAGGCCAAGGCTGCTTATGATCTCATGAACCTTATCATGCCACCATCTGGAGGTGCGCCACCTGGACGAACATTCGACGCAACGCCATTGCCGAAAGAAGAATAAGGTATAGGCTATAGTTTCGGAGGTAATCATGCTCCGAAGTTCGCTAGCTCTTATGGTTGCCTGTTTCATGCTGGCTATTCTCTATACGATTCATTTTAGCGAAGATGGCCGCCCGGCCCTCGTGCCGGGCGGCGAGTATTGTGGATGCCTAGACCCAGAAGGATGCGCCAATAACGACTACAAGGGCTGTCAGGCTTGTTGTGGAGGCCCAGGTAAATGCACTGGCCTCCCGCCTGTCGGCCCTAACCCTACGGCCAAGTCATGCAAGTAGATCGGCAGAAGAATCCAGGTATCTTTATCCTGGTTATTGTAATACTATCCATCATGGCCCTGTTTGCAGCCCTGGCTCCAGCCAATGATATCGAGCAAGATTTGGATCTACCGGTAGATGGGGTCCTGAGAAGGAAGGAACCAGCAAAGCCTATTACCATATCCACGCCAGTTCCAGAAGCGCCAGATCCACCGGAACAAGAAGATACAAAACCTCCGACGATCTACGGCATGGAGGTCAAGAGCGAGAGTGGCTCTATTGTTTTTGTCATCGATCGCAGTGGTAGTATGGGTATGGATTTGGAGATATCCATAGATAATCTTGGACAGATTGCGACATCCGATCGTATGGGCCGAGCAAAGTCCGAGCTAACCAAGAGTATCGCTAGTCTTCCAATGAATTTCAAGTTTGACGTGGTTTCGTTCGACACCACGGTTGAGACTTTGTGGGGAGAGCTAAGAGTTGCCAACGAAATTAATAAGCCTTCAGCTTGCGGCTGGGTTATGGCTCTTGCCCCCGGGGGTGCTACTTCTACCGGACTGGCTATGGCCAGAGGTCTATCATACAAAGGTAATAAAATGGTCATATTGATCACTGACGGCCAGCCCAATGGAGATTCAATAAGATGGTGCGGCAATGTCCCGCCAGAGCTTCACAGGCAAGATATTGCTTGGTTCAACGCAAGTCACGATTCAGCCCGTGTTAATGTCGTAGGCATTGCATGTCCAAGCGGTTCGTTGATGGAGGAATTTTGCCGAGGCGTAGCACAGGACAGCGGTGGGATATTTATAAACGCCAAGTAGCCGATGCGTATGGTAGTATACAGCCATGAGCATGAGGCCAGAGTCTCTTCCTAAGATTAGTAGTGTTGCGGTAACCCACATAGAGTCCGGACTTAAAATATACTTGCTCACCACCATTAAGCCAACTGGTGCTAGGAATAAGTCTGGCATCATATGGGAGTGCCGATGCGAGTGCGGGTCATTGGTTAATGTAGCAACCAGTCACCTTAAGCGAGGAGCAGTAATGAGTTGTGGGTGTGTCCACCTGGTAAGATGGAAATTCATTATCGGTTTGATTTTCGGAAGACTTAAGGTGGTCGGGATCAAGACCAGCAATACTCTAAGATCATGCGTATTGGCTGAGTGTGAATGCAGTTGTGGCAACAGAGTGGATGTTAAAACAGCAAGGCTTGTGGCAAAACATAATAGACTTAAGGTGGTTAGCTGTGGGTGCTGGGTTAACCCGGTGGTGTCTAATTTTGGATATAATCATACACTACCATACGGAAGGGCTGCTATTAATAGGGTAATTGGCGTTTATAAAAAGGCAGCCCTTGATAAGGGTCTACCGTTCGAGCTTGAGTTCGATCACTGCTTGGCTCTTTTCGGCGGAGAGTGTTATCTTTGCGGATGTCTTAGATTCAGCACCGTCAAGACACGCAGCGGGCAGGAGTTTAGTTATAACGGAATCGACCGCGTTGACCCACTTAAGGGGTATGTAGTTGGAAACGTAGAATCTTGCTGTATTAGATGCAATAGGGCCAAGAGCAATATGACCATGCTTGAGTTTAGGACATGGTTTAAGTCTGTTTCAGACAGGATTAAGTCGTGAAGGATCTTGAGGATGCTGGCCGCGTTACAGCTTACATGGCCGCTTTGGTGCTATCTATGATTGCTTTTGCCTGGAGATACTTTGCGTTTTAATTTTTGCCAGGGCGAAGATTGCGGTCACCCTAAAGGAGCCCATATCGGCAAAGATGGTGATATGGACTGGTGCGCCTTGTGTGATTGCGTTGGATTTATAGAGCCTGGCACTCCAAGATGCGATCTATGCGGGCATTGGGAGGTTGGTGACGAAGGATCTTGTATTTGTTGCGCCAGGTAATATTGACGTATGATAGTATGCCAGTGAAGGAGAAACAAAGTGAGCGAGTCAGGTCATTCATGTTGTGAGTCTCATTGCAAACCTAAGGCGTGTTCGTGCCAGCCGTGTCCGACATGCCACGGTCATGGCTTTGTGGCTTATCCGTTCTTCCCGCAGACCTATCCAACGTATCCTAATCAGTGGATATATCCATACATCTGGTGCGGGACTGGCGTTGGTGGAGACAGTATTACTGTCACGAATTGCAAGGCTGATACCAAGTGATAGAAAAGCAGATCAACAGACTTCGTCAGATTACTACCACAGGGAAAATTCTCTGTATGCATGGTAAGGCTGCCGAGGATGGCGAGGTTTGCCCTGGCTGCACGCATACGATCATTACTCCCAATGACCAGAACTTCGTTAATGCAGCCAAGGATGCCTTTCAGGATCTTTACCGGAAGGCCAAGGGCGTGGCTGACGAACTAATGGATGGCCTATTCCTGGAGACAGAGGCTTGCGGTTGTCCTGCTGCTTGCCGTAATGATCACAGCCAGGATTCAAGTTACCGAGAGCCGCTCCTTTCGGCCCATGCCCCGCATACACCCGAAGGCATGCAGTCAGCCAACGTAACCCTCAAGAATGCAGCATCCAAATATGCGTTCTGGGGAATCAGAGCCATCACGCACGCCTTGAGCGGAATGAATGACCTGGAGACCGGGGCTAAGGCTTATAATCTTACCACTAGACCCTGTGATGATCTTATTGAAGCCATTGAGGATATAGAATTCAATCTGGCTTGCGCCCCAAATGGCCAGGTTCAGGGCGGACCATTCAACCGTGTTGTCATTATTTACCCAACATGCGATGAGGCTCCATTCTTCGACTTCCCTAGCGTTGATGGCGTAGAGGTTAATCTATGGCCAGCCCCGCCTAATCACAAGTTCAAGGAAGCTTTCGCTATCGCGGCTGATTTCCATCCGTTCGTATTCAGCGACGGTCATATTCGCCTAGAACAGAACGGAGACGTGCTTGACGTGGTGGCTTCGCCAAGATTCGCAGTGAAGCGACCGTGGGCTATCTCTAAGTTTTCATCCTAACAAACTTCGCTTCATCTAAGCATTAAGCCTCGACACCGGATAACCTTATCCGAGCGAGGCTTGTTTGCTTCTATGATTGCACAAGGCGGAGAAGGCCCTGGTCGTCAGACTGGATTCCGTCATAAGTTAGTCGTATGCAAGGCTTGTGGCGGCAGTGGGCTTGTGGTTATTAAGGCTGTGGATGTCCTTGGCAAGCCTAACGCTAAGTCTGGACCTTCGCCTTGCCGTAATTGCAAGGCTACCGGATGCGTAGCTGAGATCCATGACCCGCTCTATGAGACGAGGCTCTAGGCTATGACGATCCCGTTCTCGACTTTTAACCATTCAGGCGATTTCTACGCAAGAGGCTTGGGTCACGCGCTCAGAACGTATCGCCTGCCTGATTACGACCAGGCGCTATCCAACGAGCCGGCTATCTATGAGAAAATGCGGAGAGACCCGGTCATTGCTTTCAGTTTACGCTACCGCAAGTTGCTGGCTGCTGGAGAGGATTGGAGTATAGAGCCAGCTTCGCCTCGCCCCGAAGACAAAGAGCTTGCCGCCGTAATTGAGGGAATGCTTCGCAATGTTAAGTTCTTTGGCAATTCACTATATAACTTAGCTGAAGCCGTGGTGGCTGGATCACGATGGGCTGGCATTGAGGGAGAGAAGAAGACGCTCAGGCTAGGGTCCAAGGGCCAAGCTTATGAGTGGTGGATCGCTACGGCGCTTAAGGATATCGACAAGCGGCGATTCCGTCAGATGCCTAAACCGGATGCTGCCGGATCACAGAATGACAGCGGGCGAGGCGAGGATCGCGAATGGGAATGGCAGATTTACGAGCCGCTCAAGATGGACTGGAAGGCCATTCAAAGGCACCACTTCATAAGGCACGTTTACGATAACAATGAAGGGTCTCTTGGCTACGGAAATGGTTTAGCCTCAGAGCTTTATGCTTTTTTCTACTCCAAAACCGCAGTCCTCCGAGATGGGCTACAATTTATCGAGAGGTGGTCATCTGGTATTTTGTCTGCCGCCGTAGACTCGCTCAGAGACGGTCAAGCAAGCACGTTGGCGTCAACAAGGGCTACGAATTGGCTTAACGAACTAGAGAAGATGCGATCCAGGCATGTGCTTGTTTTCGATAAGAATGACGAAATAAAAGTCCTTGAACCGCCCAAAGGTGGCTGGGAAGCCGCTAAGGATTGCCTTGCTTATCTAGATGGGGCTATGCGCGTTCTCATCCTCGGAGCTTCGCTGCCGACCGAAGCCGAGGTTGAGGGCGGAAGCTTCGCCATGGCCAAGGTCCAGCAAAGCAGCACGGCAGCCATCGTGGCCCATGACCGAGCCCTTCTTGAAGAAGTAATAACCGAGGATGTGATTAAGAATTGCCTATGGCGCCTAAACTACCCAACACTTAGTCATATTGGGCTTGCTGACGCCTCGCCTCCTGTCTTCAGGATTCGTGATTCCAAGAAGTCAGACCCTAGCGTCCAGGCCGATCTACTCCTCAAGGCCAAGCAGGCCGGGCTTAGGATTAAGATTAACGAGGCTTATGCCAAGCTTGGTTATGAAGTGCCTAATGTCGGAGATGAATGCCTTGAGCCAGATGTTGTGCCGCAGCAGGCCGCTCCAGGCGTTATTCCCAATGGCCTTCCTGGCAACCAAGAAGATCGTATTGCTGATCCGCTCCCACTTGGACAAGCTCAGATTCAAGACCCAAATGCTATGAATCCTAATGCTCAGCCTGGGCAATCTGGAATTCCACAATAATAACCATGCATTAATTCCGCACTTCGCACAACACCTAATGCCTTTTTGCTTTAACGTAATTGCCATGGCAATTCCCGGAGATCATAACCTTAAGCTTTCCCACGATAAGCTTGATAAGCTTCGGGAATCAATCTATGCCTGGGCTACTCGCGAATATAAGCGAGATGAGGGCGGTAAGTTCTCGGAGACCGAGGGACGAGGCGGAGGTAAGGGTAAAGATAAAAAGGCAAAGAAGAAGGAACGCAAGGTTGAGCGACAGCGTGAACGGCGAGGAGATGCCGCTAAGTCCAAGGCTACTCAAAAGAGCCTATTGGCTGGCATACGTAGTGATATCACAGGAGAGGAGAAGGAAGCTTACGGCAAGAAGGATAAGCCACTTGGCGAGGGCGGGGCGCCCAGTTTTGAGGAAACTCGTGGGGCTGAAATAGAGAAGGGGCTCAAGGAGGGGGCCGGCGAGAAGCCCGTTGGCGCTAAGCCCGAGGGTGGTCCCGCCAAGCCTGATATAGAATCGGCCAAGCCCAAGACCGAGCTTCAGCCTGATAATCTAAATGACTTCCCCAAGGAAGACCTCGACAAGATGCGCGCTGTTGGTTGGCGTGACGACGAGATCCGTAATATGAAGCCCGAGAACGTCAAGGCTTCTATCGCTACCGCCAAGCTTGCTCATGCCGCTGAGGATCTTGCTGCTGCCAAGAAGGCTGAATCAGGCAAGCTCAAGGATCTTCCTCCATCCAAGGACCCATTCGAGATCATGGCTGGCGTGCCAGAGATGTCTCCGGCTGAGGCTGGGGCATTTGGCGAGCAATCGCTTACACCCAAAGAGCGTGCTCGTGCAGACAAGATCAAGGCCCGTGAAGAGAAGACCAAGGAGAAAGAGAACGTTCGTCAGGCCAAGATCGCCATTAAGCTCAAGATGTTTGCTGAGAAGACTGTCGCCAAGATCAAGGCCGACGCCAAGGCTGCTGATGCCAAGGCTGTAGCTGGATTCCATGAATCAGAAGCTAGGCGAGAGGCTGATGAAGAATCAGAAGCTAATCTGGTCAATGAAGCCATTAATCAGGATGAAGCAGCCAAGGTAGGTGAGGCTGAGGCCATCAAGGGCGAAGAGGATGCAAAGTTCGGAAAGATAGCCAGTGATGCCGAGCAAGCCAAGGCTTCGGACGAGAAGGAAGCCAGGAAGGTTAACAAGGCTATCGACAAGGATGAAGCAAATAAAGCCAAAGAGGCCGAGAAGATTAAGGGCGAGGATGAAGCCGAAGCCAGGGCCACTAACAAGGCCATTGATAAGGATGAGGCTGCCAAGA
>ERZ1292625.1778-Hain-H41-01um-R1-1778-length-23143-cov-14_pt1 | contig 23143 bp, 16 predicted proteins | sample MGYA00564400_ERZ1292625 | MGnify/ENA primary metagenome ERZ1292625 (study PRJEB36523, sample SAMEA6512639) | groundwater metagenome | collected 2019-01-08 | study: AquaDiva: Metagenomics assemblies of 32 groundwater samples | reverse complement strand
CCTCCGGCCTTCACAATGTCAATGTGACGCTCTACCACTGAGCTAAACGCGCAAATAAATGAAAATTGAGTGCGCGTGCATGGATTCGAACCATGAACCGCGGAGATATATGGTTACATATAATTCCATCGCTCGGATGAACTACAAGACATTGTCCGCCCACCAGGACTCGAACCTGGGACCGCGGAGATATAAGCTCCGTGCTCTAACCAACTGAGCTATAGGCGGACATTGTCTTGCAATCATCCTCGCTCGAAATTATAAGCTCCGTGCTCTGCCGTTGAGCTACACGCGCAAGCGCCCAAACACACACTGCGTCTACTCCTTCATCAGCGCCGCAAACTCATCTCTCTCTATCGTCTCCTTCTCAATGAGCCGTTTCGCGATAACATCAAGCTTCTTTCGGTTTGTTGCTATCACCTTCTGCGCGACGAGATGCGCATCATGAATATACTGGCGTATTTCTTTATCGATCTCAAACGCCGTCGTCTCGGAATAATTTCTGCTTTCGTGGATCTCCTTTCCCAAAAAGACAAGTTCTTCCTGGTGTCCAAACGTCATCGGGCCGAGTTTTTCCGACATGCCGAATTGCGTGACGAGCCGCCGCGCGAGCTCGGTCACCTTCTGGAGATCGTTGGACGCTCCTGTGGTCAGCTCATGAAACACTTCCTGCTCGGCCGTATATCCGGCAAGCATCACGGAAAGATCGCTCAGAAATTCGGTGCGCGTGTGCAAATGCCTATCCTCTATCGGTAGTTTCATCGTATATCCTCCCGCGCGCCCTCGCGAAATAATGGATATCTTATGCACGGGATCGGTGCCCGGTAGCATTGCCGCCACAAGCGCATGCCCCGCTTCGTGATACGCGGTGATCTCTTTTTCTTTGGACGAAAGAATATGGCTTTTACGCTCAGGCCCGAGCAGTACCTTTTCGATCGATTCAAATAATTCATTCTGCGATACGATGGTTTTGTTCCTGCGTGCCGCAAGGATCGCTCCTTCGTTCATGATATTAGCGAGATCGGCGCCGGAAAACCCTGGCGTGCGCTCGGCGATCTGCCGAAGCTTCACATCTTCCGCAAGCGGCTTCGTAAGCGCGTGGATCTTAAGGATCTGCTCGCGGTCGTTGATATCCGGCTCGTCCAGCACCACGCGCCGGTCAAACCGCCCCGGACGCAACAGCGCGGGGTCTAAAATATCCGGCCGGTTGGTCGCCGCCATCACGATAACATTCGTTTCACGCTCAAACCCGTCCATTTCCACCAAAATCTGGTTTAAGGTCTGCTCGCGCTCATCATGCCCGCCGCCAAGCCCCGCGCCGCGGTGGCGCCCGATAGCATCAAGCTCATCAATAAAAAGAATGGACGGCGCAGTTTGCTTCGCGGTCGCAAACGTATCCCGCACGCGCGACGCGCCCACGCCCACGAACATCTCAACGAATTCGGAACCGGAAATATGAAAGAATGGCACTTCCGCCTCCCCTGCGACCGCGCGCGCAAGCAATGTTTTACCGGTACCCGGAGGCCCCATAAGCAAGACGCCGCGCGGGATCTTTGCGCCGATATCAATGAATTTTTTCGGGTTCTTCAGAAAGTCGATGATCTCATGCAATTCTTCCTTCGCTTCTTTCAACCCTGCGACATCGGCAAAGGTAACGCGCTCCCCTTTTCCCGCCATGCGCGCCTTTGTCTTGCTGAACGAGAACGCCTGCAACGATCCTTTTTGCGCCTGGCGGAACATAAACCAAATAAGCACGCCGAGGAATATGAACGGCAACAGAAACGGCAGGATCGCGCCGAGCCAAAAAAGCATGCCCGACGGCTCCTGCATGGTGATATTCACCGCGCGGAGCTTTTCCGAATCCACGCCGTAATTTTTCAGCGACTCGGTGAGCGATGCTTCGTTTTCTTTTTTTGTTGTTTCCTTCTTGTCGTCATTCAAAACCACCGAAAGATTGCTCCCTTCAACAATGATCTCTTTTACTATCCCCTCATTCACCTGCGTCGCAAGCCGTGAAAGGGCAACTTCTTCCGCCGTTTCTGCCGGCGTGCGCACCAAAGAAAAAAGAGCGGAGATAACCGCAAAGACAAGTACCGCATACAATAAGTTTTTCGTGAATATTTTCATCGTGGTATTTTACCCATATTTTCTTAAATAGACAACATAAGAGCCTATCCCAATAGGAACTTTCCTACTGCGCCACGCGATCTTCGGCTGAAAAATGAGAAACTCTTGTCGCCTTGTCTCGACAAAGCTTCGCGAGTTTCTCATTTTTCCGCTTCGAAGCTATCGTGGCTCGTAACGGAGACCCTATTGGGATAGGCTCTGAACTGTAATAAAAATGCGTTTTCAAGCTCTCGCAGGAAAAACGCATTTTTGCTCTGATACAAAGATTATTCCTACGCTTTTTCTTCCGCGCTTTTTTCTTCGACTGCTTCCGTTCCGGCTACTGCTTCCTGTGTTTTCGGTTTTGGCTTCCCAAATCCAAGCCCCATGCGGTGTTCCTTGCCGGAAACGGACTGCACATAAAAATCATATGTTGCTCCCACGGCGATCGTTTTCTTCATTTGTTCATCCGTGCCGAATTCCGAGATATGGCACAAGCCCTGAATGTCGCCGTCAACGCGCACGAACGCGCCAAAAGGATTTACTTTCACCACGGTGCCTTTTGTCACGTCTCCTTTCTTGAATTTCTCTTCCGCGCCTTTCCACGGATCGGCTTTCAGCGCCTTGATCGACAATGAGATCTTATCGCTCTCAAGTGAAATGATCTGCGCGCTCACTGTGTCGCCGACTTTGAACGTGTCCGCAGGGTTTTCAATAAGCTGCCAGTCAAGCTCGGAAATATGCACAAGCCCTTCGAGCTCGCTTGGCCCTTCGCCCGATGGCGCGCTCGGCGTGAATTTTACGAACACGCCGAAATTCACCACGCCCGAAACTTCTCCCGAAACGACATCTCCCACCTTATATATTGAAAGGATCTTTTTCAGATCATTATCCTGCGCTTCTTTCTCCGATACGATCAGCTTTTCATCCGTCTGATTCACGTCGATGATCTTCACTTTGAATTTCTGCCCGACGAATTTCTGAAGCTCCGTAAGAATTTTTGATTTATCGCCTCCGTCCACGCGCGGATAATGCTTGGTCGCGAGCTGTGAAACCGGCATAAACGCGGGAATATTATTGATCTCCGCCAGCAACCCGCCTTTATTCACTTCTTTGATCTCCACCTCGATGACTTCGCCTGTGTCTTTTTTCTTAATAAGATCGTCCCACGCGAGCGTGTAACCGGCGTCCTTCAATGAAAGCTCGATGAACCCGCGGTCATTTTCAAGCTCCACCACTTTCGCGGAGATCGCATCGCCGATATTCATCTTTTTGATGATGTCCGATGCTTCGCGATATTCCCGCCCATATACGATACCGGTGCCTAGCACGCCAAAATCCGCATAGAGCGTCAAGCTCCCTTTATTCGCCACCGTCCCATTGATCACATCGCCCACTTTCGGCAGTTTTGATGCGCCCGATTTCAGCGCCTCTTCCATAAGAGCTTTGATCTGTTGGTTCTGCACCTGATTTTGTCCCACGATGATATTCTGCATAATGCTTAAAGCAAGGTTCACTTTATCAGATTATGCCCGCGCACGCAAGCCCCTTTATGCAACCATTGACTTTTTTGTCAGGAAATTGTATAATGTTGCCACAAAAGAGGCATACTGCCCTTTTCAAATATACGAAGGAAAAAAGATCTTTGAAAATAAAATAACCTAAAAAGGAGGAAAAAATGCAGAATTTTATCTTCACACTCGCGCTGATATTGATCGGCGCAGGAGCGTTCGTGTGGATGTTTGTGCGGTTGGTACCGCCAAACATGCTTGCCATCCCTGTTTTTCTGGGAGGCAAGCGGCTCAACGTCATTCTCACGGAAGGATTAAGCTTCCTATGGACACCGTTCTGCTCGCTAACGCTTCATTCGTTAAAACCGCGAGAAAGAATACTGTTTGAATTTTCCGTGAATGTCCTTGACGACCAGATACAATGCAAAGGTACGTTCGGCTTCCAGCTCTTGTCGCCAGATGAGATGAACAAGCGCGGCTTATGGCGCATCGGCGAGTCAAACTATCTTTTACTGTACGACAAAAAACAGGAAAAGATAGAAACCGACGCAAAAGCGCGGCTGGCGGAAATGCTCGATGAATTGCTCACGGGCATACCCTCCGAATGCACGCTTTCCAAAAAGCTGAACGATGCGATTCAGCTTGCCATCGGGAAGGGACTCAAGTGCCACATTCCCGGCGATAATGAAACGGCGGAAGAAAAGATCATCGATCTTGTTACCACCTACAAAGAAGAATACGGGAAAAAAATGGGTGCGTTGGGAGCTCCTACTTCAACTATCCTTGTGATACCCGTTCCCGAGAAACGCGAGTTGCCCGAAGAGGATAACAACGTGCGCGGCCTCGAGCGGATATTTCTCGAGGATTACGGCGTTTTGCTCACTATCTTCGCGCTCGCGCTTGAGCCAAACCCCAAGACTGCAGAAGTACGAAATAAGCTCCGCCAGCGCCAGATAGAACGCGAAATAGAATTGCCAGACAACGAACTAGTGCTCGCGATGATAAAAAGGGCAAAGGAAGACGATCCCTCGCGCAAAGAACAAGAAGCGCGCGATCTTGTCATGTTGGTGCTGGATTACTATCAGAAGCCTGAGGCACAGCGCATCGATTTTTCGCTTACGGGGCTTGAGAACGTTCCGCCCGAAACATTGCTTGCGCTCGGCAAAATGTATACAGCAGGAAAAGCGGTCACCGGCGGTAAAGGAAAGAAAGGAGGGAGAAAGCCATGAACATATCGGATGACAAAGCTGTTAAGGTCGGCGTCAAGATATTTTGGTGGGGCATCACGCTGCTCATCATGCTCTCGCTCTACCAATGCGGGAGAGAACGCGTGAAGAGCGAGGCTGAAGCATACCGCAAATCGCATGCTCCGAAAGGCTTCATAGAGGGAGATTTGTGGATCAAGACGGGGTCCACGACGGTAAAACCGAGGATCCGGAGAAAAACGGAACGCGTAGAGCTAGGGGAAAAAGATGTAGGAATCACCACTCCCTGCGAGGAGATATCTCCCTATATCGACACGCTTGAGCCGGGTGAAAATATTCAGATACGGCACATTGATTTCGGACCAGATTTGGAAACCAAAAATCGGTGTTCATACAGCGCCAATGGCGCGAGCGTCCCCATTTATGGTGAGCCAGGCACGGTGACGCGCCCGCGCTTCCGCCATGACCTTCCCTTCCCTGATATGCCTTTCGGTGTCATGGTCTTTATTGTTCAGGATGTGCATGGGCAGATCGTAGCCCACGACTACATCAGAGAGGCGGGAGGTATCATCTATTTTAATAACCCGCTCACTGAAAAAGCAGAAGTGCACCTGCAGTACAACTTTATGCAGGCGCTCCTCACCGATAAGGCTATGAAAGAGCAGATCGGATGGGACGGCTCCACCGCAAAGTTTCACGCAACAAAATTCACAGCGGATCCATCAACATCCATGGAGATTGAGAATCACTGACCTCCGCAACAAACAAACCCCCTCACTTGCATTGCAAGCGAGGGGGTCTTTTTTTTAAAAAAAATGGTATTAAAGGTTGAAAACCGATTTTGTAATGACAATGATGCTAAACGCGAGTACCGCCACCGCAACACCAATGACTGCCCATAGAAGCGTTGCGCGCGCGGTTTTGAGTTGCGCCGCTTCTCCCCTGGCAGTGATGAAGAGAAACCCGGCGTACAAGCCCATGACCACCGACACAAGCGCGATGCCCCATGAAAACCAGTTTACCAAGTCCGTGATTTTGCCCGTGATCGTATCTACGCTTTCATAAGAGGTGCCGCTTGAATCTGTTGCTACGCCTGCTGTGGCGCTATCAGTAATATTCCCAAGCGGTGAATCGGGAATGTGAGAGCTTGCAAAAACAATAGCCGGAACTATTAATACAATAAATAACGATATGATGTATATTTTATATTTCATAGAGGCTATAAATCAAGAATTGTTGTTGTTAATAGAATAATACTAAACGAAAGCACCGCCACCGCAATACCGATGACCGCCCACAGAAGCGTCTGGCGCGCCGTTGAGATCTGCGATGCTTCTCCTCTGGCGGTGATAAAAAGAAACCCTGCGTATAGGCCCATAATAACAGATGCGAGCGCAATAAACCATGCAAACCAATTTACCAGCGTCGTAATTATTTCAACAAGCGAACCCGCATCAACTGCGTAGTCTCCAACGGTAAAACTTCCCTTTCCTACGTTTCCGCCAAGCTGATCAATCATTCCTATCGGGTTGTCCTGCGCCAACATGCCAAACGGCATAGCGATAGCGACGCCTGCCAGCACAAGTAAAACCGTTTTTATGCAGATATTTTTCATATACGTACAGTGTATCAAAACTATCGCAAAAAAGCACATCTCTTTATCCCCAACAACAAACTCCCGCCCTCGAGCTTGTCGAAGGGCGGGAGTGAGATATCAGAGTAAAAAGAATTACAGGTTGAAGACCGATTTCGAGATCGCAACCAAGCTGAATGCAAGTACCGCTACTGCGATACCGACGATCGCATAGAGCAAGATGCTCCGTGCTTTTGTGATCGAATCCGCATTGCCTGCCGCGGTAATAAACAAGACACCTGCGTACAAGCCCATCAATACCGCCATCAAACCGACAAACCACGCAATCCAATTCACCAAGTCCATGATCTTCTGAACGAGAGACGCGGTGCTGGTGATTGATCCTGAGGTGCCAAGCGTGTCAGCGGTAAGTCCCGGAGGAGTGATTGCCTGACCAGGAGCCTGTGCGAATGCAACGCTTGCGAAAGAAAATGCAAATGCCACTACCATTACGAATGCTAAATATTTTTTCATAAAACAGAATAAAATTAGTTATTTTTCGACCTTTTATCTTGGGGAGTAGGGTTCGAATAAAATCATTTTAGCGACACGAATTCTGGTAAGATTCAAGGCGCGAGAAGTGATGCGTGCCTAATGGTACGTGAGCGACGAGCAACGAAGAAACTTGCCAGAATTCGCTCGCCCACAGGGAGGTCTTGCAAGACCTCTAAAATGATTTTATTCGAACCCTACTCCCCTATACACTATACCAGGTTTGTATAAAATGGTATATGCGCGGTATCCACAATGACAGCAGACCCCCCATGATGGGGGGTCTGCACGTATCCGGGAATAAGCCTGAATTACAGGTTGAAGACCGATTTCGAGATCGCAACCAAGCTGAATGCAAGTACCGCTACTGCGATACCGACGATCGCATAGAGCAAGATGCTCCGTGCTTTTGTGATCGAATCCGCATTGCCTGCCGCGGTAATAAACAAGACACCTGCGTACAAGCCCATCAATACCGCCATCAAACCGACAAACCACGCAATCCAATTCACCAAGTCCATGATCTTCTGAACGAGAGACGCGGTGCTGGTGATTGATCCTGAGGTGCCAAGCGTGTCAGCGGTAAGTCCCGGAGGAGTGATTGCCTGACCAGGAGCCTGTGCGAATGCAACGCTTGCGAAAGAAAATGCAAATGCCACTACCATTACGAATGCTAAATATTTTTTCATAAAACAGAATAAAATTAGTTATTTTTCGACCTTTTATACTATCTACACTATACCAAGAAATCGGGGAACCGTCTATCCACACCCTGGCGAGAGTCCATAAAGTCTATAAAGTCAAAAGTCCTTAAAGGCATTTAAAAAATGAATGATTTCACGATCGCTTTGATGCTGAATGCCGCTATGGAAACAACAACGCCGATAATGGTGTACAACAAACCCCGCGATGCGCTCGCCACCTTTGCCGGGTCACCTTTCGCGGTGAGATACAGCGCGCCGGCGTACAGGCCCATCGCAACGGAGGTGATGGAAACAAACCAGGAAAACCAGTTAATGAGATTGATAAACATCAGCACGATCGGATTTGTTTCCATGTGTTATTAGGACTTATGCGGTTGGATGCAGTTCAAGGCGCAAGCGAGAAACGACCGAGCCATACTTCGTAGTATGGTGAGGAAGTTTCGGAGCGCAGCAACGAAGAAATGCGCCAACCCCATAAGTCCTCTTTATATCCCAAAGAATGTCTTGGTGAGCACGATAATACTGAACGAAACAACCGCGACCGCGATGCCGATAATGGTAAAGGAAAACACTTTTGTCGCTTTGAGCACCTGCGCTGAATCGCCACGCGCGGTGAGATACAGCGCTCCTGCGTACAGGCCCATCGCGACGGAGAATACGGAAATAAACCACGCGAACCAATTAACGAGTCCTGCGATCGTTTTTATGATACTATCCAATGTTACGGGAGAGGAAGCGCACGCCCCAACAATAGATGATGAACCGACAATATCGGCAACTATCCCAAGAATCCCGTTGGAAAGTAACAGCAAAACAACCCCCGCGACCACGTATAGCAATGTTTTTCGCGCAGCAACCGCTTTCTGAGGCATCTGGCCGCCTATCATGAACAAAAATCCTACCACCAGCATCATCAGTACCGCAAGCGGCGGGAGAATCGTTTTGGAGAAAAACTCGATTACCTTGCACACGATATCAGAAAACGATGTGGCGCCGGCGGGAGGTTCAAATATGGCCCCTGTAGGCGATCCGCTTCCCGATGGCATGAACGGCTGGCATAGTCCCCGCACACAGGTGCCACTTTGACAAATTTCACCGGACAAGCAAGAAGTATCGCTGGGAATACACGCCGCGCCAACTCCGGAGCACACCGGTGTGGAACTAGGACAATCCGAGCTTATTAGACAGACCTGCGCATACGCTTCGCCGGCCGGAGTAAAAAGAAACGCCAGCGCGACTACGGCACATACAAAAAAAACAGCTCTTGAATTTTGAATCTTATGTTTCATCTTCTGAAATTAACTTTGCATTACAAAGCGTCAGATTCGAGGCGCGCCGAGTAGTGAAGCCGAAGCTGTACTGTGCAGTACAGCGAGGAGAGACACGGAGGCGGAACGAAGAAGATGGCGTTTTGTAATGCAAAGTTGTTAGATGTTGAGTATTGCCCTTGTTATCGCCACAATGCTGAAAGTCAGCACCGACACGCCCACGCCGATCGTAGTATAGATCAAATACCGGCGCGCGAGAATAAGCTTGCGCTCGTCGCCCATGGAGGTGATGTACAGATACGCCGCGCGCAAGCCCGAGAGCACCGCAAGCAAAGCGATGATCCACGCCATCCATGAAAGCAGAGCAAGAATGATCGCGACGAGATCGCAGTTGCCCGACGGCGTTATCGCGGTGCCGGTGAAGGTGTACCCGAGCGTATTGCAGGATGTAATGCCTGCTACGATTGAGCCGCCTCCCGGTCCGCCGCCGCCGACGCACAACGGATGCGTCGGATTCAACGAACAGAAAGTATCGTAAATAATACTGTACTCACACGCTCCCGTGACCGCATTGTATGTGGATGGCGGCTGGCACACCAATGGACAAAGAATGGGATCTCCTACGCATGGTGGTGGCCACGGACATTGTCCGTTTACGGGACACGTTTGCCCATCCGGGCACAGTGTGCCCGGATCACATGGCGGGGGCGGGGGCGTGCATATACCGTTCCCGATATTGGGAATACACATCCATCCTGTGGCGCACTTGTACTCCTGATTGCACACACCGACCGAGAACGGGATAGAACAGAATTTTTCCGCGCTGGTAACGGCATCTTGACATCGCACATAGTGTGTATTGCTACCATTCACAAGCCCTGAAACAAAAGAAGAATGATTTGTGGCGCCGGTCGCAGTGAATGGAGTCATCGCGCCGTACAGATCGGCGCTGTCGATTGAATACCGGCAGGTTGCATCCGCAGGAGTCGTCATGCTGATCGTCGTGCTTGAGGTTCCCGGCGGAAGCGCTCCGGTCGGTAATGCGTTCTCGCACACCGGCGGCTGACATGTGCCGTTCACGCACTGAAATCCTCCAAAACACTGCAAATTTGAGGTGCAATCATCTCCTACTTTGAATACTATCGAACACGCATTGGTGATTTTAGTGGGATCCGTCACATCCTGGCATTTCGCGTAATAGGTATTCAGACCCGTAAACAGACCTGTTACGTTCGTGCTATGGCTTATCGTGCCGGTCGTGGTAAATGGCGCCATCATCGCATATGGGTCAATCGCCACAAGCGAGTACCGGCATGAGGCGTCTTGCGCAGTAGTAAGGCCGATATCCGTGGTTGTGGTTCCAAAAGGAAGAGTGCCGACGGGGAACCCGCCTGCGCACGCGGGAACGGTCGCTGGACAAACGCCGCTTGCGGGACACACCGCGCCGTTGGGGCATATTGTACCCGGGATACACATGAGCGTATCGATTGTAAAATCAATCTGGCACAAATTGGCAAGCACACTCGATGACAGCTCCTGACACAACACATAATATGCGTAAGAGCCATCAACAAGACCGGTCAACTGCTGGCTGTGGCTTGTCGTGTTTGTGGTCGCAAACGGCGTCATTGCGGTATACGCGGTGGCACTGTCGATTGAATATCTGCACTGTGAATCGGTGGCGGTAACGAGGCCGAGATTTGCCGCGGTAACATTCCACAATGTTCCTGATGGCGTTGCGCCGGCGCACTGCGGTGGCACGCATGCGAGTCCATCGCATATCAGCCCTGCGGTGCAATCCATCGAGGTGGTACAGCTGGTCAAGCACTGCTCGCCCGTCGCGCAATCAACATCTCCCTGACAAACAGGGAAGCATGTGCCGTTCAGACAGATATTGTTCGGAGGGCAATCGGCGTTCGTGTTGCACGAAGTGAGCGCGTTGGCGCTTGTAGTTAAAAACCCGGGAAGCAGCCCGTCGGGGTTTAACATGCATTGGACAAAATCATCTCCGCCTGTAGCAGGGTTGACCGCGCCCGGGCACGAAATGGCGCCTTTTGGGTTTGGTTCATACTTGCACCCGTTTCCTTGGTATTCGCACCGGTTCGTTCCCCCTATATCACACACCGGTATCATAAGTGGCGACGTGCTTGCCGTTCCGCACTCCGCATTTGTCGTGCAGGATGTCTCGGTAACTTTCGTATAGGTGCAGTCAACGCTTCCATCGAGATAGTAATAACACCCGTCTATTGAAGTGCAGTTGTATTCTTTTCCCGCTTTCCCTTTATCAACGACAAAACAGCCCTCGGGAATGCCCGCCTGCGGTGATTTTTTTGAATTCTCGGCGTAACGCGGCAAGCAGTTTGCTTTTTCTGTTTGCGTCGTGCCGTCATAATATTGATAATACATGCACCCGGTGCCTCCTTCAAATGTGTTCACGCAATTAGCAACGCTGTTGCTGGAATTAGCGATCGGCTGACCTTGATAACAAAATTTATCCGACTGACATGTCCATCCGCTCTGGCATGCAGAGGTCGCACACGAAAAACCGCGGGTCGTTTTATAATTGTAATACAAACATCCATTGATACCTTCGCAGTTATTAGGCGCGTCGGATGTCGGCTGAGTGCACGCCTGGCCGTCGGGCTGAACGCCCATCGGTATCTTTGGCATCGTGTCGGGCGTTGATGTGACATACATTCCCGTCACCCCGGTTCCCATGCCGGGACCATACGCGCAGTCATATATATATACGCATGCACCGGCGTTGCAAATGCCGTCGCTGTCCGCGCAATCAACGTCGGTGGTGCATACCAAGCCGGTCTCATTTGAACAACGGGCGTATCTGCACGCGCCCGTTGCCGTATTGCACACACCTCCTGTAAGGCTTTCGGTGCAATCGGCGTTGATCACACAGCTTCCCTGCTCCTCCACATAACATTGTGCATCAACCCCGGAACCCGAAAGCGCGCACACGTTTTTTGCCGGCGCGCACATGCCGCTCGCGGGGCACGTCGAACCGTCGGGGCACGTCGCTCCTGTGGCAAGCGGGTTGCACGTCACAAGCTCGGGGCATTTTCCGTCTAAAGGACATGCGACGGGATTGCCGACGGCATCAGGAAGACACATATCGCCCTGCTTGCATGAAACGCCAAGACACTGATATCCTATTCCGCAACTCGCATCTTCAAGACACGCATAGCACGCCGTAACGCCCGCCGTTTCCGTAGGACCGCATACCGACGTCGCTCCCGCGCATGACCCTCCGGGTCCCGACCCCGAGGTGCACACATATTGCGCAATTACCGAAACTTCCTTCACTGCGGAGGTGACAGCAGTATTTGAGAGACCGCCGTTATCCATCACGGTAAGCGTAATCGTATATGTTCCGGGAATAAAATACTGGTGCGTGGCTTTTTCACCAACTCCCGGTGTCGTCCCGTCGCCCCAGTCCCAGCTGAACGAGGCAATATAACCGCCTTGCGACACGTTCGGGTCACTGCTATCTATGCCATCCACATTCACGCGCAAAGGCGCCACGCCGGTAAACAACGGAAGGACTGGAGGGGGCGGGGTACTTGTCACGCAATTGCTGTTGTTCACATCGCATACTTTAAAGCTGGCGACAGGTGGCAGGTTTGGAAAAACAGTAATGGCTTGCGTTTTGAGAGAAGTTGCGCCGCCGCCCGCGGTTATCCGTAATGCGATCGTATAGGTTCCGGGTATCGTGTAGATATGTGATGTGATTGCTCCCGTGCCTTCATTATCAAATGTGGTGCCGATATAGCTCCAATCCCATTCGTAGCTTGTTATCGTACCCGCGGAAGCGCGCGCGTCCACATTCACCGTGAGCGGATCCGTCCCGGTTACGGGTGTTGCGGAGAAATCCGCGATCAGGGTCGCGCCGCCGCCGCCGCCAGGACCGCCGCCGCTTGCATTACACCCATATTTATTAAGAAACGCTTCCCCGCCGTTGGATGCCTGATACCCGACGACATATACATCGTTAGAAGTAGTAGTGTGCCCCGGGGCGGTCGAGTTGGTCTGCGCAATACCAAACGCCATTTCATCTTCCACCGGCAAACCTCCTCCTTGAGGGCCTCTATAGGGATAGGTATTAAGTAAAGCGCTGAGTGTGGTTGGGGTGTCTTGTTGTTGTTTTGTATAATATTCTGCTAAAAATGCGTCACCTGTATTCGTTGACTGGTGTCCCGCTATAAATATCCTCCCGGAATTTCCAACTACCATTCCCCTCCCTATATCATTAGGAACTCCCGCGGAATTACGCACCTCACTCCACACAACCGTTTTCGCGGGATTATATTTCCTCAGAAATAAATGACCGCCGGAGGAACCGGTGTATCCCATGACAAACATATTTCCTCCGCTGTCCACGCTCACGCCATATCCCATTTCAGCGACGATCTCCGGTGATGACTGATAGGTGTCGGACCAGACCCAAGCGCCGCTTGTAGTATATTGATGAACAAACATATCGCTGTCATTTTGAGACGGCTGACCATACCCCGTTATATATACGGAAGAACCCGATACCGTAACGCCGAGCGCGGATGAATTATATGCGGAAGAGAACACTATCGGAGGAAACCCTGCACGAAGCGTTCCGGAAGCGGTATATGACAGCAGTATCGCCTCAACACCCAACCCCGATGTTTTTCCCCGATGACCAGCCACATATACATTGCCCGCGCTATCAACCGCCGCGGCGAGAGCGCTATCCCTATTACTCCCCGAGTCATACACTTGCGTCCACACAACATTGCCTGCCGCGTCATATTTGCGCACGAACACATCGCTCGTGCTCGTTGACAGGTCGTTGTACCGCTGACTGCCGACCACATACACAGCACTGCCGTCCGGCGTTACCGCGATGCCATGTCCCGATTCATTACCACTCTCGTCGGAGGAGGCTATAACATCATATACATCACGCCACACCAGAGCGCCGTTTGCGTCATATTTAATGACATACATATCAAGCCCTTTCGCGGGCGTGAATTGTTCTCCGGTAATATATGTATTGTTGAGGTTATCTACGGCAACGCCATATCCGTATGCGTTTGCGGGGTCTTGCAGGTCATAGGTCGTCGTGCGCTCAAGACCGAAGCTTGGGCAAATGGGCGGGGGGGGCCAGATAATGACATACCCTACTATCCTTAGCGACCATCCGTTATCAAATGCGCCATCTACCTTGTACTGAAATGTGCCGCCCGGAGTGATGGGAAACACTCCCTGGTTAGCCCATGCAAAACTGTCGCCCGCTCCCCAAGCATCTCCTTTTATAAGCACATAGGACTTGGAATCGGGATCGGTGGAGTTTTTCTTGATCCGAATATGCCCGGTAGGACGACCGGAAGGATCATTATTGTTACAACACGCCGCCGCTTCAGCTTCCAAAATAACGGCGGTTGCGCCCGAGGGGATAGACAAGCCGGCATTATCATATATCTTCCATGATGGGAAGTTACCTATGCCGGAGAGAGCGCTATCATCGACGGGAACAGTGGCAATAAATTCATTGATAGTGGTATACCCTATTAGTCTTATCACCCACCCGCCATTAAATCCAGGGGCCTCAACGGAGTGTTGAAATGTGCCAATGGTGGTAATAGGAAACGCTCCTTGACTTGACCACGCCGCATAATCGCTGGCGGAGGAAGCTCTTCCTCGTAAAAGCACGTACTGGGGAGCCAATGGATCGTCGACTTTGCGGATTTTAATATGCGCGTCCACATCGCCCTCCCCGTCGGGACTCCACATCGCCCCCTCAGCTTCTAAAATAATGCCGGTCGCATCTGAGGGGATATAGGGGGCTACAAATGCTGTCAACCATGGAACGGACGCGGTGGTGCCGCTATTGATGATAACGGGAGAAATAAATACATTATTGGTGGTATACCCTATTATCTTTATCTCCCAGCTTCCCCCGAGTTCAGCGCCAGATACGGTGAACTCAAATGTTCCCGTTGTCGGGTCAAAAGGAAACGCTCCTTGGTTTGTCCATTGTGACAGGTACCCATAACCAAAGGCAAAATTATTGTCCCCCTCTATCCCTTTAGAAAGCACATACTCGGGAGACGTCTTGTTTTTGCGGATTTTAATAAACACTGCTGGGTTGCCGACGCCATATTCATGCCTCCCCTGCTTCATATGAGCTTCCAAAATAACGCCTGTCGCGGTGGGAGGAAGGACTCCGCTTGAAATTGAGTATGTCGTCCAGTCAACTTCACTGGAGACGGCGGGAGAAATAATATACCCGCTCTCGGAGTCAGCGACTGCAGGCGTGTAAGTGCCGCTCGCGACAGGAACAGGGGTAATAAATACCGGCCCGGCTGCCGCCTGCGCGTGCGCAGACAACGGCATCGCGCCAAACGCCGCGCCAGCGACAACCAAAAACATGCCCGCAAGCGCGATGCGCATTTTTGTATTTTTTATTTTTGTTTTCCAAGTTTCACATTTCATAGTTTCGGAATACAAATATCAAATACATATGGAATATTATTGCTCACATAATCGGCATTGATAAGGCACGTGTATGACCTCTTGCCCGGCGGGTCGACGATCATCGGCGCGCCTATAATAAATGATATGGCTTGATCGGTGTTATTCACGATACCGCTCGCAAGGTCGCGGCACCGGACATAGTATGTATGGGGCGTCAGAACCAGACTCTGCAGACCGGTCAGCGTGACCGAATGATCGCGCATGCCGGTACTTGTAAATGTTTTCATCGCGCTTGCGCCATAGAGCGTGTTGGCATCCGTCGAGTATTGGCACTCCGCGTTCACGTCTGTTTTCATGCTCATGATAACAGAAGCGGTTCCCGCGGGGAATGTGGCGGGCGATTGCTGGCTCATGGAGCCGTCGGTGCGCGAAAGATAAAAATCGGATCGTCCTGGGCCTACGCCACCCCCTTGCGTGATGCAAAACCTTGAAGGACCGCAAATAGAGGAGGAACCGTAAAGAGCTATGCATTCGGAGGTATGCGTACATTCTGCGGTGCAAAAATTTACAGGAGGGGGAGGAGGAGGCGCCACCGCAGAAACCGCGATCGCCTGAGAAGTGGTGTCACTGCCACCCTGGTTGTCAATCACCTTGAGCGAAAGATTATAGGTGCCCGCGGCGGCGTAGGTATGCGACGCCCCAACACCGGTCGAATTTTGACCTTGGCCCCAATCCCATATATATTGCGTGATGGTTCCGTCGGAATCGTAACTTCCGCTGCCATTGGCGGATATCGCAAACGGCGCGGTGCCCGATGTTGACGGCGTTATAGTGATCAACGCAACCGGATTCATGTTCACGGGAAACGAAATTATAAACGAGATCGAATGGGTACCCGTACTCTCAAGCCCTTCCGGCGTATTCTGGCACTTTACATAATACAAATACGATACGCCGTAGGTAAGGGGGCCTGCAAGCGATGCGGTATGAGTTTTAAAATCGGAACTATTGAAATTGTTTACCATAGAGCCAAACGCGATATTGGTGTCTTGGTTATACCGGCAGTACGCATCGTCGTCGGTGACCACGCTCATGGTCGCTGTTTGCGTGCCCGAGGGAAGCACGCCTGGCGTGTTTACCGTAACACCTCCTCCTGTAATGGTTCTGCTTAAAATATTCGGTGCCGTGGTGTCGGCCGCAGGAGAGTCAACCTGAAACGTATACGAGAAATCCATCAGATTAGTATTGCCTACCGCATCTCTGCACTTCACATAATAATCATACTGAGCGCCGTTAGTTAACCCTGTAATAGGCTGTGTGTGGCTAACCACAGGCCCTAACAGATCAGAAGAAAATAGCGTCATTGAGGTAAACAGGAGTTCGCTTGTCGTGCTGTATCGGCATGTGGCGATTTCAGGCGCGCCGCTTTCATTCGTAGTAGTCCCTCCGAGCGTCGCAGATGTCGTGCCCACAAGAAGCGTCGAGCCGGGAGAAGTAAAGGTAAACACCGGCGGCGTGGTGTCTGGGATTGCTGGCGTTAATACGGAAATAGTGTTTGACGAGGCGGTGAGCCCGCCGCCGTTAACCACATCTACCCGATACGTATATGTGGTTGACGGTGAAAGACCGCTGTCTATGTGACTACTAACTACTGGTGGTAAATTAAAGATAATGAGAGGCACTGAAGAGATGCCGCGATAAATGCGATAGCTTGCGATCCCCGTTTCAGGATCTGCCGATGTAGTAGTCCATGAAAGATCAATCTGAGTGGAGGAAACTGCGCTTCCCGAAAGCACCGGCGCGGGCGTCGGCGGCGTTGTGTCAAGTGGCGCAGGCGTCATGTCGGAGGCGATAGTGGAATACCCGCTGTTGTTTCCCGCATTATCATACGCGCGTATGCGATAACGGTAAGTCGTTAACGGCGCAAGGGTTGTGTCGGGAAAATTCGTCGCGGACGCAAGCGCATTCGCTATCTGCAGGAAATCCGCGCATGTCGCCCCTGTACACCTTTCAATATGATACCCCGCAAGCCCCGAACCACCCGTGTCGGTGGATGCGGTCCAGGTGAGGTTGATTTGGTCTGAAGCGCTCGCAACAGCGCTAAGAGCGGTCGGGATTGAGGGGGAAATTCCATCGGAAAACGTTACCGCATATTTCGTGCCCGCGCTTCCAGAATAATTCCCCGCGGCATCATAGGCGAGCACATAATAGCCATAGGAAGTTCCTGCCAATAGACCGGTATGCGAGTATGTTGTTTGTGGTGCGAGAACATCGATGTTTGGCGGTATCGCCGTCGGGGCGCAACACGCCCCCTGGAACCGAAATACCCGATAAAAAGCCACCCCGATATCATCCACTGATGTCGTCCATGAAACAGTGATTTGATTAGCAGATACCGGGGTAGCCGTTACGGTCACCGAAGAAGGCGGAAGGATGTCGCCTGAAAAAACGCAATTATTAAAAAGCCACGCGGAACCAAGATCCGCAAGATTAGCTGGAGATGTCGTGGTGTTTCCACAATCATATTTATCATTTACATTTTCTGAAGGATGCATTTTATGACATGTAAGCACTCCCGCCGATGATTGCTTACAGCCATAATTATATGTCGGGCTGTAGTCGATGTCGGCGTCGGCGGCGTCGGCGTCGAATGGGGGAATCGGGGAATAAAATTGCAGGTCGGGATATGGATATCCTGTCGCTGTTGCTGTCAACGGCCCTTGTGCGGGTTGTATATTCACTGCCGCACGCGCTTCGCCTGCCACACCCCAGAAAGCAACAGAAAAAACAAAGACGATGATGGCGATTTTTATGCGTTGTAAGATGATAGTATCCATACTATTACTTTTTCATCAGCGTGTTGATCTTTGTGTCAGCGTTTGTGATGGCCTGCTGAAGCGGTTGATCTCCCGTAACCTGCGCATCGATCATATCGGTAAACACCTGCCTGATCACCTGATCGTTAAGCTGGATCCATGATACCGCAGAAAGCGCCTGTTCGGCGAACATTTTTATCTGCGGATCTTCCTGTTGCGCGGCGATTACGCTCCGCAGGCTTCCCGGCCGCTGGGTGACCGAGGCATAATACGCGCTGATATTGTGCTGGGCAAGAAAATGCAAAAACTGCCATGCCGCGTCTTTGCCGGGAGAATTTTTATATACCGCATACCCCCAATAATCGGCGTAATTCTTTTTAATGGTGGCATTTTTTACCTGAGGAAACGGGGCGACCGCAAACCGCAGACGCGGAGACTTTCTCATAATGCTTTCTTTTGTGCTCGCATATCCCATCATCATTGCCGCTTTTCCTTGCGCAAACATGGTTTCTGAATTTTCCAAAGAAGTACCCGACCAGCTGTAATTCGGACTTGTCTGTTTTGCAAATGATGTATAAAACTCAAGCGCTTTTTCTATAGGACCCGCTCCGCCGCCGAGACTTTTAAAATTGATACGGCCGGCCGCGTCCGACAAAACCGCTCCGTTTTGCAACATGAGCGCCGTAAGAATATCGCTCGAAAACGCCACATTCTTTCCCCCGCCAAGCGCCGCCCCCGAAACGGCGATATCGCCGGATTGTTTGCGCTTCGTAAGCATCTGTGAATACTTCGTGAATTCTTCCCAGTCCTTCGGCGGAAACACGATGCCGGCGCTGTTAAACAGGTCAATGTTGTAATACAGCGCGAGCGTATCCGCATACAGAGGAACACCGAATAAGTTTTCTCCAAAAAGAAAATCCCTCTGCGCCACATCTACGAATTGCTCGCGAAACTCCGATGCGGGAAAGACTTCTTCCGGCGCGGCGACAACAAGGTCGCTGTAGCGATACAGCCATGTGTGATGCACGCCGAATATGTCCGGTCCCGCGCCCGATGCAAACGCGCGCAAAAGATCCTGTTCGTAGGTGCTTTCCGCTTTTTTATAATATGTTATTTCCATGCCCGGGTTCTCCGCCTTGAATAATTTAGCGAGTTCATCATAAACAGAGGCATCGTCCACCGTCCCCCACACGACTAATTTTGATTTTTTAATAGTCGCTTTATCAATGATCCGCAAGCCCGGCACCACGCCCGCCCACACAAGTACCCAAAATACCCCCACAAGAGCAAGTACCCCGCCGATAATGTATTTTACTTTACTCATGAAAAGCGTTTCTTACTGCTTCTTTGTAAACAACATTCCAAAATGAAATGCGCCTGCTTCGATTTCTTTTTTAAACACGAATCCTTCCTGTATAATAAGCTTTTCTATCGCTTCTTTTTCCATGCGTAAATTGCGCATGGGTCCGAGCGGCGCTTCTTTTTCCCAGTCCACGAATATCACAGTGCCTTCAGGCTTCAACGCCCGCATTGCTTCACGCAAAACCTCGGCGCGTTTCTCCGTTTGAAATAAAAGATTGGTCAGAAGGACCGCGTCTTGGGACCCATCGGCGCAGCCGCTCGCTCCGGGCACCTCCACATTTCCTTTCACAAGATCGATGTTCAGCAACCCCTCAATGCGCGCCTTTGATCTTGTCGAGCTGAGCGCGGAATCCTGAATGTCGATCGCGCATACTTTTCCCTCCGGCCCGACGAGCTTTGCGGCGGCAAGCGTGAAATCTCCCTGGCCACAGCCAAAATCGGCAACCTGCATTCCTTCGCCGATACCCGATTGCGCAATGATATGCCGGGGGCTTAAAAACTTCTGTCGCGCCGATGATTCATTATTCATAACGTATTTTTACGCTGTCATCTCAAAGGCACACGATGGATGCTACCCGGTCTCCTACCGCAAGCCGCATCACCCGCACTCCCTGCGTCGCCCGCGCAAGCGCCGGTATCGACACAAGCTGGGTCCGTATCACCTGTCCTTTCTTGGAAATTGCGATAAGGTCTTCCTCTTCTTGTGAAATGAGCAGCGATGCCACGAGCTTTCCTGTTTTTTCGCTGACATTGTATGTCTTGATCCCCTGTCCTCCGCGGCCTTGCGCGCGATATTCGTCAAGCGTTGTCTTTTTCCCGAGTCCGTTTTCCGAGATGACCAGCAGTTCAAATTCACTTGCTCTCCCCGCAGGGATCACGTCGACGCCCACAACCTCATCCCCTCCTTTGAGCGTAATGGCGCGCACGCCGCCTGCGGTACGCCCCATGGCGCGCACGCTCTTTTCATGAAACCTGATCGCCTTGCCGTTTTTAGTGAGGAGGATGATCTCGTCGTTGCCGTTTGATACGCGCACCCATTTGAGCAGATCGCCGCCTTTGAGCGTGATCGCCTGCACGCCGGTGCTCCGTACGGTAGTAAACTCAGACGCCTTCACCTTCTTAATGATACCATTTTTCGTCGCCATGATTAAGTGGGTAGTGCTCGCGGCGTCGCTTTTTCCTTTTTTGCCGAGCATCTCTTTGAGCGGCACCAGCGCGGTCACCGCATCTTGCTGCTGAATATCGAGGATATTCGCGATCGCTTTTCCTTTTGATACGCGCGACGCTTCGGGCACTTCGTATGCTTTCGTCTGGAAAACTTTTCCTTTGTTCGTAAAGAATAAAATGTTCGCGTGCGCGTTCGTAGAAAGCAGATGTTCCACCACATCTTCTTCTTTTGTTTCCATGCCGATGATCCCCTTCCCGCCTCTTCGCTGCGTGCGGTACATCGCGGGATTTACGCGCTTGATATAGCCGCCGTACGAAAGCGCGATCATGGTCTCTTCATCGGGAATAAGATCTTCTTCTTTGAACTCGGACACCTTCCCCTTCACGACCTTCGTGCGGCGCGCATCCGCATAGTTTTCTTTGATCTCTTCGAGTTCTTTTTTTACCACGCCGAGGATCTTTTTGGGGTCTTTCAAAAGACCGCTCAGATACGCGATGAGCTTTTTCTTTTCTTCGAGCTCGTCTTCGATCTTTTTGCGTTCGAGCCCGGCGAGCGTCTGGAGTTTCATTTCCAAGATCGCGGTTGCCTGAATCTCGGTGAGCGCAAACGCGCGCACCAGTTGCACATGCGCGTCTTCTTTTGATGCTGATTTTTTAATCGTCGCGATGATCTTGTCGATATGATCAAGCGCTTTTTTCAGCCCCTCGAGGATATGCGCGCGGTCTTTTGCCTTTCCGAGGTCGTAGCGCGTTCTGCGCTCCACCACATCCCTGCGATGCGCGATAAAATATTCGAGCACGCTTTTAAGCGATAATACCGTCGGCTGAATGCCGTCCACGAGCGCGAGAATATTGCAGTGGAACGCTTTTTGCAAGTCGGTCAGCTTATACAGCTTGTTGAGTATTTTTTGCGGGAACGCGTCGTTTTTAAGGTCAAGGGCGATGCGTAATCCGTCTTTGTCCGATTCGTCGCGGATATCTCTGATGCCCTCGATCGTTTTTTCACGAACGAGGTCGGCCATTTTCTCGATAAGCGACGATTTATTCACCTGAAACGGAATCTCCGAGATGATGATCTGATGATGCCCGCTCTTTGTTTCCGCGATCTCCGCCTTCCCTCGCACGGTAAGCGGGCCTCTGCCGGTACTGTATACCGTTACGATGTCGTCCTGATTGTACACAATGCCGCCTGTAGGAAAGTCGGGTCCTTTCACAAATTCAAGCAGTGCCATAACATCCGCTTTCGGGTGATCAATGAGATGTATGGTGGCATCCACCAGCTCGCCGAGATTATGGGGAGGAATATTGGTCGCCATACCAACCGCGATGCCCGTTTGTCCGTTCAGTAATAATTGGGGCACGCGCGCGGGAAGCACCTTCGGCTCTTTGCGCGTACCGTCGTAGTTGTCGACAAAATCAACGGTTTCTTTTTCAATATCAAACAGCATTTCTTCCGCGACCGCGGTCATGCGTGCCTCGGTGTACCGCATCGCCGCGGGCGAATCGCCGTCCACCGAACCGAAATTCCCTTGTCCGTCCACCAGCGGATACCGCAGAGAAAAATCCTGCGCCATGCGCGCGAGCGCATCATACACCGCCATATCCCCGTGCGGATGATATTTACCGAGCACATCGCCGACGATGCGCGCGCACTTTAAAAATTTCACGTTGTGCCGGAGGCCGAGCTCCGACATCGCGTACAAAATTCTCCGGTGCACCGGCTTGCTTCCGTCCCGCACATCGGGTAGCGCGCGCATCACGATGACTGACATCGCATAGTCAAGATACGACTCTTTCATTTCGTCGACGATCTCGCGCGGCTCAACGTTTCCTATAGAGAATTTTTGTTCTTCGTCTGCCATGAACTGTTATTTGTTTGGTTATGTCCTGCTGTCGCCAACGATTCTTTCTTTTATCTTAACGGAAGCGCAGCCTTTCAATAACTATTATATAAATAAAAAGGCGTGAGAGGATTAAAGAAAGAATCGTTGGCGACAGCAGGATAAAAAAATAATACGATTGTATACTGCAAACATTATTGACCCTGCGCTCCTTTCATTCCCTCCACGATGTCTTTTACATTCGCCATCACGCTTTCTTTAAGCCCGGGAAGGTGAAACTCGCCCGGCAACCCGATGGTGTCCGCCGCGCTTTCGCTCAGCGAATGCGCAACGGAATTGCGAATGGAAAATACATACAGCGACACGACTACCGTGAAAAAGCCGATCATGGAAAAAAGAAATATCTTCCGCTTTACCGGCTCCGGCTTATACTTTAATTGCTGAAGAAAATGGATCATAATGCAAAGTAGTGTTATGCCACTGAAAGCGCTATAACCTTTGTTTCTTCCTGTGGAAGGTCCTTTTTCTTTATGGTTATTTTATCCACGGGTCCGTCGCCATGCAAAACGCCCATCG
>ERZ1292625.1777-Hain-H41-01um-R1-1777-length-23150-cov-54_pt1 | contig 23150 bp, 45 predicted proteins | sample MGYA00564400_ERZ1292625 | MGnify/ENA primary metagenome ERZ1292625 (study PRJEB36523, sample SAMEA6512639) | groundwater metagenome | collected 2019-01-08 | study: AquaDiva: Metagenomics assemblies of 32 groundwater samples | reverse complement strand
GGAATCAAGTGGAGAATCAAGTGGAGAATCAAGTGGAGAATCAAGTGGGGAATCAAAAACTTGTTTTCTTTTCAAATTATTATTTTGGTTTATTTTATGAATCATATTGGTTGACATTCTATAATTTCTGGATGGATGAAAAAGTAATAGAAAATGATTTTATAAAAAAATGGACTAATCATTTAATGACTGGTATATTCAATATTATAATCCTAGAAAACTTTGTAATAATAACAAGATGTCCAAAATCTATTAAAAGAGATAATTCAGACAGATTACATTCAGTGGAAACAACATCTATTTATGAACAGCATTACATTCATGGTGTATATTTTGAGCCTGAATTATGGGACCAAGTATCAAAGAGATTACTTACTCCAAAAGAAGTAATGCAGATAAAAAACATTGAACAAAGACGAGTTACAATTAATCATTATGGTTGGGATGAGATATTTGATTATTTTGACAAAAAACTGATAAACAAATCCAAAAGAAACTCAAAAGCGGAATTATACAGGGTTAAAGGACTTGCAGAAAACATCGAAATCAATATAGTAAGATATAAGGATCCGTCAACTGAAAGATGGTATGTCTCACAGGTTCCAGATGAAGACGATTATGGAGTTAAAATAATACTAGCCGATCACGCTATGGCATGGAAATCATATTTGTCTCTTGAGGAATATCAGAAAGATTTAAAAGTAGAGGCATAATGATATAATCATGGAAAAATTCTTACGACACGGTGATCGGAATCTAAGACGAATTGAGACAATAGGGTTAAAGAATATCCCAAAAGAACTAACATCATCAAACCATAATATAGTAGGGATAGGAGAGTCAACACATAAGCATAGAATAAGCGGTCAATGTGTAGTTTATGACCTAGAAAAACCAATAACTTATGAGGTAAATGGTAGGAATGTTCTTGTTGATCAATTCGTTGATGTCCTAGAACCATGTACAATCCAGCATGAGGAACATAAAGAGATTCCCATCGAGGTTGGAAAATATGCAATACTTCCAGAGAGGGAAATAGATATTTTGGAAGGTAAGATACGATCAGTGATGGATTAATGCTGATCAATCCTAATTTTTTAATTAAAGATGATAATAGATTCTGGTCTAAAGTAGAAAAGACTGATTATTGTTGGAATTGGAAATCTGTTTTAGATGCTGGTGGTTATGGGCAATTCAAATATAATGGTAAAATGGTTCATACTCATAGGTTTGTTTTAAAATTAATTGGTGTTGAATTAATAGATGGATTACAAATAGATCATTTATGCAGAAACAGAAAATGTGTAAATCCAACACATTTAGAACAAGTTACTAAAAGAGAGAATATCCTGAGAGGTGTTTCACCATCAGCAATTCATGCAAAGAAAACCCATTGTCCTAAAGGACATGATTATACAACTGAGAATACATATTATTATAAAAGAGGTGGTAGGCAGTGTAAAAAATGTATTATTGAAAGAAGTTTAAACCAATATAAAAATATAAAAGATAGTGATAAATACAAACAACGTATGAGGGAAACACAAAAAAGATATTATGATAGGAGAAAAAATGACTCTCGATTCTAATTTTTCTAATAATGATTGGAGAACTTCGGACAAACAGAGGGATATGATTAATGATAAATTATCAATAATGAGTAAAAAGGAATCGGGTTTACTGATAAGATTAATACAGGCCATATTAGATGATAGACCATCAGCCAGATGAAAAAACTATACTGTAAAACCTGTCATGTATTGATGGATAACACTAAAAGAAATATACGGATTCAATTATGTGGGAACTGTGAGTTAAATTAAGTCAATTACATCAAAGAAAAAGAAGTATTGAATCATTATCAGATGAATATGAGACACCTATTGAATTATTCAAACAATTAAATTATGATTATGAATTAAATTGTGAACTTGATGTATGTTGTGATGATAGAAACATTAAAGGTGTTTATAAATTACCTAATGGTAATGCTTTGGATTTTGAGTGGAAAAATGCTTATTCTTCTGATATTTGGTGTAATCCCCCACACTCACAAACTAAACAGTTTGTTATTAAAGCATTTGAGCAGTGGAAAAAACATCAAATAAATATTATGATGATCATTCCAACTAATACTATGAGTTCTGGTTACTGGCATAACTGTATAGAAAAGTTTGCAGAATATCACCCAATAAAGGGAAGAATTAGATTCCTAGTAGATGGAAAACCTAGCAAACATACATCAAGAAATGCCTACTGCGTAGTAATATGGAGAAAGAAATGAAAAAATCAGGATATAATTCAGCAAGAAAAAAAGCAATAGTAGGTGCTGATAGGCCAAAACTAGATAATATTACCCAATGGCTGAATAATAACAATTTTGGTGTAAGGGTATCAGAATCTAATAAAATAATAAAGATAAATGATACCATACTACATGAGACTGATCTTATCCTAAATGGAATGGTTCATCTTCAGCATGACACGGTAAAGGTGCATTGTGAACTTGGTTATGAATTAATCCCAAATGACAGAGACAAACATAGAATAAAAACATTACAAAGAAACATACATTATATTCAGGCAAAGATACCTTACTGTGTGCTTAATCAGGACCTTGCATCTATGTTAGGATTAGATGAATCACGATTAACCGTATATCTATATTATCATACAATGATGCTAAAGAATAGTGGGTGCTTTGACTAATGGGTGATTGTTACTTCCATTCAATATTCTGGAATTATAGAGGCGAGATAATGAAAAATCCAATAAAACATTATGAGGTAAGAAGATCAGAAGATGTTGGGGTTTTCTTTAAAGATGATCAAGATATGCAATGCTGTATAAATGGTAATACTGGAATATTTTATTATGAGTTTGATCTTGAACAAAAGGAAGAATTAAAGAGACAACTCTATAAACTTATTGATGAAATATGATTGACGAATTAGACAAGCAGATAGAAAAATTAGAAACAGAATGGAAACTATATCATAATGACAAGACTAGAACTGTACAGATGCCAGATATGATGGAATTGGTAAAGTTAAGAATAAAAAGGGATCAGTTGAGGAAAATTGCAAAGCTGTCGTAACTACTGTCTGTTCTTAGAGAAAACTATAATAAATAGAAAGAACGGAATATGGGATAAGGACAATGCTTCATTCTGTAAACTCTGTGATATCTATCTTTTCACACCAGAATACAAATGTCCATGCTGCAAGTCAAAACTACGTAAAAATCCACATGGAAGATATAGTAAGGAGAGATTAAATGAAAGGTCGTAGTAAATCTAGTAAATCAACTTATATCGTAAGCGATATTCATAACGGTTCTATAATGGCCATATGCTCACCTGATCCAGTAAATTCAGAGTTAAAGACTCATTACAAGCCAAACTCTCTACAAAAAGAACTATACCGTATATGGATGGATTCAATAGATAATCTTGAACAAAAACCTGATATCTGTGTAATCAATGGAGAGCCAATAGATGGGGGAAATCCTAAACAACAAGGAAATCAATCATGGACCACTAATTTATCTGATCAGGCAAACGATTCGATTAAACTGTTAAACAAAATTCCAGCAAAAGATTTTCTATTTGTAAAAGGATCAGGCTATCATGTTACAATCCAGGGAACTAGTATAGAACAGTTCATAGCAGAAAGAATGAACGCAGTAAAATATTCAATCTTTGAGGGTATGCAGGAATCAAACGCTGATTATTGGGCAAACTTGGATATAAACGGTAAGATATTCTCATTCACACACCATATTCCTTATGCCAAGTTCTTTGCGTATCGTGCAACACCATTAGGAAAAGAGATGGCGTTAATGGCACTTGATAAAGGGCGTAGCCTGAAATATGATGTAATAGTCAGAAGTCACGTTCATTATTTCATGCAAATTAGATCCGCTCATACTTGGGCTTTTACTACGGGAGCATGGAAATATCCTGATGGTCATCTTACTCGTGGAGGAATGGGTGGAATATTCCCTGATATTGGGGGTGTTGAGGTAATAGTGGAATCAAACGGAGAGATTATAATAAAACCACATATCACAGAGTTGAGGATAAAGCCAAAGGTATTCAAGGTATGAAAAAAGTCAGAGAGATAACATTATCAAGCGTATTAGATTCAATGAAATACGATCTCACAATAGAGGACAAGATATTAAATGATCTTCCAATAGGAAAGAGATTCACAATGGGAATACTAATTGACTATTACAAGACAACAAAAAATATTATCTATCCCATACTGTTAAGACTTGAGAGTAACGGACTACTGATTAAATCAAAAGGAAACTATAACGGAAGAAACAATATCACAATATACAAGAGGGTGAAATGATATTCAATATAGATCATATAGGGGATAATCTTGGAAAATATGAGCCTTTTGACGATACAATAGAGATATTTCTTGGCACAATATGGTATCATTCACAGAGAGAAAACATAATATCAGAGGATCTATTAATCCACAAGATAATCGATGTAATAATTCACGAGTATTATCATTATTTAATAGATCCACATCTGGAAGATCCTGAAGATGTAGATGATCATAAAATTTACAAATACCTCTATTAATTTACACCTAATCAATTTATATTATACTATCACAATTATCTAATCATGAAAGAAATATCTGTTTATGGAGAAGAAGCCAGAAATATCGAGGAAGGACAAATTTTTAGAGCAGTTAAAGTCAATCTTGATATGGGTGACAAGGTAATATTACAACCAGTATTTACCATAACAAAAGATGGGGATATTGAATATGAGGTAAGACTAGAATGATCTGCAAATGTGGTGCAAGAATGGATGTTTATAGAACTGGAGAAGACGATTATGAAGCAGAGTGTCCTAAATGTTGGAGGCTAATAAATTGAAAGTAAGCAAGACTGATGGTGATTATCTATATATCAATATCCTAGACTTTAAGGATAAGGAAGAACAATCCATTATATACCAAAAAGTAAAACTATTAATAAAAGAATGGGAGACAAAGAGGAGAGTATTTTGACAATTAATGAAATTCTACAAAAGAATACAGAAGATTTAATCAAAAAGATATGCCATGAAGTAGACAATATACAAGATTCTTTTGATATATTGGATAATGATTTTAATGACAGAATTAAACAAGCCTGTAATAATGATAAATCTCATACAAAGGAGTTAAGCAAAAATGAGAGTTGAGATAAATCGTGGTGTGGGTTCAAAATCAGAAGTTATACTGCAAGGTAATGATGGATTGATTGATCTAAACAAATTATACGATGAATTTATTGTCAAAGGTGAGGGATATAGACTTGAGGTATATAGAAATTGACTGATACAAAAGATCCCTATTTCTCCATGAGAACAAGAATAGGAACAGTAACCAGTCCAAAAGAGTATGTGGGATTCAAGGACCTAACCGTAGAGATAACCTATGGAAACATGGAAAATGTCAAGGTAGTAGATGAAAAAGATGTTGCAAATATATTGGATAACATACCTCTATCAAAAAAGATATGGGATCTGCATGACGAGGTTAAAAAAGAGGGTGAAAACAGAGGATATAAATTTGTCTAATCCTGATATAGAATGATTATTGGAATTACATAGAATAAGAAGTCATATTTTAACAAGGAATCATAATACAGAAGAATATGAACAGTTAAAATCCAAACTCAATGAAAAGTTATTACAGTTTGATGAAACCCGAAGAAATCTTATAGATTCAGAGCAACAAATCAAGCAATTAAAAGAGGAAAATCAAAGGATAATGAGAAATGATTAATAATTATCTTCCATATATCCACACTCACAAGAATAATTATTGTGGATTCTAACCATAACACCGTCACATTTTAAACATTTTTTAGATTCTAACCAATGATCCGTAGTTATTTGGCTCATTTTATGTGATTATTATATCACTCTAACATTATATAAATGAGATTTTATGAATTTAAATCTGGAAAAAAGACGATTTTCCAGGATTATAATCATTTATGAAACTGTATAGTTTATGCTTTATATATAGTTAGTATTTAAAGTTATATATTGTCAGAATTAGAAAACCTAGATGAGTACATTAAATCTCAAAGTATTATCATTGAGGAATTAAAGCAGTTAGAATATGATGATTTTCAGACTAAAGAAAAGAAAATTATTAGATTAAAAGAGGTTACAAGACCACTCATAGAGGCTGGATATTATACAGGAATTAAAATTGGCGATCTCGCTTCTTTTATACATAAAGACATACTTGAAAAACATAATATCACATATCCTAATAATGGAAGATATTATGGACTATTTACAGAAGAAGAAAAAAGAGAATATTCGACATCAAGTCGAAATAAAATTAGTCCCCTACCAATAGAAAAACAGACAGGAAATGACATTATAGACAGATTAAAAGCAATAGAGAGATCAGGATTTACACTACCCGAAACTAAACAGTTTGATTATTTCAGGTTAATAGACGATACAAGCAATGAGACAAACAAACAGGTTAAATCAATCATGGAAAAATATGGTAAGGCATTTTCATATTCAAATGCTTTTGAAAGACAATTCCCAGATATCAAGGAATTAAAAAGAGAAATTGAATCGTTACTAGGAAAAAAGAAAAGTGATCTACAAGAAAGATATGACGTATATATCCAATCACAAGAGACAATATTTAACATTGAGGATTCACTTGGCAGTATAACAGAAAAGGAAAAACAATTAAAAGAGATTCATGCAGAACAGAAGCATATATCAAGGCAGTTGGATGAGAGAAATAAGATATCATTTATAGAAAAATGGAATATCATATTATGCGAGAGATGCGAGTCAATGCTTGGAATATCAGCCATTGCCAAAAGATTAGGGATAGACAAGAAACACATATCAAATAACATAAAACCAACAAACAATCCAGTTACGGATATGCCAAACAAGCATCACGAGTATATCAACTGGTTTAGAACTATAAGCATAACAACCCCTAAAGGTGAGGTCTTAACATTTGATATGAAGGATTGGGCTGACAAGCAGATAGAGAGAAAGAAATTAAACTTACCTTTTGAGAATCTTGTTTTAAAGACTTGTGAAGTGGTCTAAATAATGGTGTTTGAATTTAAGGAAAAACAACCAACAGGAAAGAAAAGCCCTAACGAAAACACCAAAAGAAAAGATACAGGAAGGACAGATGAATATTCAGATGAAACCCCTAGAAAGGATTATGATGATTATACCAAAAAGAATCCACATATTGATTACAGGGGTGACATGAAAAAAGATGGCAAGATTGATATCCAAAAGAGAACAATAGAAATAGTAAAACAGGAATCAATATCATGCATACAGAGTTATCTGGAAACATTCAATTCAGCCGAACTCAATATGTGGGAAAATAGATTATCCACACTTACACACGAGTTACAAAAGTTTAGAAAATGACCTGTTATAGATGTGATACATGTGATAACGAGTATTGTGTGTTAGAGGGTAATATCAAGATAACCTGCTCAGAGTGTGGAAAATCACTAAACTAGTTATATACTGATAAAATGAGGTTATCATAATGAGTGAAGTATTAAAGAAACTGACTACAAGAAACTATATTGCTGTATTACTAACCACATTACTGGGTTATTGTGTCTACAAGGGATTAAATGATCCTGAACTGGTATCTACTGCCCTTGATAACCCATTGATTACATTTATCATGGGAACCTTTACCGCAGCAGTAACAACAGTCGTGTATTTCTATTTTAGAAAATCACAAGACAAAGAATCAACCTAGATTTTCTTTTTAGGCATACACTCATTTTTTATATAATGGTAGTAAGATGTCAGGTCTCCCTTAATGGCAGATATGTAATGTTTAACAACTCTGAACTGATAGAGGATGAATGGCCTTACAAATGGGAACATTCTCCAGTAACATATAGGTTAAACAATCTTACAAATGATATAGCAAAAAAAGAACAACAGATAAGAGCAGTAACAGTAGCATTTAGAGCCTGGCAGTTACACACAAATATAAGATTTAAAAGGGTTTACGATTCATTTAGCAATGTAGATATCAATATCTCATTCCAGCCATTAGCGTCATTTGATAATAGAAAAGGCGTACTTGCACATGCAGCATATCCAGGACAGGGTGAGGCATCAGGTGATATAGAGATAAATGATGAATGGAACTGGGTAACTCATTCTAAACTAATGAATCTGGCCAGTCCACCACTAGTGTCTGTATTAATCCATGAGATAGGACACTCGTTAGGTTTAAAGCATGATACAAGGACAATGCAATCAATGATGTACCCCTCTTTTGATCTAGGAAAACCAAAGGATCATTTACACGAATATGATATAGAGAGAATACAAGCATATTACGGCAAAAGAAGCATATCACAAAGACTTTTAGATTACTTTAACAAGAGGAATAGTGAGGGATGGGATTTTGTTTAACGTAGAGAATAGAAGTCAGGCAGTATCAAAGCATGATGAAAGGGATCACTTAGAGGATTATCTATCTATCAGGAAGCAACTAAAAAGAGAATTAGAGAATTACAAACAGGAATCTGACATGAGAACAAGTGATCAGATAAAATACCATTTAAAGTTCTTTGAAGACAAGATAAAAATATTAGAGAGAATGAAATGACTTGTGATAAATGTAAAGATATTCATCATGCCCAATTATATGGATTTACAATAAAATCATGTGAGTGTGATTGTCATGTTATTTATTTTACTTCTGGAACTGCTACTGCTACAATACCATTTACTTATACAGGAACAAACCAATGAATATCCTAGATCAAAAGATAAACCACCCAAAGAGAGGTCCATTAGAACTAGGAAGATGGAACAAGACTGATCTGGCAAATCTAATAATGGAACAAAACAAGGTGATGATACAACAGCATAATAATATGTACTGGTATAGGTTACTATATGGATTCAATCATGGCTAAGATCCTAATAGATGTACCTGATATGTACAAGCATCTACTTGATTACAACTTGATATTTGTCAACATGATAGAGGAAATGGATATAGAAAGAAAACCACAGTTACCAGTATTAGTAATAACCATGTATAGGACAGAGAAAAGAAATGAGCAAAACCTTCAGGTGTAACAAGAGATTATCAGATGGAGAACCATTCAGGGGATGTGGAGAAAGAAACTGCCCATATTGTGTATCAAATAGGCAGAACGTAAAACTAAAGGCTAGAGAAACATTAATCGATTTAGAGGGAATTACATTATGAAATGTCCTCAATGTAACGGTAATAAAATATTCATGGGTATAGAATGTTTTTGCTGTGACGGTAAGGGAATAATAAATGATTTGTAATGCTCCAGAATGGATATTAAAGATATTTGATTACTTTGACCTAGGAGAAATAGATCAATTCACTCTCAATAACGCTATGAGTTGGCTATATCAAAAAGGTATTATATTATGTAATGATGTAATATGAAATGTGGTTACGAATGAAACGAAACACAATATCATGTTTTTGGTCTAAAATATATAAAACTGATAGTTGCTGGAATTGGATTATGGGTAAAAGTGATTCAGGATATGGAAGATTTTCTTATAATGGAAAAACTGTAAGAGCACATCGTTTTAGTTATGAATTACATAATGGAAAGATTCCATTTGACAAAGAAATAGACCATTTATGTAGAAATCGTTTATGTTGTAATCCTGAACATCTTGAGGCTGTAAACCATTTAGAAAATGTAAGACGTGGTGAAGATGGATTTTTACAAAAATCTAAAACCCATTGTCCAAAAGGACATGAATATTCAGGCATTAATCTGTATATTCGTAAGAATGGTTGGAGAAATTGTAAAGAATGTAAAAGGGAAGCAGTTAGAAAATATAGGAGTGATAAATAATGCTTTGTGGTTGTGGTGCAGAGTATCAGGTATATGAACACAAGAATGGTTACTCAATAAGATGTGAAAACTGGATATCTCATAGACAGCATCCAAACAAACGATAATGTCTTAAATATAATACAAATGTACTAAACATAATACATATGAGTCCAAAACTAGACAAGATAACAGAAGAATTATTAGATAAATATTGTGGTAAGAAATTCTTTAACCTATTAGCAGATGATTAATTATTTTTTATAAGGTGTAATTTTCTAGTAGAAAAGGGCATATTTTGACTAAAATAGCGTGGGATAATGCAAATCTAGAGGGTAGAGCGTTAAGGCGTATATTTACACGCCTAGAAAGAAGATTCGTTAAGGAAGAAAGAAAACCTGAAGCAGATGAGGAAAAACTAATGAGACTTGCACATATGATATCCATAATAGCAAAGACTAAACAGGAATTAGCAAAATACGAGTATCAGGATAAGAGAATCAAGATGTTAGAGGAATACATCAATTCAAGGCAGATAAAGACAACTGGTGATCTATCTGCTCTCACTTGACCAAATAGAAAGAAAGATTAAAGAAGACGATGAGACATTAGAGTTTCCAGAATATAGAGGATTATCATTTAAAGAGTTCTGGGAACGATTGCCTCATAAATTAGAGTTCTTTGATTATGAGGAAGAATTAACCAGTATATATAATAACAATAAGAGAATATGGATTAAAAAGGCTACAGGATTAGGCATAACAGAGTTTACCCTTAGATGGATAGCGTGGATGTGTGTAAAGGATGATGAGATGAGGAAGAGACAAGTGGATATCAATGTAATAATAATCACAGGCCCAAGACTAGAGTTATCAATTACCCTTATGAACAGGCTAAAAGAGTTGTTCCCTGGCATAAAGAGAACAAAAGAGACCAGATGCATACTTAATGGGAATGTCATAGAGTGCTTCCCATCACATCACCTATCTGCTGCAAGGGGATTAAACCCACAGATTGTATTACTTGATGAGGCTGACTTTTTCCCCCCAGGACAGCAGGAAGAATCTAGACATATATCAGAGAGGTATATTCCAAAGACAAACCCACATATCCTTATGATATCTACCCCTAATCTTCCAGGTGGTCTATATGATATTATGGAGAGAGAGAAGGAATCACTATACATAAGAAAAGAGATGCTATTTCCAATAGGAATAGGCAAGGTGTACAAACAGGAAGACATTGATACTGCGATGAAATCCCCGTCATTTGAAAGGGAATATAATGGGAAGTATGGTTACGGTGTAGGAAACATATTCCAAGGAATAGACGAGATAATAGAGGATTATAATTTAAAGATTAATCATGGCAGAAAGGTGTTATGCTGTGATCCTGCATACGGTTCATCAAAATTCGGAATAATAGGCATGGAGCAGTTAGACAGAATATTATATGTCAAAGATGCTACTCAATATGACAGGCCATCACCATCAGCGATGCTTGAGATAGTAATACAAAAGGCTAAACTGTTTGATAATAATGTTCTAGTAGATTCTGCTCATCCTGGATTGATAAGAGACCTACAGGAACATGGAGTCAATGCACATGGGGTTAGATTCGGCTCTAGAATAGACGGTAAGGAGAAAGAATCACCAACCAGTCTGTTAAGTATAATGACCATTGAGGCGGCCACAGCAGTTAGAGAAAAGAGAGTTAGAATCAATCCAATATTTAGAGAGTTAATAAGTCAAATGAGATCAGTGCAGTTTAATGAGAAAGGTCATCCAGATAAGAAAGAATTAACATTTGATCTAGGTGATGCGTTCCTAATGGGCTGTAATCACTTCAAGACTACCAGCCTAAGTGTGATAAAGATTTAAATTAAGGCATGATAATTTACTGATATGGATAGAATAGATGTATTAATTATTATATTTGCATTAATGGCAATCTCAATAGTTATAATTCAATTTGCTCATGCAGATTCAAATGTTAATATTTCAAACGCTGGAATAGGTGGGGATCTAACAATAATGGTTCATGCCTATAACGTTACACATCATAATTATCAAAACATATCTGAAAAGGTATATGTAGAGATTTCAAAGAATGATTATATGATAGATTCAGGCTCTTGTACGACTTTTAAGAGAAATGGTGACTGTTCTATTTCAATCAAACTAATTGATAATAGATATATCAATGGTCAATATGATGTAATGGTAAAGATAGGACATGAGATAAAGCGATTTAATGTATATATTTGGGAAACTGGTTATTAGTTCTTTAACAAGTTTTTCTTAAATATTTATTAGTTTGGCTGCGGAAGATCTTTATTTAAAATTAGATAGTGACACATGGAAAGAATTTGATTTTGATGATACTAATGGGATAACAGGAACAGTCTATACAGATAGGGTAATGTCTTCAGCCAAGAATCTGACAGGTTTTACCTTAACATTCAAACTATATAGAAGATGGCATAGAGTGTCACGAGTAGAACAAACTGCCACGATAGTTGTAGCTGCATCTGGAACTTGGAAATGGCTTCCAATAGAGGGTGACATTCCAATTAACGGTTTTTATAACGCAGAGTTAGAGATTGCTGATGCTTCAGGCATTAAAAAGAGTACAAAGAATGACGTAGAGTTTTTCATTAAAGGTGGACCATGAATAGTCCAATAGGTACACCTTCTCATTGGAAAGAGATAAAGAATAAAGTTAATTCTAGAGATCTCACAATCACACCATATAAGGAGGCATTTTCAGGTAGGGTATCAATATTTGAACAGATGAAGCCCAACAAGGTTACAAGGGCAGTAGATCCATTCGAGTCAACAATAGGAGAAGCACCGCCAGTGTCATTTGCCATATTATATGATTATAGGGATAGAACTCCACAGATTGACACTATCATAGAATATTCAGTTGATCTCATTGTCGGTACTGATATGAACATTAACACTGATGAAGTTAAAGACAATGATGGTAAATGGAAGCAGATATTAGAAGACTTTGCTAGGGATATAGACCTTTTTGAAAAGACAAAATCTTATACAGACGATGCCCTTGTTGGTGGTACTGCTCTGATAACTAGGGTGTTTAAAAATGGATTGTTAGAAAATATTGAACAATTTGACATGATATCTATAAAAAGAGTAAAGAGAGATGTTTATGGTAATGTATTAGATTTTCTAGTGGATTCGGGAACAGGTGGAGAGGTTAGCCTAATAAAAGAGGGTGGAATAAAGAATATTAATCAGGTTCTAGTACCGTTAAGATTCAGAAGTAGAGGCAGGGATTTCTTCGGAAGAAGTATGTTTCATGCCCTTGCAGTAGAGAGAAATGTGGGTAATAGAACAACACGACCATTAATAGAAGCGTTATGGTCATTAGATGATGTAGTTATTGGAACATTAGAGAATTTTGCTTATCCAAGAGAGTATCATATATTTGATGGAATAAACCCAGATGATCTTGAAGTAGAGGCTACAAAGTTCAAGGAATCAAAGCCAGGCGATGTTATGTTTGTAAATAGGATGCATGAGATAGACAGGAGAGAACCAACACAGGCAAGATTTGAACCGTTTGTAAATCATCTTACTGATGGTGCACAATTAGGAACTGGTTTTCCATTAGAGATATTATTAGGTGATTTCACAAGTAGGGCCAGTTCACAGACTACAGATTCTCTACTCATGCGAAGAATAAAATCATTTCAGAAACATCTAGTCAAACTGTTAAAAACAGAGATACTTGAGACATATCTTAAATTCAACCATAATCTGTCAGATAAACAGATAAAGGAATTAAACATAACACTCGAATTTGAAACAAATACTCCTATGGAATATACCCCAGATCAAATACTGGCACGATTTACATCAGGTGCTTGGACAGTTGAGGAGTTGAGAAACTATGACAAGAATAACGGACAGGACCTATTTGATGATGGTATAATTGCACAGATGGTCAAGGATAAAGATGAACAGCAAAAGAAAGAGTTTGAATTACAAGTATCTGATAAGAAAGAACAAAAAGATAAGGATAAGACAATGAAAGAGGCACTCAAGGCCACAAATATTGCTCTGTTATCTGAAACAGTAAAGGCAAGGAAAAACAATGAGTGAGTTAAACGAACTTGTACTATATGATGATGCTGGAGCGGTAAAAATGACTACGCTTATTGATCTTGGAAGAATACCAGTAGGAACTGAAACCACAGTAACAAAATGGTTAAAGAATGAGTCTAAAAGATGGCCAATGATGAATATTCAGTTAAATGAGACAGACCCAGAGTTAAAGGTAGAATTTCCACAGATGATACCTCCATTAGGGATAAAGGCTGTAAAGATAACTTTCTCACCATCAATAGGAAGGCGTGAACCGTTAAACATTACACAGTTGTTTGCAGGAGAGTTATACATTGGTTAGTTCTTTATTTTTAATTTTAGGAGTTTTAATCTAAATGGCTATTACTGCTTCTGATCTAGAGTTTTATTTATCTGGTGGTGCTGGTAATACTGATCCAAATGCCTCACTTGGTGGAATAATATCAACAACTGCAATAACTAACTCCAGTGACAATAATCTATTTGATGATGTCTCAGGTGATGAGGCAGATGCTGGTGATACAGAATATAGGGGAATTTATCTTAAAAATAATCATGGTTCTTTAACTTTACAGACTTCGGTAGTTTGGTTTTCATCAAATACAACCAGTGCTAATGATACACTTGACATGGCATTAGCAGGTGAAGGTGTAAACGCAACTATGGAGACAGTAGCAAACGAATCAACCGCACCATCAGGAGAATCATTTTCAGCCCCAGCCAGTAAGGGTGCAGGATTTGCAGTTGGAAACGTAGCATTTGGACAGAGATATGGATTATGGTTAAGACGAACAGTCTCGGCAGCAGCCGCAGCAGTTAACGCAAACGCAGCAACTATTTCATGGGAAGGAGACACATCAGCTTGAGACCTATTCCTTGTTGTAAGACTTGTAATGATATGGACATAATAACAGGATATGAAAAGTTAGGCAAAGCATATGAGAAGATGTCAGGTAATAAGGTTATATTATGCTCAAGATTATCTGAAGTAGAGTTTATCTGTACTAAATGTGCTTGGTGCAGGCCTGATCCAATACTAGAGCATGACGGACACACTAAACTATGGTATCAATCATGTGAAAGATGCAGAGAGAGACATATCACTACTGAACTCGGAAAATGTGCAAAATGTGACTTGGTGTTGTTCTAATGGATCTCATGCAGTATGGAGTTACCAGTTCGGAAGTTGAATTTCTAGCCAAAAAAGAAAGGGATGGAAATCTAGTTTGGTCAATATCATCAGAGTTTGCAGGTGATGCTGATCAGATAACTATAACACCTGTAACTGGTAAGACATTCTATCTTGTTCAGGCTAAACTATATCCTGTAACAGATTCAATAATTACAGGTGCAGCAAACACTACTACTACAACCACAAATAGAAGGGTAGATGTGGAATTAACATTTGATGGGACTGTAAAAGATGTACTTACACATGATATGGAGACGACTTATGGTTCAAATATAGCAGGTACTCATGCTCAGGGAAATGCTGCTGTAACAGGACAATATGGCACACTTGCTAAAGGAATATCAATGGTTGGTAACGGTGTAAAAACTGTAAAATTAACTTCTACTAATACATCTGGCACATATCGTGTTTCAGTACTCGGTTATTATGAGGTGAGTTAGATGGTAGATGTAAAGATTACTGATCTTAGTGCAATAGCCTCAATAGCCACAGAGGACGTAATAGCTGTAATTGACGATCCAGCAGGAACACCATTAAGCAAAAAAGGTACATTCACACAGATAGTCACATTTCTAAACTCAGTAGCACAGACACTTACAAACAAAACAATCTCGTTTACAAGTAATACCATATCTATGACATTGGCAGAATTAAATACTGCTGTTTCCGATGCAAATATAGCGTCATTATTAGGAGCAGAGACACTTGATGCAAAGACATTAACTGGAACTGTAAGGGTACAAAATGCATTAGGAACAGCACTCGGTACTACTGGAACTATTGATCTTGATTTCTCAACAAACGAACTTGTAACAATGGCAGCAATGACTGGAAACGTAACATTTACTACTTCTAACTTAGCTGCTGGTAGAACAAAGACAATCAGAATCATTGGCGGTGCAAGTGCATATACATTCACATTTCCAGCATGGAAGTTCTTGGGAGCAGCAGCACCAGCTAGTCTGGCAATCGGAAAATATGCAGTATTGACATTAACTTCCATATCCACAACTGATGCAGAAGTAGTAGCAGCATATTCAGCACAGGTGTAAATTGGACAAATACAATATTCCATTTCTTATTAAAGACATTAGAAATGAGATGCCACTATTCACAAAAACAACTGCAAGAATAAAAAACTCATTTTCACAAGGTATGCCAAAAAACCTTAAGGAGTATGGTGAGAAAGTAAATGAAAAATTCCTAGATAATCATCTTGGTGCAGTAGAAGATTTTTCTTTAAAATACCCAAATAATGAATTGACACAATGGTTCAAAGACTATCAAAATAGATATTTTAATTCAGTTTTACTAAAAGACTCTTTTTTAAAAATAGATGAAGATGTTAATTTTGGAACTATTAGAAATTATCGACCAATGAGTATTCAAAATGTTGGATTTTTAGGTGGTTTGACATCACCAAACGGTGCAGAATTAACAAGTGGAATAGATCAAATTAACAATGGAACAGCAGGAAGTGAAATACAAGCATCAAAAGCCAGTTCATTAGGAATTATCGGTAAATTATATGACCAAATTGCGTTAAAAGTAACTACATCATCAGGTAACATACATTTGGGAGTTTATGACGATTCATCAGCACCAAATGTTCTACTTGCAGATTCAGGATCTATAGCTTGTCCTGCTTCATCAAGTTATACCTATCAGTCAGTTACAGAGTTTAGTTTAACTACAACCCAAACATGGCTGGCATGGTCAGCAGACAATACAACTATTACAGTCAGGACTGCAAATAATACCGATACAAATGCAAGAAAAGTTCATAATATGGCGTATGGTGCATTATCGAATCCATTTGGTTCTATTGCTTTTACAGATAATTATTCTAATGTTATGAAAACTGGACATTCTTAATATTATATTTATGGTGTTGTTAAAATGAGTTATTATGGGAAAGAGGATGCTACAGGACACCTTATAATAGAAGATGGATCAGGAAGTGGGTATCTATTAGAATCAGCAACAACTTTCACAGTTACAGATACTTTAACTCTAGTGTATGATATTACTGGACAGGTTACAGATACATTAACTCTCCAATATGATATTTTAGCAGATGCACTTCAAACTATTACATTATATTATGATATTAATGGTGATGCCTCTACAAATCTAATTAGACAAAATCTTTCTCCTACATTAAAGGCATTAAACTTGGAAACCACACTTATAGAAAAGACAGATGGTCCATATCATTACTCTGCTTGGATTCATATGACTAATTTATCATCAGGTGATACTATAATTTTAAGGGTGTATAAATGGGAGCCAAACACTTCAGCGTATGAGCTTTATGAGGAAAAACCAGTGAGTTATAATGATCTCAAGACGTTTGAGAATAACCAGACAGCAATATTCTTACCTTTCATACCAGCGGAGAAATATAAGGTGACAATAGAACAGACAGCAGGAACTCTTAGAGCCTTTCCGTATGAGTTATATAAAACAGGGTGATTATAACAACATGATGAAACCAATATCACCAGAATTAAGGTTTTGGGATAAGGTAGAGTTTACTACTGATTGTTGGAATTGGAAAGCCCATAAACATAAATCGGGTTATGGTAGATTCGGGTTAAATGGTAAAGTTATAGAAGCATATAGATACACTTATGAGTTGTATAAAGGGAAAATTCCAAAAGATATGCATATAGATCATCTATGTAGAAATAGAGGATGCGTAAATCCTAATCATTTGGAATTAGTAACTCCTAGAGAAAATATCAGAAGATCACCAACTGTCGGTAAACATGGTAATCAACATATGAATCTTAGAACTCATTGTATAAGAGGACATGAATACACTCCAGAAAATACCCGAATAAGAAAAGATAGAGGTACTCGAGTTTGTAGATCATGTGAAAAAAACAATCATTTAAACAGGTATAAGACTGGTTAGATGTCCAGATATTCGAGAATTCATCGTCACGATGTATCTTATCTTTCAAAGGCAGTAAGAAAGGATCTAACAATAAAATATGAAGTATTAAATCTAGCATCTGACAGTATAACTCTAAGATATGATATATTTCAACTATCTGGAATAAAGGTAAAGACAGTACTCTATGATCTTCGACAACTTGCAACAAAGACCAAAAATATACTCTACGAGATTAACGGGGATATACTAAAAGAATTAGAGATTATATTTACTAATTGGGGTGGAACTGGAAGGGGATTCCCACAACCATTTGATATTCCAACAACAGATTCCAAATTCCAAGTATTAAACAGATATCCATTTCAGATAAGAGCCACTATTTCAGCCTCATTAACCTCACCAATAGAGATTAATGGAAGACTCAAAGACAGATATGCTGGAAAGATAAATGCATACACTAATAAGTTCTACAAGTTAAACAAATTAGGAAAAATAGATTGTAGGCTTGTATCACCACAGGATGTACTATTTGATGTATTAGGTCAGCTTGTAGTGGACTCGAGAACACGTGGAATTATATCTAAACTAAACTTTAAGCCAATACTTGAACTGGTAAGAAGAAACTTGTTAATTCTAGAGGGTAGAGTTGAGACATTTGTATTTGAAGACACTAATATTCCAGCAGTAGGTGATCCAGTTAATTTCGATAGGGAACCAACGTTTCAAAATCCATCATCTTTTGTAGGATTAGTAACATATTTTCCAGATACTCAGGACATGATAGTAGTGCTTAATGATAAACCATATAATTACTGTAATGTGCCACAAAGAACATTCGACGCTTTCAAGGGTGCAGATTCTCCAGGTGCATTTTATAATAGAAACATTAAAGGCATACTTGTTTGTGTGTAGAATATGAAATATGATGTAATTGGTTTTCCTAAAAGTGGATCAGTATCAACTCAAAAATGGTTAGAAAGTAGAGGTCATGACTGTACTAAATCAGAATGGCCATTCCTCTGGAATATTGAAAGGATAAAGGCTCATTTGGGGGATAGAATACCTGTACTGGTAATTAGAAACAAACCTGATGCATTATGGTCTTTTTATGAATATTTTGGGTATAAGGGAAAGATTCCATTTGAAGACTTTCTAAACATACGAGTAAGAGGCACTAACTTTCTAAACTTTACCCCTTTAGAGATATTTGATTATGATAGATGGATTAATAAATTAGAACCATTAAAACCAATAATATACAAGTTGGAAGAAATTAGATTAGAGTCTGATTATCCACATGAAAACAAGACCATGCTCAAAAGTAACATACCAACAAAATATTTAAATAGTATTCAATTCTAGTATAGTTGTCTTTCTGGGATTACCGAGAATCTTTCTAGATAAGAGGAAAAGTAGCCCACTCAAGACAAAGGTCAAAAGAGTGTAGAGACATCATTGACCTATTAGTTCTTTATTTTTAATTTTATTGAAAAACCTCATTGAAGCACGTTATATGGGAAAGTACAGGAACAGTGACAGAATATAAGGGTATTAGAGTTCTAGAGGGAAAGGCACTTGAGCCAACAGTTTCACTTAATGGTAATGTCTATTCAGCCGAAGAAATAGATGAAGTCAAGAATCTTAATGTATCTCTTAGGGCAGATTGGGAGCATGATACTTCACAGGTTATTGGATCAGTTGTTTATAGATTAGAGCCAAAAGAACACGCATTATATTATAGAGCAGAGATTACAGATAAAAATTATATTTCAAAGATTAAAGAGGGTGTTCATAAGGTATCTATTGAGGCTGGAGTCGAGGAAGCAGTTTCAAGTTGTACTAAAAAAAGATGCTATAATGTACTCCAGGGAATTACAATGGAAGGTATCGGAATTACTGCAACCCCAAGTGTACAAACCACAACTCTAAACATTATAGAAAAATATCAGGACTGGGATGTTATAACAAATCATCATTGCATGAAATGTGTTAGTTCTAATAATGACATTATAAAAGAATCTAACTTAATGACTAACGAAGCAGAATGTCCAACAGGACAGAAACACGACAAAGAAAAAGGCGAATGTGTAGCAGTAGAAGCTGCATCTGGACCATCTGATATGGCAGCAGGAGTCGAACAAACCAAACCAGCCGAAAACCCATGTGGTGACGGTAAATTGGTTGACGGTAAATGTGTACCAGCAGATAACACTGGCGGACCTAAAGAATCATGCGGCTGTAAAAAAGCCAATGAAGTAGCAAACATTGATGAAATCAACAAGCAAATAAAGGAACAAAAACAAATTGTTTCAGAGCTTAAAGAGATTATCAACAAGACTACAGAAAGGGAAGTCAGTGAACTCGTTAAAATGGAACAATTCAACAAGAATCTATATCAAACTGCAAAACTGTCAACATCTGGAGCAGGACTAAACTCATTTGCTAAAAATGATATTAGTTATATCGCAACAGAAGGAAGACAGGCATTAAAGAAATTTGGTGCATATGCTTTTGACATTGATCTTTCTAATGAATGGGTTAAGGACCATCTGAATAGAAACAAAGTACAAGAGGCAATCTCTTTCTCAGGCGATCAATCTAACAAGGTTGGTGTAATGGGAGATGTATACGTTCTACCAGGTGGAAAATATCTCAAATCAATTAGAGATCTAGTTAGATTCCATGATATTCCAAACGGAGTGGATCAGATAAAGTTATTCAAAGGTGACATTCCAAACAACGGATCAGTAACCGAAGGATCAACTACATCAGCAAGTACACACACAGTTACAACCATTACATTATCAGCAGATACTGTGACAGGTGTAGCACAAGTCATTAAACAAGCGGATCTTGAAGATTCACCATTCCAAGTGTTTGACTATATTGCTCAAACTGCACGAGCTGAAGTTCTAGAATCAGAGGCAACTCTTGTATTCACTACAGCAGCCGCAGCAGCAACCCCCGGATTATGGTTAAATGCCAACTCTGGTGCAACAATCACTCATACTGATATTGCATCTATGACACAAGACCATACTTCAATCGCGGTAGGTTTACAACACTATGAGACACAAGGATATGATACCTCTTTTGGTGCAATCGGATATTATTGTCATCCTAAAGCACTTAGAGAATTAAGAACTTCATCCAACTTGATTAGACTTGTACAAGAGGGAGATGCCAACATTACAAAATCTGGCAGATTGACACATCTTTACGGAGTTGAGTTAATCCCAGGAACAGCAGTTGACACAGACGATAACACTACAAACGATGTGTACAACAACGTAATGTTTGTTAAAGGACATACTTTCGTACTCGGTTCAAAGAGAGATCTTACAATCGACATGCGAAAGATTCCAGCACAATCAGCATTTGATTGGGCATGGAGTCAGAGAAAGAACTCTACAACCTTTGATGCAACCTCATTCGTAAGAATTACATCAGCTCAATAGAGCTAATCTTTTTTTTATTCTTTATATTATGTTAATCGGTACTTTATATATTGGTTAGAATTGGAGTAGGTTACAATATTAGATAGATTTTGGGATAAAGTAGAAAAAACAGAAACCTGTTGGCAATGGACAGCGTGTATTACAAAACAAGGTTATGGAAAATTTAGATTTCAAAATAAATTTATAGGTTCTCATAGATTTGCTTATGAATTAATAAAAGGTAAAATTCCTTTGGATTTAGAATTAGACCATTTATGCCGAAATAAACTATGTGTAAATATCAAGCACTTGGAAGTGGTAACCAATAAAGAAAATGTTATTAGAAGTGAATGTGGAATACATAATAAATTGAAAACTCATTGTCCGTACGGACACGAGTATAATGATGAAAATACATATATAAATAATAAAAACAGAGTTTGTAAAAAATGTTATATTTTATTTAAAAGAAGGTCAAGAAAATGAGATTAGGTGTAGGATACTGTTTCTATAATGATCTAAAAAGTATTCAACGAAGTGTACCTACTTTTATTAATGAAGTGGATCTTGTCCTTGCAGTTGATGGTAAATTCTCACTTAGAGACGGTTCTGATTACTCTACAGATGGTTCTACTGAATATCTAGATTCTTTTGACAATGTAATAATAAATAAATTTGTTGGAATGGAACATGATAAGAGACAGCAATATATCGAGATGGCTAAAAAATATGATATTGATTATATTATAATTATAGATTCTGATGAGTATATCAATGATGCAAATTGGGATATATTTAGGGAAAATCTAGAGAAAAATAACGATTCAATATCTGGAGTCAAGTTTTACTATACTGATAAAGATTATACATCTTACCCCCGAATATGGAAGACTGGTCATGTAAACTATTGGAAGACTCATAATATATTTGAGGTTGATGGATCTCTTGTAAGATCACCCCCTAATCTAAAAACCATTGAGGGAATATCAATGAGTATGAATGATGATCTAAGGGATGATGATTATCTTTTAAAGACTTCAGAATATCAAAGTAGAATGTTGGATTACGAGATTCCATTAAGACACGCATTAAGAGACGGTAAACTTGGAAATATATAGTACGTCAAAGGCTCTGTTTCACCTTGACAGATTACAGGAACTAAAGAAAAATAAACCAATATCACCTACTCTAATCCAGATTGATCTTGAGGCTTGGTGCAATGATAACTGCTCTTTTTGCTCGTATAGAAAGGATGATGGATATAACAAGGATATGCTTAAACTGATAGACGGATGTTCGAGTAATGAGTGTTCACCTATTGGGAAACCATCCGAAAAATCACATCTTCCAGAGTCAATATGTGAAAGACTGCCTAGGGAGATGAAAGAAAATAACATTCCAGCAATAGAGTTGACAGGTGGAGGAGAGCCTACTGTATGGCCATACTTTGACAAATTACTCGATAATCTGATTAAAAATGATATAGAGATCGGACTTGTAACAAACGGATCTCATATGTCAGATAATAGAATAATGACACTCTCACAATATAAAAAGACATTATGGGTTAGATTCTCTATGGATGCCAGTAACCAAGAGATTCATAAAAA
>ERZ1292625.1776-Hain-H41-01um-R1-1776-length-23161-cov-15_pt1 | contig 23161 bp, 20 predicted proteins | sample MGYA00564400_ERZ1292625 | MGnify/ENA primary metagenome ERZ1292625 (study PRJEB36523, sample SAMEA6512639) | groundwater metagenome | collected 2019-01-08 | study: AquaDiva: Metagenomics assemblies of 32 groundwater samples | reverse complement strand
ACAAAAACAATCGTGGTGGAAAAGAAAAAATCTCGTATCGTGCGCTTGGCTTTTGAGAAATACACGAAAGGAAATATGCGACTGGAAGATGTGTCAAACTTTTTGGCGAAATCCGGCGTTACAACCCGAACCGGAAAGAGAATCTCCAAAACCAAAGCGTCTTTTATCCTCTCTAATCCTTTCTACATCGGACTATTCAAATATGGTGGTGAAATCCACGAAGGAAAGCACGAGCCAATCATTTCAAAGAAACTTTTTGATGAAGCACAGGAAATGTTGAAATTTCGTGGACAACCAGAGCGAAAACCACAAAATGAACCGCAACCTTTCTGTGGTCTCATTTCCTGTGCTTCATGCGGAATGATGATAACTGCTGAAAACAAAACGAAGCGACAGAAAAATGGTAATGTCCATTATTATGTTTACTATCGTTGCACGAAAAAATCGAAAGTAATGAAGTGTAAAGAAATGTCGCTTCGTTCTGAAAAATTAGATGAGCAGTTATCATCCTTAATCAAAAAAGTTTCTTTGCCCAAAGACTGGGCGGAGGAATTGAATCGTCTTGCTTTGCAAGACCACAAAAACTCCGCCCCGTCTTTGACTGCTTGTGTGGAAGAAAAAAAGAAAAAGATTTCTTCTTTGTCGGAAAAGTTAGAGCGACTTCTTACGGGATATTTAGACCAAGTGATTGACCAACCAGATTATTGTTTACAAAAAGCTAAACTGCTTTCCGAAAAGAAGTCGCTCGAAGAAGAAATCTTTAACTTTTCACACAAGCAGAATGATTGGCTCGCACCTTTCCAAAACTGGCTAAAAGACGCTCAATCATTGGACAAAATTGCTTCTGATTCAGACCTTTTTGCTAAAAAGGTCTGTGCCAAAGAAATCTTTGGCTCGCACCTGCTTCTTGGCGAAAAAACAATCCGTCCCGCCGAAGGCGGGAATCCGAATTCATTGGCGAAAACGGGCGAAACAGCGTGGGCGTGCCTACGGCACGCCCACTCCTTGGTTGGTTCTCAACCGCTAAGTTCCATTCTGGTGCCGAGGGAGGGACTTGAACCCTCACGAGGTTGCCCTCAATGGATTTTGAGTCCATCGTGTCTGCCATTCCACCACCCCGGCGCTGGTAGCTACTACTGCGGGCATAGCGTACCACGGAAAAGCTGGTTTTTCAACGCTTCTTTATTGCTCCTCCCATACCTGCATGCTACGATGCAGGTACAGCTATGGCCCGTGTCATCGCAGTTTGTAATCAGAAGGGGGGCGTGGGAAAAACGACCACGGCTATTAATACTGCCGCATATTTGGCGGCGCTTGGAAAGTATGTGCTCTTAGTAGACTTAGACTCTCAAGCAAACGCGACGTTGGGCCTTGGGCTAGGGCACGAAGACAACGAAAATGCGAACGTATACCACGTGCTCGTGAACGATCAGAATCCACAACGCGTTCTCAAGCGCACCCAGCTCTTTGGTTTTGATGTGCTTCCCGCGGCGCAGAATCTCGCAGGCGCTACGGTGGAACTCGTTTCAATGGATGCTCGTGAGAGTCGTTTAAAGCGTGCCATTGATGCGGTACGGCACAATTACGACTACGTACTCATTGATTGCCCGCCGTCACTTGGCCTTCTGACCATCAATGCGCTTGCGGCGGCAGAGAAGGTTATGATCCCGGTGCAGTGTGAGTATTACGCGCTTGAAGGGCTCGGCCAATTACTTCGCACGGTTGAATTAGTGCGCAATGGGTTGAACCATGATTTGCAAGTACTCGGCGTGGTGCTTACAATGTATGATAAGCGGAACCAGTTAGCGAACCAAGTCGTGAATGAAGTGATGAAGCATTTCCCCGGCCGTGTGTTTTCGGCAGTTATTCCCCGCACTGTGTCCCTTGCAGAGGCTCCTAGTTTTGGGAAGACCATCCTTCAATTCGATCCGTATTCAAAAGCAGCGTATGCCTATCGGCAGCTTGCAGAAGAAATTATTAAACTCGCGTAACTATGGTGAAAAAACTATTTGGACTTGGTAAAGGACTCGGATCTCTTATTCCCGCTGACTCAAGCACGCGGAGCGCTGAAGCAACTGCGGCAAAAGAAAGTGTTTTTTATATTGAAGTTGGGAAAATCCGTCCAAACCCGGATCAACCGCGCCAAGATTTTGATGTGGACGCTCTCAAAGAGTTGTCGAACTCCATTCGCCGCTATGGCGTGCTTCAGCCTTTGTTGGTTACAAAGAAAGAAGACCATGGCCCACGTGGTATGGATGTGTTCTATGAACTCATTGCCGGAGAGCGTCGCTTACGTGCCTCGCAAATGGCCGGCCTTCCTACGGTTCCTGTTATCATTAAAGATGATCTCGGTAACGAGAAATCGACGCGTTTGCAGATTGCCTTGATCGAGAACATCCAACGCGATGATCTGAATGGAATGGAAGAAGCGGAAGCATACGCACGTCTTGCGAGCGAGTTTGGATTAACACAGCAGGAGGTGGCGCAAAAGGTAGGAAAGTCTCGTGAGACCGTTGCAAACACGATGCGTCTTATCAAATTGCCTGATAATATAAAACAGGCGATTCGTAGTGGGAAGATCGGCGCTACGCACGGCCGCGCGCTCTTGGCGTTCTCGGATCCTGCAAAGCAACAAGAAATGTTCCGCCGTGTCGTTGAGGACGGATTCTCAAAATCAGATATTGAAATGGCTTCTTCTCGTGACAAAGGTGGCCGAGCGGGCACAAACTCGGATCGTCGCTTTGAAGAATTACAGAGTACGCTCTGTGAGCGGCTCAAGGCCCCTGTGCTCATTAAGACTGGTGCTCGTGGCGGACAGATCGTCATTCGCTTTGCAGATCACGAGGAGCTCAACGTCATCGCGCGGAATATTATCGACTAGGCATCGCTCCACTTCGCAGAAACAAGCCGCTCTTTTTGGGCGGTTTGTGCGTTTGTGCACGTGCGTGCGTGCACGGTGATACCCTTACCGCGGGTAATATATCCAACGATGCGCTCGGGACGTTCTGGTGCGCAGCATTTTCCAATGCGCCACGGGAGCGTTGGGTCATGCGCCACCACAAGCGCTGGAGCTTGCCGTGGCACTTTGGTTATGTTTGTCTTCTTCTGCTGTTTTCGGGGTGTCCGTGCTTCGGGGAAGAACTTCTTTACCACCTCTGCGGCGCCAATGTCTCCCACGCTCACACGAGAGAAAAGCCCGTCAGCGGTGCGCGCAGAATATGTTTTTATCATCTGCGCAATGGTTGTGCGGGGAATACTATCCCACGTGATGCCAATGCGCCGGAGTTCTTTTGCGAGAAGATCTTTTCCGTTCGTAATCATGGTGCGTGGGTCGTTGTTCTTAAACCACGATTGAATGCTCTGCCGTGCATGTGATGTGCGCACGAACGTGAGCCAGTCAAATGAGGGCTTTTGCGTTTTGCTTTTGAGCACCTCGACAACGTCTCCATTACGAAGGGGGGCGGTAAGCGGCACGATCGCTCCATGTATCTTTGCTCCCGTGATCGCATGGCCAAGGTTGGTATGCACTGCGTAGGCGAAGTCGATCGGGGTAGATCCTTCGGGAAGATCTTTTACATCGCCTCGTGGTGTAAACACATACATACGACTTTTTAAAAAATCACTGGTGGCACGCGCCATGCCAGAGCTTGTGCGAATATCTTTGAGCGTATCGCGCAGTGACGCTACCCATGCGGCGTGGTTTATGTCGGCAGTAAACCCACGCACCTTTCCTGATTCACTATATGCCCAGTGTGCCGCGATGCCATGCTCTGCGTGAGCGTGCATATCGGGTGTGCGAATCTGTATTTCCGTGACGCGACCCTCTTCGCAAAAAACAGTCGTGTGGAGCGAGCGATACCCGTTTGGTTTAGGAAGAGCTATGTAGTCTTTAATGCGGCCTGGGAGAGGCTTATAGCGTGCGTGTACGGCTCCAAGAGCCTCATAGCACGCGGGGACGGTGTCTACGATGATGCGAAGCGCTACGAGATCAAAAATATTCTCAAGCGTAGTAAGGCCATCGCGCTGCATTTTCTGATAGAGGCTCCATGTGTGCTTGGCGCGAGCGTGAATGTCGCGCACGCGTATGCCGGCAAGATCGAGCGCACGCGCGATAATGGGGGTGACGCGCTTTGCGTAGGCGAGGCGATCATCGTAGGTTTCGTGTACGAGTGATGTGATGTGGGCATACGCGTCGGGGTATGCAAAAGGGAATGCGAGATCTTCAAGCTCGCCACGCATCGTTCCCATACCAAGACGTGATGCAATGGGTGCATAGATCTCTATCGTTTCACGAGCGATGCGCTGCCGATCTTCTTCGGGGAGCGCATCGAGGGTTAAAAGATTGTGTCGTCGATCGGCAAGCTTGATGATAATAACGCGCAGATCTTCTGCCATTGCAAAGACCAGGTTTTTAAAAGAGGCAACGTATGCATCGTGCGCTTCGGCGGTGGTGCGTGGTGCAAAGGGAAGGTGTGAGAGCTTCGTGACGCCTTGCACAAGGAAAAGGACATCGTCACCGCATGTTGCGGCGATCTCTGTGTGGGTAGCCGATGTATCTTCAAGGACATCATGAAGAAGCGCCGCCGCGATAGTCACAGTATCCATACCGAGTGTCGCGAGATGCTGTGCGACTGCAACGGGATGGGAAAGATATGGATCGCCGCTCTTTCTCATTTGTGTGGCGTGGGCACGACGAGCGATGTCAAAAGCGCGAGTAATACGCCCCTGCTCTTCTTCGGAAAATCGTCGTGCGTGGGGGAGGGTTTCTAAAAATGATTCTCCAGATTCTGGGAGGGTCATAGTAATCATGTATGGTACACCCGGAGTTGTTGTTTGCAAGAAAAGCGCCGCCCCGTAAACGAGGCGGCGCAGGTGTACCCTCATCACGCTTCGGTGCGGGGGTATTGGGGGAGTTTCGACGGGTTCTGCTTCCAGTAGCTCCAGAGAGGCAGTTCCTCATCTCTCTTGGAAACGACCGGTGCACAATATTCTGGCCAGGGAAGGTTGAGCTCGGGGTCGTTCCAGCGGACCCCGCCTTCGTTGTGTGGTTCCCACGGTGTGGTCGTGAAGTACGCGAACAGTGTCGAGTATGGGGCCATGACGCCGTGCGCAACACCGGGTGGCACGTACAGAGAGAGCGCGGTGGTGTCATCGCTGGTCGGCGCGTCGAGGAACAGACGGTGCGTCTTACCGAACGTAGGCGACCCTCTGCGAACGTCAAGCATGATGTCCGCAACGCGCCCAGAAAGCACGGTGACGAGCTTCCCTTGGCCATGTTGCCAGTGCATGCCTCGCACCGCTCCCGCGACCGAGAACGAGGCGTTCGTTTGGCCGTGGGTGAACGGAATTGCCCTGCCATATGGGGGCTGGACGCCTCCTGCCGGCAAGAGCTCTGAGAACTGTCCGCGTCCGTCTGTGTGGACGAGCCGGCGTACGAGTAGTGCCCCTTGAATCGCGGGAATGCTCTCGGCTCGCGGCGGTCGATGGATATGCACGGTGCTACCTCCTTAGCGTAGAGAGTACGCTATTTTTCTTGCTCGTCAAGCTTTTCAAGCGGTACGTCACGCTCCTCTTTCGGAAGTTTTCTAATGTTCTTACACTTCGGATAGCGAGAGCACCCGATGAATTTTCCAAAGCGGCCCGTGCGCATGACGAGGTCGCCTTCGGTGCATTTATCGCACTTCTCTCCCGTCGGCTCTGGTGGCGGAGTGTCTTTCTTCTCGCGGAGCACGTTTTTACATGTAGGAAAATTAGAGCAGGCAATAAACTTTCCAAAGCGACCACGCTTTATCACCATAGGGCTATTACACTTATCGCAGATTTTATCGGTTGTCTCTACGTCTGCAGCTTTTGCATCTTTGGCGATATCCATTTTCGCGGCGAGTGTCTGCGCGAATGGTTCGTAGAATTCTTTTACCACAGGTACCCACGCCTCTTTGCCTTCGGCGATATCGTCGAGTTTTGCTTCCATGTGTGATGTAAAATGGGTGTCAACGATGGCGGGGAAGTGTTCTACGAGGAAGTCTATAACGAGCATACCGATATCAAGCGGCGTGAGCGAGCGCGATCTGTCCTTTTCGACATATCCGCGATCTAAAATAGTAGAAATAATAGAAGCGTAGGTTGAAGGACGGCCGATGCCTTCTTTTTCTAAGATCTTAATGAGTGAAGCTTCGTTGAAGCGCGCGGGTGGTTTGGTGAAATGCTGCTCTGGGAGGAGCGTTTCAAGTGTGAGCGGATCGTGTGCTTTGACGGCGGGAAGAGGCGTCTCTTCAAAAGATGATGGGTAGATTTTTGTAAAACCATCGAATGTCATAATGCTTCCCGTCGCCCGGAAGTCGTAGGTATGTTCACTGCCTTCTCGCGATGCGCGCACATCGATGCCCGTAGAATCAATGCGTGCTTGAGGCATCTGACTTGCAATGAAGCGCCGCCAAATAAGGTCATAGAGCTTCGCCTGGCGTGGGTCGAGCTCTTTTGCCATCTCCTCTGGCGTGCGGAATGGATCTGTTGGGCGCACGGCCTCATGGGCTTCTTGTGCGCCTTTAGACTTCGTCTTAAACGTCCGACGCTGGTAATAGGGTGCGCCAAGGTTCTCTGTAATGTAGGTTGCCGCTTTTGCGAGAGATTCTTCAGAAAGGTTTACGGAATCTGTGCGCATGTACGTAATAAAGCCTGCCTCATAAAGCCGTTGAGCGAGCATCATGGTTTGCTTAGAAGAGAAGCGCAGGCGACGTGATGCTGTTTGCTGCAGGGTGCTCGTGGTGAACGGTGCCATTGGGGAGCGTGTTACTTCAGTGCGCTGCACGTCTTTTACTTTCCATGTTGCCCCGGTGAGATCTTTCGCGATGATATCGGCGTGCGTCTGTGTCGCGATATCCATATCTCCTAGAGGCTTGTCATCAACGCTCGTGAGGTGCGCTGTAAATGGTGTCCCTGCTTCTGGAAGAAGCGTTGCATCAACCGTCCAATATTCTTGAGGCTTGAATGCTTGAATTTCTCGTTCGCGATCAACAATGATGCGAAGCGCAACCGACTGTACGCGTCCCGCTGAAAGGCCGCGATAGTAGCGCTTCCAGAGGAGTGGGGAGAGTTTATACCCTACGAGACGATCCAAAATGCGCCGTGCTTGCTGTGCGTCGACGAGATGCTGGTCAATGTTCCGTGGGTGATCGAGCGCATGCAGAATAGCCTCTTTTGTAATTTCATGAAAAACGATGCGCTGAATGTCTTTTGTTTCTTTATCTTCTCCCGCCTTCTTTTTCTTTGTATTGGAAAGCCCAAGCGCCTCAAGGAGGTGCCACGCGATCGACTCTCCTTCGCGGTCTTCATCAGTTGCTAGTACGATTGTGTCTGCCTTTGCCGCCTCCTTCTTGAGGAGTGAAAGATTTTTCTTTGCTTTTGTGGGGACGATATATTTTGGCGTGAAGTCGTGCTCAACATCGATACCGAGATCACTTTTTGGCAAATCGCGCACGTGGCCAAAGGAAGAGAGAACGACAACATCTCCCGTGACATAACGGGAGATTGTTTTTGCTTTTGTGGGACTTTCTACAATGACAAGTTTCATGAAATGATGCGCCAGGTATCTGGGGCGCTTTGGATAATGTGCTTTGCGAGCGCAAGGTGGGTGAGGGCCACAAAGAGGTCGCTCGGCGATGCGGTTAATGTGCGTGCAAGGTGGTCAATGTGCTGTGGCCCATGCGTCGCAAGCTCGGCTACGATGCGCTGCTGGAGCTTGTCTTTGATGCGTGCTTGTCGTGAAGGCTGGAGAGAAAAGATATCACTGTAAGCGTGTATGACATCTTCCGCGCCCATAATTGGCGTGGCACCATCGCGGATGAGGCGATTCGGCCCCGCGGAGCGGGGCGAGAGAATACTGCCGGGAACTGCGAAGACGTCGCGATCCTGTTCTACGGCACAGCGTGCAGTGATGAGCGCACCGCTCTTTTCATTTGCTTCAGTAACGATCACGCCTCGTGACAATCCACTAATGATGCGGTTGCGGTCTGGGAACATGTAATCGCGCGCTGGGGTGGTCGGCTCATATTCGGAAAGGATGAGTCCATCTGCGGCAACAATTTCCCGCGCGAGCGAGCAGTGGCTTTGCGGGTAAAGTACACTCTCATGAATTCCAGAGCCTACAACGGCAATAGTGTGAGCGTGCGCAAGGAGTGCTGCGCGGTGGGCAATGCCATCAATGCCAAGCGCAAGACCACTTACGATAACAGCCCCCGCATGCGCAAGCGCTGTGGTAATGGTATGTGTGACATCTTTTCCGTACGCCGTTGGTATGCGAGAGCCAACGACACCTATGCACGCATCACTCGCAAGGAGCGATGTATTGCCGCGGCAGTAGAGGGAGCGTGGTGGATTGGAAATGTGCCGCAAGCGCTCGGGATAACGGGCGTCGGTGATCGCTATGTGCGTAACACCAGGAGTGCGCATGCTTGAGACTAGCATACGGATGTTTTGAAAGCGCGTCAATTTTTACTCTCGCATGTAAAGGCGTATGATGCACAAAAAGCCATGCGCATCTCTCTTATTATCCCCGCCTATAATGAATCCCCGCGCCTCGGTTCCACGCTTGAGGCGGTGAAGGCATTTTGTGCGGATAAACCGTGGGATGCGGAGATCATTGTGGTAGATAATGCTTCAACCGACGGTACTGGAGGCGTGGGGCATATGTATGGCGTTACGGTGGTCGATGAGCCGATCCGTGGCAAGGGGGCGGCGGTACGCACGGGAATGCGCGTTGCAACTGGCGATGTGAAAGCTTTTCTTGATGCTGATCACTCTACCTCTATTGATCACCTTACGCCCATGCTTGAGCGCCTCGAGCAGGGTGCTGACGTGGTAATTGGGTCTCTCGCACTTCCTGGCGCCCGTATTTTAGTGGGAGGCCACGAGCCGTGGTGGCGGGTGGTGAGTGGGAAAATAGGCAACCTTTTTATTCAAGCCCTCGCAGTTCCCGGCATTTGGGATACGCAGCGTGGCTTTAAGGTGTTCTCGCGCCAAGCGGCCGACGCTATTTTCCCAAAACTTCATATTACGGGATGGGGATTTGACGTAGAAGTTCTTGCGATTGCTCGCGCCCTCGGGTACCGTATAGATGAAGTCCCCGTTGTGTGGAAGAATCACCCTGCAACAAAAGTAACGTCGCGAGCCTACTTCGATGTACTTCGCGACGTGTGTAAAATCGGATGGTGGCGCATAACGCGCGCATGGAATCTATGAACCCATTTTTTATTCTGAATTGGAAAAGTTACGTGGCTTCAACTGAAGACGTGCAAGCATTGTGCAGCGCGCTTGCGATGTGGCGTGAGCATGTGAAGGGCGGCACGGTTATTATATGCCCACCCGCGACGCTCATTGATGATGTGCAAGCATGTGTTGCAAATGACCAACGCCTTTCTGGAGTGCGCATTGGTGCGCAATATCTCGACGCAGATGGGAAAACGGGTGGGCTCTCGGTGGCAATGCTGCGAGCCGCAGGGGTTTCTGCTGCGATTATTGGTCACGCAGAGCGTCGTGCGCAATCGGGGGAGACGGATGCCGACGTGCGCGCTGCATGGCAGCAGGCAATTACGCACGATATTCTCCCCATTGTATGTGTAGGACAGGATGCTCCCGACCCGAGCTATAATGGTCTGCGCGTGCAGGTGGGGGCTGCTTTCGGCGGTGCGCCTGCTACGGATGTAGCTCAATGTATCGCTGTGTATGAGCCGGTTTGGGCGATCAGTTCGACTCCGGGTTCGCGCATGGAGCAGCCTGACGACATTACCCATGCGGTCGAACAAGTGCGCATCGCACTCGGCGATACGAAGCCGCTAGCCGTGCTCTACGGCGGCTCAGTAACGAGCGCGACTGCCGCGAGTGTTTTTATGAGCGGTTCGATAGACGGCATACTTGTGGGGCGCGCGAGCGCATTTCCAGATTCACTCAAAGAGCTTCTTGAGGCGCTGACGCCATTTTTTTCATGAACATACTCACGCCGACAACAGATCTCAAGGACAAGTGGGTACTCATGCGCACCGATTTTGATGTGCCCGTTGTTGACGGGCACATTCAAGCGAACCATCGAATCATGCGCCAGAAAGAGGCGCTCGATATGCTCGTATCTGCAGGCGCTCGCGTTGTGCTCGCGGCTCATATTTCTGCGGTTGATTCATTTCAGCCCATCCTTGTGGCCCTTGAAGAGTCTCTTGGCCATACACTGACACTACTCCCAACACTTGCAGACCGAGAAGAATTCCAAAGAAACGGCCAAGGCGTCGGGCTGTTAGAGAATATACGTACATGGCGTGGTGAAACAGAAAATAGTGAGGACCTTGCAAAAGCTCTCGCGCAGGGAATGGATCTCTACGTGCAAAATGACTTCGCGGTATGCCATCGCGCGCATGCGTCGATAGATGCAGTTGCGCGCCTCCTTCCGTCATATGCAGGACCGCTTGTTGTTGCAGAGACAAGCGCTCTTACTGAAGCCCTTGATGCGCCTGCGGAAGGGAAGGTGGTGATTATCGGCGGTGCGAAGGCGAGCACTAAAGTGCCTGTTATCACCCACGTTCTTTCTCGTTCTGAAGCAGTGCTTATTGGTGGTGTGGTAGCGAATGATTTAGCAAAGGCTCGTGGCGTTGATGTTGGTACATCACTTGTTGATGATAATATTGAAGAACTACTCGTGGGATTAGACGTGCACGACAAGCGGATTATTCTTGCGTCAGATTTTATTATCACCGATGGCCGCGCTCTCGATATTGGCCCACAATCGATTGCGCTGTTCTGTGAACATATTGCCCGCGCACGTATGATTGTATGGAATGGCCCCCTTGGCCTCTTTGAGGATGAGCGCTATGCGGCGGGAACATTTGCGATTGCCCGCGCGATTGCTGATACGTCGGCGCACACCATTATTGGTGGTGGTGATACGGTTGCGGCGATTGATCGTCTTGGCATTCGCGATCGCTTCTCGTTTGTCTCTACGGGTGGCGGAGCGATGCTTGCATTTCTTGCGGGACAAAAACTCCCCGGTCTTGAGGCGATTGGCTACTATGAACACCTATAATATTTGGACGGATGGTGGTTCTCGTGGCAACCCCGGTCCCGCGGCGATCGGGGTTGTTATCCGTGGGCCCGGCCTTGAAGACGGGTTTGGCGAATATATCGGGGACACCACGAATAACGTTGCAGAATATCGCGCAGTCATTTCCGCGCTTCACAGATTAAAAGAGCGCATTGGGACCGATGCTGCGCGCGATACCGCTGTTGTGGTGCGTGCTGATAGTCAGCTTGTGGTGCGTCAGGCGCTCGGCCAATACAAAGTGAAAGACGCTGGCTTAAAACAGCTCTTTCTTGAACTATGGAATGCACGCGGCGATTTTAAATCTGTCGACTTTATTCACATTCCTCGCGAAGAGAACGGAAAGGCAGACGCTTTTGTAAATGAAGCACTCGACGCACGTGTTGCTAGCCAGCGGCAGGGAAGTCTGGTATAATACGCATTGAGGTATACTGGACTGTCGCTCCTTTCAGGAGAGGAAAGTCCGGGCACTCCCTTTGCGCATGCAGAGGAGCAGGGTAGCGGGTAATCCCCGTACACAGCAATGTGAGAGGTGCGAGCAGAGACGTTCGATGCTCGAAAGGGCATCGGTGGCAAACCCATGTGATGTGATTCGTCATATTACAGCCAAGTCCAAGCTGATGGGATTAAAGGCTTGGGGTGAAACGGCTAAATCCTTACCCGGGTGCAAGATCAGCGTTTCCGCCCGAAAGGGCGAGATTCGAAAAGTTCGATCGCTTGAGCGTGGCGGCAACGACACGCCTAGATACATGACAGTCTCACCGCAAGGCCAGACAGAACCCGGCTTATCGGTATGCCTCCCAAAACGCCCTTCGGGGCGTTTTGCGTTTGGGGCCCGTACATGCTACATTCCCGCCGCATGAAGCGGTCCGATTTCATCTTAAATGTAGTCCGCCTGCCCGTGGATATGGGCATGCTGTTCCTTGCTGGCGTGTTTACCTATGTCCTGCGCACGAATATCTTAGACGCCTTCCGTCCCGTACTATTCGAATTTCGCCTGCCGCTGGATAAGTACATTGCGCTCGTGATACCGACGTCACTCTTTTTCATCGTGTGCTATGCAATAGCGGGGCTTTACACAATGGGGGTGCGCATGTCGCGCGCAGAAGAATGCGCAAAGGTTGCGCTTGCTTCCTCGGCAGGAATCCTAGGGGTTATTGTGCTTATCTTCGTGAGTCGCGAACTTTTTGACTCACGCTTCTTGGTGCTTGGTGCGTGGGTGCTTGCTATCGTGTGTGTATGTATTGGGAGGTTATTAATTCGTGGAGTGCATGGGTATCTCATGCGTCGCGGATATGGCGCGCATCGTCTGATGGTGATTGGCAGCGATGGCGTGACGGGGCGCCTGGTGGCAGCGATGCGTGCGAATAGCGATCTTGGATATGTTGTAGTGGATCACCTGCACGCTCCGGACACACATGCAATCGGTGACGCGTGGCTCCTGGGCGCTATCGATGGCGTGCTGTTAGCGCAGCCAACGCTTGATGCGCCAACTATCGTGGAGCTGGTCGAATACTGCCACGAGCGCCACATTCCATTTACGTTCGTGCCGAACATGCACGAGACGCTCACAACTCACTATAGCGTTGACGCAATCGGGGACGTTCCCGTTATTGAACTAAAGCGCACTTCACTGGATGGATGGGGAAGAGTATTTAAGCGCGTGTTCGACCTTAGCGCTACGTCATTTGGCCTTCTCCTTCTTTCACCGCTTTTTGCGTTGATTGCTTTGCTCATTACGTGGGAGACGCATGGCCCGGTGTTTGTACGTCTTGCTCGTGTGAGTCGAAACCGTGAATTTCGACTGTTAAAATTCAGGAGCATGATTGAAAATGCAGAAGAGCTCAAGCCGTTGTTGGCGCAGTTTAACGAACGCGCTGACGGGCCGCTCTTTAAGATGGCGCATGACCCTCGCGTAACCCGCCTTGGGCGGTGGTTGCGCCGCTTGCGTCTCGATGAGCTCCCGCAGTTGTGGAATGTTGTGAGGGGAGACATCAGTTTAGTAGGCCCGCGACCACATCAGCCCGATGAAGTAGCGCGCTACCAGCGGCATCACAAGCGAGTACTTGGCATTAAAGCTGGAGTAACGGGTTTTGCGCAGATATCAGGAAGCTCGGCGCTTTCATTTGAAGAAGAGGTGCGTCTGGATACGTTTTATATCGAGAACTGGTCTTTCTGGATGGATGTGCGCATTTTGATGCGCACGCTCATGCGGTTGGTCAGCGATCGCACGGCGGTATGAAGGTAGCGCTCGTGTATGATCACCTCACGCAGTTCGGTGGTGCCGAGCGTGTACTTCAGGCGCTTGCTTCTCTCTGGCCTGACGCACCCATCTACACAACCGTGTACGACGAACGTGGCACGGGCGGCGTATTTGCCGGGCGCGTTATGCGAACATCGTTTATTCAATCACTCCCGTTTGCAACGCGGTATCCGCATGCGTATACACCACTCTTACCCCTTGCCGTAGAGGGATGGGATTTCTCATCGTTCGATCTCGTGATCAGCGTCGCGGGTCCTTTTGCGAAGGGCATTGTAACGCGACCACCGACGCGCCACATCGCATACTGTCTTACGCCCCCACGTTTCCTCTGGGAGGGAAGCCATGCGTTTTGGAAATATCTTGGGTATCCCAAAATTGCACGAGTGGCAGTTGCGCCGGTGCAGACATATATTCGTTTGTGGGATGCGCACGCCGCTCAACGTGCTACGGATATGGTTGCCATCTCTCGCACTGTTGCAGAACGGGTCGGCGCCTACTGGGGACGCGAAGCTTCAGTCATATATCCTCCGGTACGCACCGACGTGTTTCAACCAGTGCAGGATGCGAGGAGAGATATATTTATTGCCGCAGGCCGTCTCGTTTCATATAAGCGATTTGATATTGCGATTCGCGCCGCACAAGCGGCGGGCGTGCCGCTGGTTATCGCTGGCGACGGGCCAGAACGTTCGCGCTTAGAACGTCTTACAAGGGGCGATGTGAGGTTTGTGGGTCGCGTGTCTGATGAGCAGTTGAGAGATTTGTATGCGCACGCTCGAGCACTCATATTTCCACAAGAAGAAGATTTCGGCATCGTGCCCGTTGAGGCCATGGCATGCGGCACGCCAGTGATTGCCTATGCGCGTGGGGGAGCGGCAGAAACGGTGCTCGATGGTGTTACGGGCGTATTGGTGGAGGAGCAAAGCGTAGATGCGTTTGCGAGCGCTCTCCATACATTTCGAGATGGACGCTATGCTCCTGAAGCATGCAGAAAGCGCGCTGAACAGTTCTCCGCGAGCGTTTTTTTACAGAAAATCAGGGATTTTATAGGGTATTGACGTATCCACAAATAGGTGCTATACTTATAGAGCCATGGCAAAGCCAGCGGCATCAGAGGTGGAGGAGATCATGATGCGTAAGAGATGACCCCCAACCCCAACCTTCAGGGCGGCAAGCGAGGTCTGTATTTCTTCCTCGTCTAGAGAGCCTTAAATCTCTAGGAACTCAAAAGGAAATTCTTTGGGTGGCCAGTGTGTAGTAATACATTCCTGGTCACCGTGGGTTAGAAGCCAAACCCGCAGCCGTACTTTGGGGATCCGCGATAACATCAACGATCCCCATCCCTTCTCGAATTTTCTTGACGCTATGTCCAAGGAGCATCGAGAAGGGATTTTTCGTAAATCCCGCTCTTTCCAAGGAGGAGATGATGACGAAGAGGTTGATGGCGTTGTTCGGGGCACTCGCACTGGTCTTCGCGACCGGCGCGTGCGGGCCGAGGGAGACGGTGATCATTCCCGCCGACATGACGCCGGCGGAGCAAGCGGAGAGCCTCCTCGACGGCCAGTTCAAGACCGCGTACGACGCCTTCACGCGTGTACACGTGCTGTCGCCAAGGGCGCCCTCGGTGTGGGGACAGATGGCGAACTTCAAGCGCCTCGAAGATGGTGTCTCCTTCTGTGAGCTTCACGAGCTGTCTCTCTTCGCGCTGCGAGTGCTGGAATCGCCGCGCAAGTACTCGTCCACCAAACTCAGTTCAGCCGAGAGCGACGCAACCGCAATCCTGAAGATGTATCTGGGCTTCGCCGGTATCGTCCTGCGATCGGATACAAACCGCGTGCCGGGCAGGTGCCAGTGGGACGAAGGATCGCAGCCCGTGGGCGTCCCAGAAGTCGCGGAGCGCATGTTCCAAATCCTCTCCATCTACCGCAAGGACGTGGTGGGGATGGCGGACGTCGGCTTCGAGAGCGTTCCAGAGCTGTACGTCGCCTTGCGGGGAAAGCTGGACGAGCTCTCTCCGTCCGAGAAAGAGAGGGCTACTGAGATGGGGCTTCTTTCCTATCGACGATAGTCGCCTAGTTCTTAAGCCTGTGTCGGTTGAGCTTTCATGCTCCCGGCACAGGCCTTTGTTTTTATACGGATCTTTCTCTATGCTGGTGCTATGGTTATTGGCATTGATATTCGTGCGCTTGGGTCGGGGAGGCGCAGTGGCGTTGAAGAATACATCCTTTCACTTTTGCCACAGCTTTTCGCCGCGGCTCCCGACGTAACACTTAAGCTTTTCTGGGCTGGCGCGCGGCCTGCTCCTACTGATCTCTTGCCACAGGCGCCTAATGTGCATGTGGTGCACCGGCGCATTTCTAATCGCGTACTCTTTTGTGCTGCACTGTTTGGTGCACTGCCGCTTGATGAGCTTGTGGGGGGCGCTGATGTCTTTTTCTTTCCGCATATTCTCGCAGGAGCGCTTTCGTCTCGTTGTCGTCGCGTAACAACAGTGCACGACCTCTCGTTTGTCGTGGCTCCTCACTTCTTTTCTTTGCGACAAAAGCTCTGGCACCTTGCCATGCAGCCTCGGCGATTCGTGCGTGCATCAGATGCGGTGATTGCGGTTTCGAATGCTACGAAGCTTGATGTTGTGCGCGAGTATGGCGTGCCAGATGGGCATGTGCACGTAGTGTATTCAGGGCTTCCTCGTGTCATAGCGCCTTCGCGGAGTGCTTTAGAAGGTGACCCGTACATTATGGCACTGGGAACGTTTGAGCCTCGAAAGAATATTATGAGTGTATTGGAAGCGTTCACGCAGTGCGCCGCAGACATTCCTCGCGTGCGTTTGTGTCTCGTGGGATATTCGGGTCACGACATGCAGAACATCTCACGTGCGCTTGAGCGACATCCGTTTCGTGAGCGTATTGATGTGCACATAAACGTTTCCGAAGAGGAGCGTGATGCGCTCCTTGCCGGCGCACGGGCGTTGGTGTACCCATCTTTTCTTGAGGGGTTTGGGTTCCCTCCGCTTGCTGCGTGTGTGCTTGGTGTTCCGGTTATTGCGTCAGATGTGGGATCATTGCCAGAGGTGCTCCACGATGCCGCGTTGCTTGTTTCTCCTTACCATAGTGGTTCGCTGGCGCGTGCCATGCGCGCGCTCGTGCTTGATGACGCACTTCACGGCACTATGGCGGCTCGTGCTAAGGCCCGCGCGGCACATTTTTCATGGGAGCGATCGGCGCGCGAAACGCTCGCTCTTTTGCGCGGGTGATTCTCCACATTTTTCGCTCACGGGCATGATAAAAAAAGCTATACTCATGAAGTACGCATGCCCCAGAAATCCCAACACGTTACAGGGGCCCTTTTCGATGTAAAACCCGCACCAGGTACGGGCGCTTTCTCGCGTGCGCAGGCACCCCTTTCCACAGAAGTGAATCTGCGCACTGAACCGCGTGAAACGCGGGTTGCTGTTGCGTCTACGGCACCGCTCGAAGCCGAGCCAGTGATTCGCGCTACGTCGCGCCTTGTCTCTGATGCCGAGGCTCGCGCAGAGCTCTCACGCATGCTCGAGGAATCAATTACGAAAGAAGTTACGTTTTCTGCAACACTTGCCAGTAGTGAACCAGCGTCAGCACCAAAACCAACGCGGGCGCGCGGATCGCTTCAAAAGCCATCACCGGCGCTGGCAGAGCAGTGGCATCAAAACATTGCATCAGAGCTCCGGCGCCAGCGTCCCATTTCCGAATACAACACGATGGCGCATCTGGATTCTCAAGAATCTTCGGTGCGCTTTGCTTCAGCGATGCACTCTGAAGAGGTGGGAGAGTGGTGGAGCGGCGCGGCTACGCAGTCACCAGCTGATCCTACTCGAGTGGTTCATATGCCACCTATTCGCGTCGAGATGCCACGACGTGGCATGCGCTGGGGATCACTCTTCATATTCTTTATCGCTGCAGGGCTGGTGACGGCTGGTATGGTGGGTCTCTCGCGCTATGGCTCCGAGCTTAAGTCTCGTGTCATGCGAGATTCAACGATTGCCATTGATAACCTGTCGCAAGCGAAAGAGCACATCGCAGAACTTCGTTTCCACGATGCGTCCGCAAACTTTTTATCTGCGTTTGAACAATTCTCCCAACTTCAAAAAGATGTAGACGTATTTGGCGAGGGGTTAGGCGCGTTGATCGCGAAGCTTCCCGGCACTGATGCATATCGCACGGGACGAAACCTAGTCCGCGCGGGAACGCTTATTGCCGATGCGGGGCATGCACTTGCCGATGCGGTTGATAAACTCTCAAGCACTGGCGCCGTGCTCCAGCAGGATGCTAATACTCGCGCGTTAGTAACGGAAAAGATTCGTCCGCTTGCCGCCGCACTCGTGCTTGCTGATGCAAACATGGAGCGCGCATCTGAACTTGTTGCAGATATTGACCCCGACACGCTTCCCGAAGACAAGCGCGCGGCGCTCGCCGCATTTACCGCACAGCTCCCCGCACTCCATACGGTGGTACGCGATGGCATGCAGTACGTTGACCTATTGCAGTACATGATCGGTATTGGAGATGACCGGCGCTTTCTGGTGCTTTTCTTAAATGATAGCGAAGTGCGGCCGATGGGCGGCTTTCCGGGAAGTTATGGCATTTTAGAATTCTCCGGAGGGCGCATGAGCTCATTTACAGCAGACGATATTTATAATCCAGACGGCCAGCTGAAAGAAAAAATAGTGCCCCCGATGGCACTGCAACACATTACGCCGCACTGGGCGATGCGGGATGCGGGCTGGTTTATCGATGGGCCAACGTCCGCAGAAGCAACGCTCTCATTCTTTAAAAAGGAAACCGGCCTTGATGCCGATGGTGTTATCGCGTTGAATACAAAAGTGCTCGGTGAGGTGCTTGATGTCGTGGGAGCGATCCCGATGCCAGCGTACAACATCACACTCAAGGGTGACACCTTTCTTGAGGCGCTCCAGCGAGAGGTAGAGTATGGAGAAAATCGAAAACAGAATAAGCCAAAGCAGGTCATTATCGATGCGGCACCGCTCGTCGTGGATCGCATTGCGTCGGGGAGTCGAGAGCAGTGGCTTTCAATGCTCCGCATTTTTGTTGCGGCGCTGGAACGCAAAGATATGCTCATGTACTTCCGCAACGAAGATACACAAGCATTTGCGCGCGAGAAGGGCTTTGATGGCCACATTCGTTCTGACGCCGGAGACTTTCTTATGACAGTCTTTTCAAACGTGAAAGGAGCGAAGACGGATGCACTCACTGACACGCGCACAGCGTTGCAAACAACAGTGTACGATGCTGCGAGTGAACACACACTGACACTGACACGCACCCATCGCGGCGGTGATCACGCGCTTCCCATTTATAATACCGAGAATCCCGCATATGTGCGTGTCGTAGTGCCTCGTGGTGCGCAACTTGGCGCAATAACCGGGAATGACACTCCAGCATATACGGCGCTTACTACGTACACTGATGCGGCTCCTAACGCAATGCTACAGAACATTGAACAAGGCACCGACCTTGCAAATGGTGTACGTGTTACCACAGAGGGCGATAGAACGGTGTTTGGTTTTTGGATGATCACAAAGCCCGGCATGGAAAAGACGGTGACGCTTTCATATAGTGTGCCGCGCACTGATGCGAAGGCGTATCAGCTTACGGTACAGAAGCAACCTGGTATGTTATTGAAGCCTCTGGATGTCGCATTCACATTCCCTGATGCGCCAAGCGTACGAACGGAAAGTACGCTCACCCAAAAAGATACGGCATGGTCATGGAGCGGGACGCTGGATCGGGATCTCGCCATTCGGTTCACAACGCAGTAGTATACGATATGCGCACCTCTTCTCTTGGATTTATGCGTGCCGGGATGCTCCTGGCATTCTTTTCGTTCTGTGCAAAGGCAACAGGATTGTTGCGTGATCGGATCTTGGCCAGCTCTTTTGGCGCAGGGGATACGCTGGATATTTACTATGCGGCATTTCGGTTTCCAGATCTCCTTTTTAACCTCATTGTGCTTGGAGGTATCGCGTCTGCGTTTATTCCTGTTTTCGTTTCCTATTTTGAAAAGCATGAAAATGCAGCATGGCGCTTAGCACGCACCTTCGGGACATGGGCGGTAACACTCACGGCGCTCGGAGCTATTGCTCTTGGATTGGGTGCAGAGACAGTGGCACGCATTGTGGGGCCAGGATTTGATACTGCTGGGCAGGCGCGTTTGGCGTCGGTGATCGCTCTTATGGCGTGGAGTCCGGTGCTTTTTGCTATTGGCACTATTGCGGGCGCGGTACTGCAAGCGCGTGAGCGATTCTTCGCATATGCGATTGCTCCCGTGCTCTATAACGGTGGCATTATTATTGGTGCGCTCTATCTTGCGCCACACGAAATGCGCTTCGGTGGCGATCCGGTAACCGGGTTGGTGTACGGCGTGTTGTTGGGCGCGTTATTGCATGCACTCACGCAATGGATCGCGGCGCGTCGTGCGGGGTTCCGATGGTCTCCCTCGTGGTCACTTCGGGGAACGGGAGTGTTCGCGGTAGTGCGTCTTATGATCCCTCGAACGCTTGCACTTGGGGCGCAACAGATCGGAACTACCATTACCACGATGGCGGCATCGCTGTTGCCAGCGGGGGGCGTTACCATTCTTGCACTTGCATCGAACGTGCACTTTGTCCCCGTGTCACTCATTGCGATTGCAGGAGCTACTGCGGCCTTTCCGCAACTTTCACGCACCGTCGCACGAAGTGCGTGGCCTGAATTCCGGCTTCTCGTTTCAAAAGCATCGTTACGTATTTCTGGACTGCTTCTCCTTGCCGCAGGTGCCGGTATTTTTTTCGCGGAGCCTATTGCGCGGATAGCATTTGGCGCAGGCACGCCAACGGGACCTGATCTCGTACTGCTTTCGACTGCCATTTCTGTATTCATGATCGGTGTCGTGCCGCAGGGTCTTATTCATGTCGTTGCCCGGGCGTTTTATGCGCTCCAAGATACGCGTACTCCTCTTGTCGCCGCGCTCTGTGGCATTATCACAACGGGAGGCATTATCACATCGGTATATGTCCAGGGCGCACTTTCTCTTATGGTGCTTGCGGTGGCTACCGTTGCGGGCTCGTCGGTGCAGGCTCTTGTGCTTACGATTGTGCTCCAGATGCGACTTTCGCGAATTGCCGATAGTCGCTGACTCGTGGTAGGGTAAGACCCATGCACGATCTGATCCGTAACTTCGTTATTATCGCCCACATTGACCACGGCAAGTCTACGCTTGCCGATCGTTTTCTTGAGCTTACGGGCGCGGTTGAGCGTCGCAAGATGCAGAACCAGTATTTGGACCAGATGGATTTGGAGCGCGAGCGGGGTATTACCATCAAGCTTCAGCCAGTACGCATGCGCTACACGCCCAAGGGCGAGAAGCAGACGTATGTATTGAACCTCATCGACACGCCGGGGCACGTCGATTTTTCATATGAAGTCTCTCGCTCGCTTGCCGCAGTGGAGGGCGCCATCTTGTTGGTAGACGCTACCAAAGGAATCCAAGCGCAAACACTTGCGAACCTTCACCTTGCACAGCGCCAAGGGTTGGTCATTGTTCCTGCTATTAACAAAGTAGATTTGCCGAATGCGCGGACGGAGATTGTGAAAGAACAGCTCTCGCTTTTGCTGGGTATCACACCAGACACCATCTTGAGTATTTCTGCAAAGCAAGGCACGGGAGTAATTGAACTTCTCGATCGCGTGGTGCGCGATGTGCCACCACCGCACATTGTTGATGGTCCTGCCCGCGCGCTCATTTTTGATTCTTCGTTCGATGCATATAAGGGCGTCATTGCGTACGTGCGCATGGTGAGTGGTACGGTAAGCAATCGAGACACCATGCTTGCGTGGGCAACGAAAGCTCGCGCAGAAGTGCTCGAGACGGGTTGGTTTGCGCCACAGCAGACTCCAGAGAAATCTCTTGAGCCTGGTATGATCGGGTACATTGCAACCGGCATTAAAGATCCGGGGCAGATTCATGTAGGTGACACCATCACACTACAGCGCGAGGCACAGAATGCAGCATTTGAGCCGCTCCCAGGGTATCGCCAGGCGACCCCTATGGTGTTTGCAAGCTTCTTTCCTGAAAATGGAGAAGAGTATGACGTGCTCAAAGATGCTCTCGGTAAACTGAAGCTCACTGACGCGTCGCTCCTTTACGAACCAGAATCATCTGCGGGCTTGGGGCGGGGATTCCGTGTTGGTTTTTTGGGTATGCTCCACGTTGAAATTATTTCCGAGCGGTTGCGCCGAGAGTTTAATTTAAAACTCATTGTTTCTTCGCCGTCGGTGGAATACCAGGTAACACTGAAAAATGGCGAAGAGATTCTCATTCGTTCTGCAGCACTCTTGCCCGATCCTTCCCGTGTAGAAATGATCGCCGAACCTATCGCTCGTGTAGAGATTATCGCACCGTCAACGTATGTAGGAGGCGTCATGGAGCTTGCCGCAACGCGCCGCAGTATCTATGAAGCGACGGAATATTTGGGAAGCGACACTGCGGTGTTGCGCTACGTCATTCCGCTTGCTGAACTGATTACCGATTTTTATGATCAGCTCAAGAGCGTGTCGTCAGGATATGCATCACTTAGCTACGAACTCTGCGGGTTTCGTGTTGATGATCTGGTGCGTCTCGACATCCTCGTTGCCGACGACATCGTAGAGCCATTTTCACGCATCGTGCCGCGCCTATTAGCGAACCGTGAGGGACGCGCCATGATCGAGAAACTCAAAGACATTATCCCTGCACAGTGGTTTGCCGTTGCACTCCAGGCAGTTATTGGCGGTAAGGTGATCGCTCGCGAGACTATTCGTGCTCGTCGTAAAGATGTGACGGGCTATTTGTATGGTGGCGACGTAACGCGCAAAATGAAGCTCCTAGAGAAGCAGAAGCGGGGAAAGAAGAAGATGGAAGAACTCGGAAGAGTGCAGATTCCCCACAACGTCTTTTTGGAGATGCTCAAACGCTAGTGCGCGCGTGTTAGTGCCTGTGCGTCAGTACCAGAGTGGAAGAATGAGGAAAATCACCATACTGATGGTGAGAAGGACTGCTACGACTATAGAAATGGGGCGAAGCCACGATTGAGGAATCATAGGAATACGTGTACTGTACCATGGAAGAGTGGAATCGCAATATGTGGCACCGTGTTATCCGATCACCGTTTGCTGTTATTCCCCTGGGCCTTGTCACGCTCTGGCTCTTTGTGGCGGCTGCGCGGGTGCACATAGAGGCTAGAGAAGCGGAACGCCAGGTGCGTGAATTAGAAGAGCGTATCGCGAAGGGGAAAGAGGAGAATGATCTTTTGTCTTTGCGTGCATCGCGTGCATATGACCCTGCATTTCTAGAGCGCCAGGCACGATTGCGCTTGAATGTGCAGGCGGAAGGCGAGGAAGTAGTATTTGTGCACTTAGCGGATGAGGAGCGTCCGGCGTCTGCATCTGCCGGCGGTGGTGACGGTATTTTTGCCAATCTGCGTGCGTGGCTGTATGATGTCTTTCGATAAGCGCGGGATTCGTATAATGGTAGTACGCCACCCTTCCAAGGTGGAGACACGAGTTCGATTCTCGTATCCCGCTCCAAGATTTGATTTTCCGGTTTTTGACCAACCATTCGGAGGGCGGCACGAAGTGCCGCCCATTGGTTTTGCGGCGCAACTGCGCCGCTTTCTGAAGCTCTGAAGCCCGCTTGCCCGCCCGCCAAGACGAGGTTCGAGCCGAACACTTGTTCGGCAGCAACCTTTTTATTGAAAAGGTTGCTATCCCTTGCGGTTTTCTCAAGAGATGAAGCAACTTTTATCCATT
>ERZ1292625.1775-Hain-H41-01um-R1-1775-length-23165-cov-6_pt1 | contig 23165 bp, 22 predicted proteins | sample MGYA00564400_ERZ1292625 | MGnify/ENA primary metagenome ERZ1292625 (study PRJEB36523, sample SAMEA6512639) | groundwater metagenome | collected 2019-01-08 | study: AquaDiva: Metagenomics assemblies of 32 groundwater samples | reverse complement strand
CGGGGCACAAGAACTTGTAACACTTATGAATTTATTAACAAGTTCTAGTGTGGACCTGAGGGGAATCGAACCCCTAACTCGACTATGCCATAGTCGCGTGTTGCCATTATACTACAGGCCCGTTGGCTCTATCTCTCCGCCCTCAACAGTTTTTACTCAGCAATATTATTGTCTAAATCCCCGGTTTTATCAACTTCACTACGACGAATCGTCTTCTGAATTTCTCCTTTTTCTCCCGCGCTTGGGTTTGAAAGAAATGCCCTTACGACATCCTGAATTCTCTCATTCTTAGAATCCTCGCCTAAAGGCACCTTGCCCCACTTAGGGACGTGAACTATTCGCTGAAATGTGGTTATGGAATAAGTATGTTCATCTTCTTTGGTTTCATGAAGGCCGGGGTTTTTCTTTAAGATTCCAATATTCCTTTCAGCCTCGGCGGACTTTAAAAGATTGCGCTTAGAATATTCACGATGCCAGTCTGGAAACTTAATAATAAACTCTTGAGAGTTCTCCTCCCATAAAACCTTTCTCTCCTCTTCGGCCTTACGCAACATACTGCGCACCTCATCTAAAATTTCTTCTGAAGCGCCATGCCTCTCGTTTTCATGGTTAAATTTTTCCGCCATTTTGATTCTCGAGTTTTCTGGATTATACTAGGAAAGTCAAAATTCGGCAATTTTTTGCCCCTGTAGTTCAATGGATAGAACGGCGCACTCCTAACGCGTCAATCCAGGTTCGATTCCTGGTGGGGGCACAATGGAGAAACTCAAAGTAGCCATCTTAGTTGGCGGACCATCAACCGAATACGAGGTTTCGCTAAATTCCGGAAAAAACGTTCTCAAAAAAATTGACGTAAAAAAATTTTCGCCGAGCCTAGTTGTTCTTTCCAGGAAATTAAAATTAAGCGTAAATAATCAACCGGCTAAATTCCCGGAAGACTTGAAAAAATTTGACGTCATTTTTAACGCCATGCACGGTCAATTTGGAGAAGACGGTCAAATCCAAGCCATTCTTGAAAATTTAAGCATTCCGTTCACCGGATCAGATTTAACTGCTTCGAACCTCGCTATGGATAAATGGACTAGTCTCAAAATCTTCAAAAAATCGGGACTGCGGGCAGCCTCAAATCAGCTACTCCGCAAACCTAACGACAAAATAAAGCCGAGACTTAAATTTCCAATTGTTTTGAAACCGAGGTATGGCGGTTCTTCGGTGGGAATCTCAATCGTTAAAGACAAAAAAGATTTAGCAAAAAAAGTGAAGATCGCTTTTAAACACGACAGCGGAGTAGTGGTTGAAGAATATATACCCGGAAAGGAGTTCGCGTGCAGCGTTCTAGAAGTTAACGGGAGACCAAAAGCTCTACCAGTTATCGAGATTAGACCTAAATCCAAATACGAATTTTTTAACTACGAAGCCAAATACAAAACCGACGCTACCGAAGAAATTGTTCCTGCTCCAATCTCTGGCAAGCTCACCATGGAGATTCAAAGGGCATCTCTTATCGCCCACAAAGCCCTGGGCTGCCAAACCTACTCTCGAAGTGATTTCATTTGGTGCAAAAACAAACTCTACATCCTCGAATTAAATACTCTGCCAGGGCTAACCCAAACCTCTCTCTTTCCCAAATCAGCAAAAGCAGCTGGATTATCTCTAAAAAACCTCATCACCACTATCATCAACTCATCCCTAAGTAGTTCGCCAACGATTAACAAAAGTTTGAAAACCTAAGCTTTTTTGCTAAATTAAAGCTCAGGGAAGCGTGCCGGAGTTCTGCCTGCCGGCAGGCAGAGACCAAATGGGCCAGACTATATCCGGGGCGGAGGGTTCGCATAGTGGTCTAGTGCGCCGCACTCGAAATGCGGTTGGGGGCAACCCCTCACAGGTTCGAATCCTGTACCCTCCGCCCCGGATAGAGAAACTCTTAAAATTTTTCGCGCATTCCGCGAACCCATTTGTTACAATTAACAAGTGAAGTCAGGCAAAGAGTTCAAGGTCTTTTTAAAAATCTTTCTCGAAACCCTGCCGATTTTTATCGGCATCTATCTCTCCTACCAATTCTGGCAGAAAAACTATCTGCTCTTCATTCTCTACCTATTAATAAGTGTTGGACTTATCCTCATCCACAAGGACAAAAGCGAGTTTCTAATCTTTACCTACGGAATTTTCATCGGCTTAATCGTTGAAATTCTAGGCACCCAAAAAAGCGGCTATCAGTCATTCGCAAACCCTGACTTCGCCGGCATCCCCATCTGGCTGCCTCTAGCCTGGGGTTACGGCTTCGTCGCCATGAAACGCATCGGCTTTCACCTCCGCCACTTGAAATAAACAGTATCCGCTCTATGATCCTCCGCCAAAGGCGGATCCGCCTCCGGCGGAATGCTCCACGGTTCATAAACCTTGCCCCATGTTACATGATTCATGCTACATGATATAATGTGTCTATGTCCGACGAAAAAGTAATTTCGACTATCAAAAAAGTGATGCCCTCGGTTGTCTCAATTGTCATCACTAAACACCTCGAAGACATCGAAAAAGAAATCCCCCCCGACCTCTACCCATTCTTACCGAGTGGCCCCCACGGCCCTGAACTTAAAATTCCCAAAGAACTGGTGGATAAAAGGGGCATGGTTCAAGTCGGCGGTGGCTCTGGATTTATCGTTGAAGAAGACGGCCTTATCATCACTAACAAACATGTTATCTCTGACCCGAAGGCTGAATACACTGTCATCCTAAACGACGATCGAAAACTATCGGCCAAAATCCTTAGCCGCGATCCTATCAATGACGTCGCTATTTTAAAAATCGAAACCAAGGGGCTGCCAACCGTAAAACTAGGTAGCTCATCACACCTTAATCTCGGTCAAACTGTAATTGCCATCGGTAACGCTCTGGGCATTTTTAAAAACACCGTCTCCATGGGCATCGTCTCAGGTCTCTCGCGCTCTATCAGCGCCCAGGCCGACCCCCAATCTCCCCCACAAGAAATGCGGGGACTCATCCAAACCGACGCCGCCATCAACCACGGAAACTCCGGTGGGCCGCTCGTCAACCTCGAAGGCGACGCGATCGGCATCAACGCCGCCATCGTCTTCGGCGCCCAAAACATCAGCTTTGCCATCCCAATCAATTCCGCCAAAAGAGACCTCTCCGACCTCAAAAAATACGGCCACATCAAACGGCCCCTCTTGGGTGTTCGCTACATCACTATCGATGAAAACTTGAAAGAAAAAATGAACCTGCCCGTCGACTATGGTGCCCTAGTTGTAAAAGAGACTCCCCAAGACCATGGTGTGGTACCCAAAAGTCCGGCCGAAAAAGCTGGCATTAAAGAAAGAGATATTATCCTTACCCTAAACAGCCGAAGAATCGACCGTGATCACCCAATCCAAGACTTCCTTGAAACTATGAACGTCGGCGACAAAGTTGATCTAGCCGTTCTAAGGGGCAAGAAAGAAATGAAGATGAAGCTGGTCTTGTCGGAAAGAAGATAGAAAAAAACCCCGCTTTTAGCGAGGGGTTTTTTAGTAAGCGTACTCGTCAACTAAAAGACCGGCTTGATCAAAGAGTAACACTCGGTCATGTCCTTCTTGTAAAATTTTCCTGTCCATCCAAACTCGCCAGTCTCTTGTCAAAAAATCCGAATCGGCTTGATGCTCCTGAAGGCACCCTGCATAATTTACGGCATCCAAAAAACTCCGACACGCGCTATCCCCCGTAAGCCAGAGAAAATTAGTTTCTGGAATCTTGCATGATCCCAAAGACCTAACGTAATCCTGACATTTCGGGGTAAATTGATATAAATCTGAATTACTATCATACGGCCGTGGACAGCTCTGGGGCAGTGGTGGGGTAAAATCAAATAAAGTTTCCAGATAACCGGTGCATTTATTTAATTTCAAATTATCAACGGGACTTTTAGAAGAGTAAATCTCCATCCTCTCGCTGGGTTTAAAAACAATATCTTTAGCCGCACTATACGAGCTATACACCTCGCTCGCTTTTGGAATGGCATACTCCCCTTTCTTCGCTTTTATCACCCACCCAGTAACTATCTGCGACTCACCCTGTTTGAGATAAGAACTCAAACTGATTTTACTGTAAGTTTTGGCCGTGCCTGGCTGCGCCGAAGCTATGACAACTTTTTGCCAGAGAGGAGAAATTTGGCTTACCGTAAAACCGACTGGCAAATCCTTGGTCTCGATAATAGGTTTAGTGCTAGACGACTTCTGGAACCCGCTATCCTTTTTTGTGCTACTTGAGCTACCCCCAACGTTGTTTTGAGATATATACCTGCTTTGGGGAACCGCGAAGTCAAGTGACCTAAAAAAAACCCTTCTTCCAGAATCAGTCGAGGTAGAATTTCCTCCCGACCCAAAGTTCTTAAAAAGACCCGATTGAAAAGAGTACAAAACCACCGCGACTATGAATATTATGATTACGATAAAAACTACTTTTTGTCCCATTAAAAATTATTTTTCCCTTACTGATTTAGTTAAATTTTTTGGTTTATCCACATTATAACCCCTAAAAGTCGCAAGCCAATATGCAAAAATTTGAAAGGCGGGGGCGAAAACCAGAGGAGTAAAAATATTAGCCGCCTTGGGTAAAACAATAACATCGTTAGCCCGAAATCTCTCACAATCAAAAGCTAAAACCGACGACCCAGCTTTTCTCAAAGTAACCGCCAAATTTTTCGCCCGCGCCCTGTCCCTGGCCTCCACTAAAAAAATAAAGGCGAGCTTTTTCCCTGCAAGAGCTAAGGGTCCATGTCGCACCTCCCCAAGCGGCATCGCCTCGGCCTCCACAATCGCACTCTCTTTGAGTTTCAACGCCAATTCATGCGCCAAGGGCAAAGTTAACCCACTTCCCGTAATAATAAAATTATCAAATTTTTTATATTTTAGAGCCACTTTTTTTATTTTTTGAGACTCTGAAATAACTCTTGTGACCACCTTAGGTAATCCCAAAGACTCTCTGGTTAAACCTTCAAAAATACCGGCACCTATATCCTTGCGGTCCCTCGCCAAAACAAAAGCCAACTTTAAAAGAATCGCCACCTCAGCGGAAAAAGATTTGGTGGCTGGTACAGCCTTCTCATTACCAGCGGTAATATCAATAAAAAAATCCGCCTTTTTAGCCAGAGTGGAATTTATCTTATTTAAAACAGCAAGACTCGAAACCTTATTCTCACGAGCCAAGCTCAAGGCCGAAATAATTTCAGTCGTCTCCCCAGATTGAGAAATAAAAATCGCCAAGTCCCCCGTCTTGAATCTTGGTGGATTTAAATTCCACTCCGATGCCACAAACGCCTTAGATCCCACACCCGCCACATCCTCAAAAAAAATCTGACCCAACAATCCTGCGTGGTAAGACGTTCCGGAACCAACCAAAAAAATCCGCTTTATCACTCCAAGTTTTTTTTCCGGTCCCACAGGAAACTTAAAGCTACCGCCAAAAATCCGCCCCAAAACCTTCGGGGTCTCTAAAATCTCCTTGAGCATATAATGCTCTCGCAGCTTCATAACTCCATTATACCACCAAATTAATGAGTCTTCCCGGCACAAAAATCACTTTCTTCGGCTTTACGCCTTTGAGATAAGCCGAAACTTTTTCTCGCCCTAAAGCCAATTTTTCCGCCTCCGCTTGCGAAATCTCCGCCTCCGCCTCGACAGTATCTCTCACCCTTCCATTAATCTGAACCACTAAAGTGAATGTTTCATCTTTAATTAGTTTCGGATCGTATTCCGGCCACTCGGCAAAAGTAATGTAATCTTTATGACCCAAAGCCTCCCAGATTTCCTGTGTCATATGCGGTGCAAACGGGTGAAGTAATTTTAAAAATTTTTCGAAATCAGTAACATGGGTAATATTATCAGCTTCAAAATAATACAGGAGGGTCATGAGTGTAGAAATCGCAGTATTAAAATGTAAACCAAGTATATCTTCGGTGATTTTTTTGATTGACTTTGAAAGCTGTCTCTTAGTAGCAACATTTTCGGGTCCGACGCTAGATAAATGCGGTGATGCAATCTCAGCCAATAGATCTTCTTTGTTTTCCTCAAAGAAACGATGGATTCTCTTCAGAAATCTCTCCGCGCCTAAAATTCCCTGCGGATCCCAAGGTTGTCCATCCTCAAACGGCCCCATAAACATCTCATAAACCCGAAAAGAATCGGCACCAAATTCTTTGATTAAAGTATCGGGATTCACCACATTCCCCCTACTCTTCGACATCTTCTGCCCATCGCTCCCCCGAATGAGTCCCACATGCCTCAACTTCAAAAACGGCTCTGTGAATTTAAGATAGCCCTCATCATGTAAAAACTTGGTGATAAATCGTGAGTATAGAAGATGAAGCACGGCGTGCTCCGCCCCAATCACATACAAATCCACCGGCATCCAATGATTAACTTTTTTCTTATCAAAAATCTCCTCCGCATTTTTCGGATCCGTATAACGCAAATAATACCAAGATGAATCCACAAAAGTGTCCAAAGTTTCCGGCTCTCGTTCCGCTTTGCCACCACACTTAGGGCAGTTGGTTTTAATAAACTTCTCCGAACTCGCGAGTGGCGGCTTACCCTTCGGCCGATAATCTTCCAAATCCGGCAACAAAACTGGCAAATCCTTGTCAGCTACCGGCTGAATTCCGCACTTTACGCAATGAACCATCGGGATTGGAACGCCCCAATACCTCTGCCTCGAAACCGACCAGTCTCTAATCTTATACTGAACCTTCTTCTCCCCACCCACCTCCTTAGTAATCTCCCACTTCGCTTTCCCTGAATCCATTCCATCAAACTTTCCGGAATCAACTAAGTGTCCCTCGCCAATGTAGGCCTTATCCAAAACCGGACAAGTCTTCGCCGGATAATGGGGACAAATCACCATCCTTATGGGCAAGTCAAACTTCTTCGCAAACTCAAAATCTCGCTCATCGTGGGCCGGCACCGCCATGATCGCCCCGGCTCCATAAGAACCCAAAACGTAATCCGCTACCCAGACTGGAATCTCCTCCTTAGTGGCCGGATTGATCGCTTTGACGCCCCCAAGCTCCACACCCGTTTTCTCTTTGGTTTCCATCATCCTTTCCAACTCTGTTTTCTTCTTTGCCTTTTCAATATAACTCTTAACCTCTTCATAGTTCCTAATTCTTAATTCATTATTCTCGAGTAATTTATGTTCAGGACTAATTACGAGATAAGTTGCTCCAAACAAGGTATCCGCCCGAGTTGTAAAAACTCTAATACTTGGCACTAAAGCATCTAAAATCTTCGGTTCTTCCACGCCACAAAAATGACCTCGATTAGCGACGGTTTTTATAAGTTCGCCTCCCAAATTTTCGTAAAGTTCTAGTGTTTGCGATGGAAGTACTCTGTCATCTTTTTCATCAACCAAAACTTTAACAAAACCAATATTAGACTTTATCTTCTTAAAATCAAACTTCCAAGTAAAAGTTTTTTCGTAATTTCTATTATGGAGCCTAGTAGAAGGCGGACGAATAAATCCGCCAGCCAAAATTACCCCCGCAATTGGCTGCTCCAACTTCTCCAATACCTTCATCGCCACCACGGTTCCTAAGCTATGACCAAACAAAATCGTATTCCGATCAAACTTAGCGTTTTTCAAAACAAAGCTAACCTGTTCCTCTTCGGTGGGACTTTCAGTGTTCGGCAAATCGGGAGCATAAAAATCCAAACCTCTCTTTCTAAGTTCTCCTGAAAGCCAGGGAAAATAATTTTTCCTAGTAGAACCAGTAAACCCGTGCAATAAAACAAAGTTAGGTTTAACCTCTAACCTCTCACCTTTCACCTCAAACCTAATTTCTGCCCCTTCTGATTTCCCGATCCAATCTTTTTGCCGCTTTATCGTCGCCTCCGGCCAATCCAAATTCTTCAAGTCGGAAAGCAATCGCTCGACATAGTCCGTGATCTTCAAAAACCACTGCGCCATATCTTTTTGAACCACCTCCGACTTACACCGCTCGCAAACGTTTTTTCCGTCTTTCTGAACTACCTGCTCATTGGCTAAAACCGTCATATCGCTCGGACACCAATTCACCTTGGCCTTCGCTCGATACGCCAAACCTTTTTTATAAAGCTCCAAAAAAAGCCACTGCGTCCATTTGTAATACTCTGGGTCGGAAGTGTTAATCTCTCTGTCCCAGTCGTAAGAAAGCCCAAACATCTGCACCTGCCGCTTAAAATTTTTGATATTCGCCTCCGCTACTTCTTTCGGGTTTTTACCCACTCTGATCGCGTAGTTTTCCGTGGGCAAGCCAAAAGCATCCCAACCAATGGAATACAGAACTTCTTTTCCTCTCATCCGCATATATCGCGCATGCACATCTTCCGCTATATATCCCTTCGGATGACCCACGTGTAGTCCTTCCGCCGAAGGGTATGGAAAGGTTTCCAGTTGATAAAATTTAGGCTTAGCCTTTCCTCCGAAGGAGGATCCGTCTCCGACGGAAAAAGCCTTGTCTTCCAGCCACCGCTTCTGCCACTTTTTCTCAATCTTTTTAAAGTCGTACTTAGCCATGTTTCATTATCATAATTCAAAAATGAACCTTCCGCAAAAAAGAAACCCGCCCGAGAATGAACCCGGACGGGTCGTGAAAATCGACGTTACTCGATCAAGCGAGAAGCTCTTTTACTCTCTCACGAATTGTGTCTTCGATCTTCCCCTTGAACATTCCCACAATAGACGGGAAGTCACCTTTGACGGTCACATCACGATCAGTGACAATCAAAATACCTGAAACATTGAAAGTCATCGGACCTAAAACACTGAAACTCATCGCCGAGAAGCTGAATGTCCCCGAATTTCCGTTCCACTCCTCTTGTAGGTTACTGATCTGACCTACATACTCTGTCTTGACCTGGTTCAGCAACCCTTTAATCCGCCCGAGTGCCTCGTCTTGGGTAAGACGATGTGATTCGACGACTGTCGGCATACCCCTCTCCTTTGCTATTATGGGAAATCCATGTTTTCTACCAACATTATAGCATTCTAAACCACCTTGTCAAGTTTTAGCCAGTTTATCTAAAACCTATAACCTAACACCTAAAACCTGTTCCGCATTCCCCCAAATTTGCTCGGCCATCACTTCTTCCGAAACTCCCTTCAACTCCGCCAATTTCCGAACCACATAAACCACGTATGCTGGTTCATTCCGCTTTCCTCTAAATGGCACCGGTGTCACATACGGCGCGTCGGTTTCAGAAAGCAACCTATCCATCGGAATCATTTTAATCACCTCACTATACGCGCCAGCCGGAGGCTGGCCCTCCTTCGGAGGGAATGTAATCACCCCTCCGAATGTAAAGTAAAATCCTAAATCTAAAAGTTTTTTTGCATCCTCGACTGTGCCAGAAAAAAAGTGCACAATCCCCGGCTTGTCATTCAACCTACTCTTATTCTCTTCAAGAACTTTAACTAAATCCGAAAACGCGTCTCGACAATGAATCATCAATGGCTTTTTCACGTCGTACGCCAACTCAATCTGCTTCACAAACGCCTCTTTCTGTCTTTGGGCCGATGCTTCATGCTTCATGTTTCGTGTTACATGATAGTAATCTAGCCCGCATTCCCCTATCGCCACCGTTTTCGGATCCAACGCCAGCCTTTTGTAATATTCATAATCAAAATCTTCACCACGAGAAGTGAACCCTTCTAAGTTTTTCTCTGAAAAATCTTGTAGGGTAGACCTACTCAAACCCATTTCGCCCTTATTCTCTAATTCGCGCGAATTAGAGATGCTAGCAGAATCCAAAGACCCCAGCTCCTGGGGGTCGTGATATGACTTCTCGGTATGAATCGGATGCAAACCCACCACCGCCCACACGTTTTCTAAAAATTCATGTGCAACCTCAACCGCCCTCGCCGAGGTATCCTTTTGGGTCCCAACATTAATCACCGAAACCCCAGCATCTAAAGCTCGCTCAATCACTTCCTTATAATCATCCTTAAAAGCCGCAAAATGGGCGTGCGTATGGGCATCAATATATTTAGGTCTAGACATATTTGAAAATACTATCACAAGAGACTAGTATTAAAACAGACCTTAAACAACTCAAAAAGGAGGCAAACATGATGGCCAGAACTGCAAGCCTGACCTGGTACGGCGCATACGAACTGAAACAGAATTACCAAAAGCACCTATTGTGGGGCATCATCATTGCATCGCTTTTGTTTATCGGTGCAATCTCCGGCTTCAACATCTACAAGAACCTAACTGCCGTCCAGTCAGCCAACACAATCGAAATTATCACTTGCCCTGGCCCAATAGTCGCCGAGCCACTGCCAAGAATCATTGATCGACCAATCATCTCACAACCGACCGCTGAAGCGATTCCGCCCACGATTGGCATCCCCACTCCCGTTCCAGATGCCGAAGTCCAAACCGAAGTCAATTTCCCAACTCGCGACGAATTAGCCAGCATCACCCCGAGAGGATCAGAAACTTACGGCACCGGCGACAATGTGATCGTGGATATCCCAAGGGGTGATCTCGGCGACTACTTCCCAGCACCAGACGAGTTCGTGGCCGTTCAAGAAATGCCCGCCCTGATCAAAGAGTTCACACCCACCTATCCTGAGATTGCTCAATTGACTAATCGAGAAGGAACAGTTTGGATCAAGGCCCTTGTGGACAAAGAAGGCAAAGTTCGTGAGGCTCGCGTTGCCAAATCCTCCGGCATGAACGTTGGCTTTGATGAAGCAGCTCTCGAGGCGGCATACAAGAACGTCTATAAACCGGCTATTCAAAACGGCCGACCAGTTGCCATCTGGGTCACCTATCCAGTTCAGTTTAAACTCAAGTAATTCAGCCAAGGAGGTCTCACGAACCACACCTGGAGTAAGCACTGGGCTTGTGTAATTGGCGGCTAAAACCCTAAAGGCGCGATTTTTTATCGCGCCTTTTTCTTTGACGCCGAGCGGAAAAATCTATAAGATACCGAAACAGCACCTTAACAAGGAGGTCAAATGGATACACCCGGACTAATCGCTCTGGACTGGAACGGAACGTCTCTAAACGACGGCGAATACGTCTATGGAGCTGTTAAGGCTATTTTCAACCACTTCATGGTCGAAGCGCCACCCCTCCGAGTGTTCCTCCCATCCGCCCAGGCTGATTACGTTATCGCTTATCACCAGCATGGAATTCCCGTATCAGTCACCAAAAAAGAAATTGGAAAAATCTGGGAAGAATATTTTCTAGCTAACCCCAACGGTGTTGAGCTACGGCCAGGGATTATAGAACTCCTCACTCTATGCAAAGAGTCTGGTATAAAAACGGCCATAGTGAGCGGTGAAAACAACAACATCCTAATGAGGAGACTAGACGCCTTTAACCTGTTTGAACTTCTTGACATGGCTCGAGGCGGTTGCTTAGATAAAAAACAAGCGTTGAAAAAAGTCGCTTCCGATCTAAACGTCAGACCACAAGCAACCGTCTACGTGGACGACAACTGCATCGGCTTAACCGACGCAAAATCGCTTGGTATAATCACTATTGGATTTTTAGACGGATGGCAACTCCCAGACCAGATCCGAATGGCTAATCCAAGCTTCACTGCCAGCACTATTCATGATGTAGCCAAAATCGTTCGTAGCCTTCAAGCGCAAGGTGTGACATGAAATACAACAAACTCGTCCGAGACAAAATACCGGATATCATAAAAACAAAAGGTGGCACCCCAAAAACTCATTGCGCCACCAATGAAGAATACCTCTCAAAACTCGAAGATAAGCTTCGAGAAGAGATGGAAGAATTCCTGAAAGACAAGAACCCCGAAGAATTGGCGGATATCCTCGAAGTCATCAAAGCGTTCGCCAATCTCCAAAACCTAACCCTCGCCGACATCGAAAAAATTCGAGAAAGAAAAGCCAAAGAGCGAGGCGGATTCGAAAAACGAATCATCCTTGATGAATCCTAAAGACGCGGAAACAAAACCGCGCCTTTTTTTACCTCCAAATTCTTGCCATCTATCCAAACTATGCTCCGGGAAATTTTCTCTGCGGTCTCTGGCAAAAACGGTTTAAGCAACCCTGCCACATTGTCTAAAATTACCACCAAGTTCAAAATTTCCTTCCTCTTAGAATCCGTCTCCTTCCAAACCTCGTGCTCATTTACATACTTATCGCCAAAAGAGATGAGTTCATTTATTGCCCCAATGGCTTCGTGTAGCTTAAATTCATGAATTTTCTTGTCGAGCAAGCCTCTAGCAGCCTCAATTTTTTCCTTAACTGACACTTCAACTTGGGGAAGACCGACTTGTCCACCAGAGGAGGATCCGCCTCCGGCGGAAAATTTCCCAAACTTCGAAGCCAGACCTAAAACCCGCGCCGCAAAATTTCCAAGGCCATTGGCCAGTTCTCCATTATAAACTCGTTCCAAATTAGTCACGCTAAAATCTCCGTCTTCATGCGACGGCACTTCTTTCAAAAAATAATACCGCACGGCATCCGTGCCATATTTCTTGACCAATTCAATTGGATCAATCACATTCCCCACCGACTTCGACATCTTCGCTCCATCAATAGATACAAAACCGTGTACCAAAATACTTTTAGGTAGTGGCAGTCCAGCCGAAAGTAACATCCCCGGCCAAATCGCCGCGTGAAACCTCAAAATGTCTTTACCAATCACCTGCGCGTCCGCCGGCCACCATTTTTTCCAATCTTCATTTCGTCCGTATCCAATCGCCGAAATATAGTTGGTTAAAGCATCGGCCCACACGTACATCGTCTGGCTCTCATCCCCGGGCACTGGCACTCCCCAAGGCAAATCTTTACTTGGCCGCGAAAAACTCACGTCCTCCAACCCCTCGTTAATCAAAGCCAAAACTTCATTCGCCCGACCCTCCGGTAAAATTTTTAACTCCCCCTTCTTGATTGCCTCACCAATTTGTTTTGAGTATTTCGAGAGTTTGAAAAAATAATTTTCTTCTTCCACTACCTCGGGCTCTTTTTGGTGATCCCGACACTTGCCGCCTACCAAGTCTTTCTCTGTAATAAATTTCTCGCAACCCACACAGTAGAACCCTTTATAGTTCTTTTTATAGATATCTCCGCCTTCGACTAATTTTTTCCAAATTAACTCCACCCCCGGCCAGTGTCTTTCTTTATCACTCGTCCGAATAAAATCGTCCCAACTCAAATTGAGAGCGTTTTTTAGCCCCTTAAAATCTTCAACAATCTCATCCGTAAACACCTGCGGCTCTTTTCCAGCCTCTTGGGCTTTCCTAAAAACCTTCACTCCATGTTCATCCGTACCCGTTAAGTAAAAAGTTTCAAAACCTTTCTGCCTATGATACCGCGCCAAAACATCCGCCTGCACCTTCTCAAGCGCGTGCCCTACGTGCGGTTTGGCATTCGCATAATCAATCGCCGTTGTAATGTAATACTTCTTAACCATATCACCCTACTCTACAACCAAGCTAGATATAGTTCAAGAAAACTATAGTCTTGATAAAATCCCGATCACTAAAATTCCCGCTGAATTCAAAATAAAAGACAGGGGCAAGAAAGTCGTTGTCTTCATCTTAGAAAACCCCATCATTGCCAAACCCAGTTCATCCGGTAAGGGCGACGCCACCACCACCGCGCCCAAAAATGCCGCCACCCATCGAAAAGATTTAAACTTGAAAATCTTGAGCCACCGCCCCTTTCTACCCTCAATAAGTTTAGAGATGTCCTCCGAGATTCTATCGCGTACAAACCTAAAAATTAGGAGGTCTCCCAGCATCGCCCCCAACCCGCCAAAAATCGCCAGCTCCCAAAGCGGCGTTCCTGTCTTTGCAATCTCTACGATCGCCACCATCGCCGGCGCTACCGTGAATATCGAAACGAAAAACAAACCCGCCAAAAAACTTCCTAAAAATACTAATCCTTCTGTGTTTACCAAAAACTTCTCGACTGCTCCACTCCCAGCCAAATTGACCGCCACAAACACGCTCAAAGCCACAATCGCCAAATCTCTTATCAAGCCTCCGCGATTACTTACGCTATTTTTCATGCAACTCTAAAATTTTACCATAAAAATGAAATGCCCCGCCGGTTATGAAAACCAGCGGGGCAGAAAATTAATCGGGGATCAAGGTCGCGACATAAAGACCGCTCGAACAAGTTTCAGTCCATATGTTAATTCGCACCCATTTCCCCGCTTCAGCCGGATGCCATATACCACTAACACACGGCGTACTTTTCCGATCCTGATACTTCGTCCCTAAAAACAGAATTACACAAGCCTCACCCCACGCCTTGGGGATCAAGTACGGATACTTGAGCAGGTAGTCTAAAACATTCCCGTTCAAAACCCTTTCCTTCTCAAATCTATGCAGTAGTTCACTCGGCCTATCAAGATCAAGTTCCTGGGCTGACCAAAGCTTAATTTTCATTGGATCCCACGCCAGAGACTTTCTTCGAATGTGCCTCTCAGCACTCCAGCCTTCCGGAAGAAAAGGTAGAGCGCTACAGTTAATTAAGTGCTTGGATAAGTCAACTTCGTGACCGAAAATGAAATCCCGAATGTCAGCGGCAGTATGGCCTTCACAAAACCGCTTCACATCCTCACTACTCCAACCAGCTCTCCGAAATGCAAGCTTAAGCTCGTTGGCCTGTCCGACATCGAGTGTTTCAAGCGCACTCATGGTCGTCTCCTTCTTGCGACAATGTTCATCTAGGAACTGTGTCGCTTATCATTTGTCCGATTCCGTCGGCACCACGGCCCTTGTCTCTCAAGGAACTAACCTCCTTATACTACACCCTGGCTATTTCGTCAATCAAGATTCGTCCAACAAAAAATGCCCCGCACGGTCCGAAAACCGCACGGGGCGAAATAGTTACTGGGTACTTGCTCCCAGCTTAAAACGCTCCAACCAATTCAAAAAGTCTCCTCCTCTGGTCCTGTACACTACCACATACCCCGGTTGCCACTCCCCATCAGCCATAGACTTACCTACCGCTTCTAGAGCAAGGTGAGTAACAACGGGGGGAAACACGGGTGGAGAGTCTTTGAGAAGGGTAAGGATCCTGGTCGCAAAGTCATATGCCTCCGATTGGGCTTCATCCACGCGTACAACCACCACCGTACGGCAGTCCTGCCTAGATTTATCAGCACATTCAACCCTTACCCAAAGATGACAATCCTGCCCACTAGAGGACAAGCGCATGATCTTGGTAAGTTCCAGATCAACTAATCCGCGCTCATCCCAAACATTCCTCACTTTCGACACTTCCCGATAACCACAGCGCCAGCTGCTTCTGACCGCCCAAAGCCATGGAAAATCGCGAAGAATTCTGAAATCCCTTCGGATCCACTTTCCCTCGAACATATCGACCTCCTGAGCATCTGCCCTTTGACCCATCCGGGTCTGGAAGAATGTGAAATGGTTAGAACGTTAACCGCTACCTCTCTTATACCACTCATCTCTCACTCTGTCAACCACCTCTCGTCTCATCATTCCTCCTCGTTTCAAAAAGATTTCATAAAAAGTTTAAATAGCCCAAGAATTAAAATTTATTCTTGAAACCATAAGTGGAGTCTTTTAGGAAATTAATGAGCGAGGCGAGAGTTTTTCAGCACACAAATTGGATGGCCGGAAAACCCCGCTTTGGCGGGGGCAAACGGGTGCCATCCAATTTGTCTGAAAAATTGAGCCGGGAGAATATAATTTCCAAAAGACGGAACGGGTTGAAAGAATAAATTTTCATTCAACTAAAACTTCAAAATCTTCTTGAAATTATCACTATTCTTGTATGGCCCAATCACCGCTAAGTTTAGTCCACGATCAACAAAAAGCGTCTTCGCCACCGCTCGAATCTCCTCCGACTTAACCGCCTTAACATTCTTAATCACTTCCTCCGGCTCTTTGGTCTTTTTCGTAATTATCTCCTGCCCACCATAATAACTTGCCAGATCATCCGAACCTTCAAGTCCCAAAATAAAATTCCCGATCAAATGATCTTTAGATTTCTGAAGTTCGACATCCGGCACCAACTCTTTGGTTAAGCGACTCATTTCTTCTAAAATTGCCTTTATAACAATTTCAATTTTTAAGTGATCCACTCCTGCCGCCACAGACATATACCCATGATCCAAGGTTAAGTCAGAATCGGCCTTCACGTAATACGCCGCCCCCAAATCGTCCCTCACCTTGCGAAACAACCGCGAGCTCATCCCTCCGCCCAAAACATTACCCAAAACCTGAAGCGTGTGTCGCCTTTTATCAAAAACATCGAAAGCGCGAACCCCTAGCACCAAATGGCTCTGATCTGACTCCTTAAATTTTATTGAAAGCTCCGGCTTAGACTGTTTTTCCGTTGTTTTCAGCTTCTTCGGCGCCGGCAGTTTTTTCAAATGGCCAAAAGTTTCCTTGATCTGTCCTGAAACCTTCTTCTCTTCGAAAGACCCGGCCACAACCACCACCGTCTTCGACGCCACATAATGTTTCTCTCGGTAAGTCTGAAACTGATCACGTTTTAGCTCTCTAATCACTTCTTTGCTCCCAGCAATATCCCAACCTGCCGGCTGATCTCCGTACAAAAGGCCCGTGAAAAGCTCGTGCACCCTTCTCATCGGAGTGTCTTCATACATGTTAATCTCCTCGATAATTACGCCTCGCTCTTTCTCAATCTCCTCCGGAATAAAAATTGGATTTAGATATAAATCTGACACCAAATCCAACGCCTTTGCTATTTTCTCCTTCTGAACCTTAGCGTAATAGCCCGTATATTGCCCCCCCGTAAAAGCATTATATTCCGCCCCCAAGCTATCAAGTTCGTTGGCAATCATTCCGCGTTTTGGCCGATTTTTAGTGCCTTTAAACATCAAATGCTCCAGGAAATGCGATAAACCATTGATGTTTTTCGTTTCGTATTCTGATCCAGCTTCGACCAAAATCAAAACCGTCGCCGCCAAAGTAGCCGTCTGTGGCACCAAAATCACCCTCAAACCATTCTTTAAAGTTAACTTTTTATGCATATTAAATCAGCTTTTAAGTGTTGGGTTTTAGAATAACACGAACAAGCCTTACGACCTATAACCATCCTCCCAGGGAGAATCCTGCTCTGGAGGAAAAAACTAAAACCCGACCACTAGCCAGTAAGCGTCTTTATATCATCTCTGAATCTAATCGCGCGACTAATTACCGCTTCCCCGTAGGTCCAAAGATAACTCCGCCAGCGACTGCCAGCATAATACTTCGCCGCCGCGCATCTTTCTCGGCTAGTCTGGTTAGAATACAAATCAACACAACCCCTCATCGCATCCTTAAGGTACAATCCTGTCGCCACAAAAGCATCGGCATGCCTCCAGGGATTAGCTGGAGAATTTCCGGTTATTTTCGAAACCGCATCCTTGTAAAGCTTCCAGGTCGAAGGAATAAACTGCGCTGGGCCCATTGCTCCACCGTAGGCGCCATCCTTATTAGCGCAAGAAACAAGGGCCGCGGAAGAATCCTGACTAATGCCAAGCTCTTTTAGTATTTCCTCAAATATCGGTATATCTCTTTTGGGATGCATCGCGGTTTTATAGTTACAACGCCCAACATTTTTTCCCAAAGCCGACTCCCTATCAAGAACCGCGAGAATCATCGCTGGATCAATTCCGGTAGACTGCCCCGCCAACTTTGCAAACTTGTATGCCTCATCAAAACTTAGCTCTCCTCCGCCAAGGAGCTTAAAAATTCGGCTCCTAATTTCGGCGGCTGTTTTCTTGGTTTCCGTAAGCAGACTTTGATACTTGCCCTCCTGGCCCTTGGTAATATCGAGTAAACCGTTCTTCTGGGTTTTGGTCTTCTCATTTTCTTGCTTCTGAACCTCCTGGTACTCGCGTAAAGTCGTCTTGTCTGCCTTAGCGAGCGACAATTTATCCTTTTGGTCCTCGAGCTGATCTTTAAGGTCGGTAATCTTAGATATCGTCAGCTGCAAGTTGTCCTGAATAAGGATTATATTGTTTACATCATTAAAAAAGTCGGACAATCTAGGGCTCTTCAAAAAGACCTCCATTAGGCTCGTTTGGTCACTAGCCTGAAGATTCTTTATTAAAACCGCCAAAGATTCCCTATTTTTTTCTATATCACTTTCGGTTGTTACAATTTGGTACTGGGTTTCTCCGATTTTTCTATCCAACTGGCTGATAGTCAAATTAATCGCCTTTATCTCGAGGCCGATCTTAGAAATCTTATTATTCAAATTACTAATTTCCCCTTTTAATGTTTTACCCTGTTTCTGGTAGCTAACTATTTGGTCTTCGTATTGATCGATCTGGCCCTCAAGCTCTTTGAGCTGAACCTCTAAAGCCTCTCTCTCGTTTTCGTCTAGGGTGTTATTCGCTGCCAAAGTCGATGTCGTAGGAGCCACCGCTGAACCCAGAATCAGAAAAGCCATAGCAAAAACCGGCACTATCACTTTGAGGGTGTTAAAAATCGGTATGCGTCTAGCCGCATAGTACGATAGGTTGATCCTTGATGGTAAAGACGAAAAAGAATCACCCTCGCCCATCCTGCTCGGTGATTTTATGTCGCGAAGAATCTTTGGTTTTAGCAAATTAAACATCCAAGCCTAATTATAACAAAAAAAGCCCCCCTAAGAAGGCGGCTGAAAAATGTCTAAGGTAGGGCGTTATTCCTTCTTTTCTTCAATCACTTTTTTAGCGTCGCGTTCGGCTTTCTTCTCTTCCCCCTCAACTTTAACCTCGGAAACATCAACCGCGACCGGCACTTCCACTTCCTCCTTTACCGGAACAACCGTAGCGATAACCGTTTCTGGTTCAACCAAAATTTTAACCAATGGAGAAACCTTTAGGTCCCGGGCATAAATACTTTTGTCCACGCTATCTAAAACCGACAATAGAACCTCAATTCTGTGCGGCAAATCACCCGGCAACGACTCAACCTCAATCTCCGATACCGCCTTGTTTAAAACCCCAAGTTTTTCCCTAACCGCCGGCGCCTCCCCGATAAATTCAAGCGGCACATTAGCTTTAATTTTTTCGGTCATGGTCACGCGATAAAAATCAATGTGGTTCACGTCTCCGGTTAGATAATCTCTTTTAACTTCGTGAATTAAAGTCGGCAACTTGTCATCTCCTAAAACTAGGTTAACAATTGTATTTTCTCCGGCCTCCCTAAAAACTTTCAAAAATTCCGGCTTAGAAACCGTCAGGTGTTCATTCTTAAAACCGTGCCCGTAAGCCTCGGCTGGAACTAAGCCCTGTTTCACAAGTAGCCGGCTAACCTTCCCAAGTCGATCTCTTTTTGTGACCAATAAATCCATATGAATAAGTGGATTCCATGCTAGCAAAAAACTCGAGTTATGGCAAATTAGGCGAGAGGAGTGTCGAGTTTATTGAATAACTTGAGTCGCTTTAAAACTACCCCCTTCACTCCCTCGAAAGCCAAGGGGAGTATTTTATACGGCGCCACTTCGTTGGGATTAGAACTAAGTCCAGCCTCAAGACCCTTCCGCCAAGCCAACCTTATCTCGGTATTTATGTGCACAACCACAACGCCCGCCTGGATCGCCATCCTGAAGTCACGATCGGTATTCCCAGAACCACCGTGCAAAACCAGTGGCAACTTGACCGCCTCCTTTATCGCTCGAATGCGATCTATATCGAGGTTTGGGTCGGGCATATTGGCAAACATTCCATGCAAATTTCCAACAGCCGGCGCGAGCATATCCACTCCCGTTTCATAAACAAACTGTTTCGCCTCCTCCGGAGTTGTTAAATCTTCCGGCTTGATTGCAACCCCCTCTGGAAGCTCCTCTCTCACCTCTGACGCCGAACCAATATAGCCAATCTCTCCCTCCACAAGAATGTCTGGATTAATAGATTTGACATACAGAACCACTTCTTTTGTTTTTTTAACATTTTCCTCGAACGCTAGTTTGCTCCCGTCAAACAAAATTTCATCGTAACCGGCCCTAACCGCTTCTTTAACTTTTTCCAAGTTCTTAGTATGATCGGAGTTTAAAAAAATTGGATAATCAAATTCTTCCCGCAAAACCCGAACTAACGCGGCCGACTGTTTCCGGCCAACAAAATCACCTTCCCCTTCTGAAGTCCCGATCATCACTGGCACGTTAATTTCTCTTGCCGCTTCGAAAATAGCTTTAAGCGCCACTAGGTCCGAGATGTTAAAGTGGCCAATTGCCACCCCCTTCGCCTCTGCCTCCTTTATGATCTCGATCAAAGATTTCATTAAACTATTCGCGTTATTACCCAAAATTCGTATATTCGTGAATACTCTCTAGACCTCAAAATATCCCTGGAGCAGGTATTCCACCGCCCTCTTCTCCATATCTTCCCGACCGAAATAAACTGAAAAAATCTGATTCCACATGGCCTCCTGGTGGTGATATAGGTATTTTACCATTTCCCGCTGTTTCACTAGAGACATTACCGTATCCACCAAGTTAAAACTAACCAAAATGTTGTGGCCCATTTCATCCCTAAAATAATCCCCCACCCAACCAAGTTCTCGCCAAAATTCCAAATCCTTCCCCAATCCATCCAAAGTCAAACCAACCTTGGACAAACTGTCTTCGGCCTTAAGCCAATGGAGGGCCTCGGGGTTAATATGCGGCACAAACAGCCTCCAGTCGTTTTCGTCGTCTTTAGCCAAATATCTCTGCACCACTAGCCAAAGCGACCGATCACTGTCCGGAAAATGCCGTTCAGTTACATCCCCCCTTAAAAGCGAAGTAAGGTTAGCCGTGAAAGTAATCCTTTCTTCCATTATATGTTTAAAGATCCTCGAATAAAAAGGCACCTCATATAAGTAGTGCATAATTAGTACGAACATCCGGAGCAACTCACCGGAAATTCCGAGCAACGCCGGTATAATGAAGACCACGCCCAATTCCTTAAGGTGACTAATATTATGCTTTTTCTTCAAAACAAACTTTTCTGATTCCGCTCCCCATTTCTCGCTAAGAGCCTTAACCTGAACCTCCCGTTCCTCAAAATCCTCGGGCGTCAAAGTTTCATACTGTTTGAAAAAAACTCCATTCAGCCATTCGCTCCCCTCAATGAATCTAAGGGCGCTATAAACCTCAAGTAGGTCCTCCTTTTCGAGCATCTTATCCACCGAATCGTAACTCAAAAACTCCATCACTTTTTTGGGTGGCTCTTTCGATAAAAACTCCCTCGCCTTATCAAGTTTCAAAAAAAATCCCTTGGGGGGATTAATAATTCTTCTAGCCACATCCCCTATCCTCTGACAATCACCCACTAATTTAAAATTAGGGCTGCCAAACGCCTGAAATATCTGCCGATCATCCGATTCGATTTTTGAAATCAAAGCGTCGTAGATCTCCTTCGCATCCGCGCTCGACGAAACCCCTAAACGCAAAAGCCGATCCTTCATGAGCTCCTCGTTCTCTTGAACAATCGCCTCCATCATAAAACTCTTGCCAGTTACCGCCGTAAACCGCTTCTCGATCTTCAAAATATAATCCTTATCCGTCCTTAAAATCTTGGCTATTTTTTCGTAAGCGTTCATAAAAAAATTAAATTTTAGAATTGTTAATTGGTAAATTTTTCCATCGGTTTTGGGTTTCAAATTGCCTTCTAGTTAAAATCCCCGACTGCGCTCCGATCTCCTCCACATTCGAGGTTGCATTTGCGCTCCCTAATCTAATCGCGTATTCAATCTCTTTCTGGCTCCACTCCTTCCTTTTTCCCAACACCTGCCTGCCCGCCGTAACAAGAGTGGAGGCGGGAAACCTGGCGCCTGAAACCTGCCTTAAAAGTCCCGCCACAAACCCCGAACCAAAAGAGTCGCCCGCCCCAGTCCTATCAGCCACCCGTTTTTCTTTGTAAATTCCGGCTTTATAAATCCGTCTGCCATCCGAAACCATCACGCCCTTAGGCCCATCTGTCATCACGGCCAACCCCCCCACCATCTCATCAAATTTTCTAAAAATTCCTTTCTCATCCAAGTACCTCTTGCCAGTCAAAAAGGCGCCCTCTTCTCGATTTAAGATAATAACATCAATCAGATCGAGGATTGGCCTTAGCTTCTTCGCCCCGATTTCAATGTAATGTCGAGAGGGATTCATGGCTACAAACGCGCCTTTCTGCTTGAGTTTCTTTAAAATAGAAACCACGACTGGCACCGAAATCGCCCCGGGCACAACGTATGCACAATCAACCTTAAAGTCCCGCTTAGGAATTTCAGATAAAACAAGGTCCTTCGATGCGCCCCTGTAATTCAATATCGTTCTTTCACCATCCGGCGAAATGAGGATTAGTGAATAAGACGTTCCTAATTTCTTATCAAAAATGGGCACTGGCCGGACCCCCTCTTTTTTCAAGGTTCTCAATATTTCTTCTCCGACCTGATCCCGACCTATCTTAATTAAAGCTTCTGTCACGAACCCCTGTCGAGCAAAAGTCACCGCCGCGTTCGCCGCTCCTCCGCCTAGCGCGAAAATCGGCTCTTGAATCTCAATTTTCCCACCCGAGCCTAAAGTAAAACACTGCGCCTCTCCGGTCGGAAAGCCAAACTTTTTCAAGTGTTTCGGGTCGTGAACTACTCTAAAAAAATCGCCCCGCAAAACGACGTCCCTAGTCCCCGTGCCAATCGTAATAACTCTCATTGGCCATAATTATAACAGTTTTCAAACAAAAACCCGAGTGGTAAAGCTCGGGTTGGTAGAATAGTACACAAAATCATTCTTTGTCGGAGTCTTCAAGGTCTTTCTTTAGTCGGTTAAACTTAACCTCGATTTTTCGGAGTCTAGCTAGTTCCGCGTCGGTTTCGGCGTCAACCATGGGTCTCTCCAAAAACTGCCCGATCAACCCAGCTAGTCGTTCAAGCGCCGGACCCATCAAGTCCAAAGCAGCCTTTACTTCCGATATGGAAGAACGAATCTCCGCGGAAGACGTATCCGGAGTTGGGATATCGACTGATTGATCGGGTCTAATTCCAGAGTCCCCACTCGCAACGCTTCTCACGAGCTTCGCTCCCTCAGTCGAAATTCGTCTAGATTTTAGATGACCATTCGGATCCTTCAGCCACCTATAATAGAGGAACTGAACATATTGTGGCGTAGTTTCGATGTTTTCCTTCATCGCCAGGGCGCAAACACGATGAGCCTCGTCGTTGGCCGTGCCGGTACCTATTTGAAAATGCTGGTAAGCAAAA